>Ga0208313_100515_pt1 | contig 9722 bp, 12 predicted proteins | sample OSP_15_2_FD_187142 | JGI IMG/M metagenome (GOLD analysis project Ga0208313, IMG submission 187142) | Extremophilic microbial mat communities from Yellowstone National Park, USA - OSPB_Slides-mat_host_7_15 (SPAdes) (version 2) | ecosystem: Environmental > Aquatic > Thermal springs > Hot (42-90C) >... | reverse complement strand
GAAGATGTCAGATAATCGTACGATAACTCAGTTAATCCCCATTATTATTGACAATATAAATCAAGGGAACATAAAGGGATTTTTCTCAATCCTTTTAGAGAAGCCAAAACAAATTATACCTGTGGAAGAATATTGTGAAATGTTAAAAGAGCAAAAAGTAGTGACCGATAACGCTATCGGATTCATATCTAATATGGATGGAGCTCTCTTTAGATCAGAATATTTATTTCCATTTATTGATTATACATTAGTAGGACTCGTAGTAGCATACATTACATCATTACGATACACCGTAAACTTTAGAGGGATTACTTTTTGTCCTACTAATATAATATACAGCATAGCTATCGTACGAGAATCACTTATGTTGTCTCAAAAACCGACAACTGCAATAGAAATAATCAATTTACAAGAAGTTGCTCACAGGACTGGTCTAACAAAAATAGTGGTAAAACATCTGTTTAGATGGGATAATAATGTTGTTGATGAGGAGAAAGTCCTAGACATAGCAATAGAGTTCTCAAAATTACCTCTTTTAAATGGGTATAATTTAGATGAGGCTAAGAAAATAATTGAAGATTATTATGACCACAATGATACAAAATATAGGGCTGAAGTCAGAAAAATAATGCAAGCATATGAACGAATATTTCGCCCTTACCGCATAACATACACGTGAAGCTCCTCTCATAGAAGATAGTGACTATATGAGGACGGTTAGAGATCGAGAAAAACGCGGTTAGTTAACAAAACCATAGCTTGCCCCTGTCAAGAATTCTGATAACTTTTTATACACATCATCTAGCGTATATTTTGCCATAGAATTGAACTGTCTTATCCTCGCCATAGCATCATGATCATATATTTTTACTTTCTCACAAACACTTCGATCAACTGGCAACCTTGAGATGTCTTGATAATGTTTTAAAGCATACACACAATCTCCCCATTTTATCCCATTATGATAAACAGATCCACTGAGTATACCACAAAAAGGTTCATTTTTACACTCAGTTTTTGTAAACCTTGATGACCAGGATGGAGAACCCACTTTATATACATGTGCAATTTCTATATGAGGGTAAATATCAATGGTATAACCGAGCCTCGCTGCCGACACGGTTAAATCAAAACTCTCTTTACCCCAATATTCTGCTAAAGTTAGTTTTCCTTGTGTTTGTATTAAAGCCTCGATCACATCTCTCGTTATGGAGTATGAAGGTTCTGTAGTCATTACAGTTTTGTTAATGAGTGTGGAATATATGTAACCCCATTTCCAAGTATCTTTATCAAGGAATGAACCAAGATTATATCTCGTCCTATCTACTCTTGGCGGTATCTTGTGTTTTAAAAATGGGTTATTTGGTATATCAGCAACAACTATTTTAGGTTGACCTATTTTGCTTTTACAAATGTCAAGAAAATTATCAGATAGGATGAGCATATGTGCATCCATATATACTAGACAATCATACTTATTATAATACGCATAATAACCAGCTACATTTCTTGCTTTACCGACACCATGTCCTTTAACTCTAGCTTGCATTACATTAGTAGGTGCATATAATACTGGTGAGTCTTCATCTGTAACAATAAGAATATCTACATCTTTTCCTAGTTTCTCTCTTATACTCATTAAAGTTAGATCTAGGTAGTATTTATCATCGGATATATGGTAAGGCATACCGATTAAGACTGACATATTACACATGTATATATCTGCAAGAATAAAAGATTTCTTTGTTTCTACACTTCTATAGAACTACAATAGGTGAATTACAAAGTTGGGGGTTAAGGGGGCGTAAAACCTCACCCTTTAGGGCGGGGGATGGATAGCCCCCTTGCAGAAAGTTTTAAATATCTCTTTTTCTAAACATCTTTTAGTGACGCTAATGACGCTCCTCCTCAGCTCGATTGAGGGTATAATGAGACTGTGGGAGGAGCAACCGTCATCTCTCCCTTCCTTCAAGGGACTAGACGTAATTTGGATGAAAGTCCCCCTTTCAAGTGGGAGTGGTTCTCTGAGCCACTCGACTGCTCACCAAATGAGGGACGTAGCCCCGAACCGATGGTGGGAACGATGAACCCCTTGGAAGGGAACCCTCGCCCTTCCAGGGCGGAGAGGAAGTCAGAGTCCTGAAGGGTGGGAAGGTGGTCAGAAACATAAGTTTTATAAACTATAAAAATACTAGATTGATAGATATTAATGGTTGGAATTCCAGTTAGAAGGGCAGGAGAGAAAAATGCTGAACTTCCTGTTGAATCACAAAAACCCATATTAACTTGGGACGAATATGAAGCAATGAGGAAGCAATTCGAAACAATAAAAGCACAAGAATATGAACATTTTAGAAAACTGATAGCAATTCAGAATCCCAAACCACCAGAGGACATTTTTGACCTTTTTGATAAAATTATGAACATTACTGAAAAACTGAATAATAACAATAATACCAAATCGGAAAGTTCAATAAAGAATATATTCGACATAATAAATGCGTTATCTAAACTAGATGCTAATAAGATAGGCGAAGTCCTTGAAAAGCTTGGTTCAATAATTAAAAACGTGAACAAACCTCAGAATACATCATAAAGGTGTCAGAATGTTTACACAGGAACAATTATCAATAATTAACGATATAGTAACAGGTGTCATAGTTTCCATTGATTCTTATATAATGTATAAACTTGGTATGAGGAGTGTAGAAAAACGTATACAGAAGTTTATAAAAAGAATATCAAACAATCCTGAAATCATTTTGTCGTTTATTCATGGGATTATCAACAACTTAAAAGAAGATAAGGAACTCAAGAATGATCTCAACACATTCATTGCTAAATCAATTATGGCTATTAAAGAAGACCAACAGGTCAGAGACGCAATAAATGAGCTGACTAAAGTATTCATAAACTCTGCACTCACACATATAAAAGAAAATACACCTCATATGTTAGAAGAACTAAGGAAGAATTATCCAGCTGTAGATTCATTGTTGAAGTTGTTAGAAAAAAAGGATCAAAAAGATAATACAGAGAACAAAAATATATCCTATTCTCCAAAAATACAAAAACCAGTTGTAGTAAAAAAAGAACATGATAAAAAAGAGACAACATAAGATGGATAGGAAACTAGTTTGTTAATGATAAAACGAATGACAAACCCGCCGTTGTCAGCAGTTTTCGATAAACCGTAAAGTTTATGTCATTTGATATTATTTATAATTCCTAGCTCTTCTAATGAAAGTTTATAAACTTTTGCGTTAATATTGACATGTAGAAGAGAGCCCTACAGTGAACCCGAGGAGCAATGTGAGGGGGAGGATGGGTTCGATGAGGCTCCCCATGTCGTGGCTGGGAGTCCATACTCCCTAACCTAGGCGTGGGGAGCCAGATAAGGGGGATGAGGACGAGGGTTGATATGAAATATCATGAAACCCTATGAAAGTCCGACCCCCATTTCAAGGGCGGTAGTTCTCATACCCCTTAACCTCCTTTTCCATAAAAAATCGAGTCTATGTAGTTAAGTGTTAATGATGCCGTATATGACTTTTCACCTATCTCTTTGCTCAATACTATAACGCCTTTTTGATATAGTCTTTTCGCAACATAGGTAACATAATATGACGCAACAGCTTTAGTAGGATATAAATCAGGATAGCGTTCTACTAGAAACTCTTCAATTTCGGATAGTTTTACTAATATTATACCCCTCCTGTATCTTTCTAATAAAAAATTGAATAACACATCACCAGCGAGTTTTATTCTACTTATATTTACATTATTATTGTTTGAATACCTTTTTTCATTCGGACTCATGTTGTTATTTTTTCCCATACTGTCCATATATCTATGTTAATTTCTGTCTTGATTAAAAATTTGTTTCCCTTAGTAGAGACTGAGATAGTACAACTAAACCTCTAGCCCCCACGCTTAAAAAAAAGATGCTTAAGGAGACAGAAAGTCTCCCCCCTTCTAGGGACGGGGGAGGAGGGAAAGAGAGGACACACTTTAGTAATATTTATAAGTTTTATACACATAAGTAAAATTGAGACAACATGGCAAGGAAGAGAGGATATAGAGGTGTAATTGGTAAAGCCGCATTAAGAGGTAATATAAATAGGGGTCTTGAAGATGCGGCAAATAGATGGGTAACTGGTGTATCACAAGCAGCTAACTATTATAAGGCTGGTTTATTAGAATATTTAATGTGGTATGTCCCAAGAATCGAGCAAGCATATCAAGGTGCTCTAAACAGCAATAATGCTGGTACTATAGATTCCAGGGTACAAATTGCTACTCAGATAATGAAAGAAACAAGTAGGTTGGCTGCCGAATACAGAAAATTGAAGGATGCGAAGCTCATAAGACAAAAGATTGCTGCATATGGTGGCAATGTGGTAGATGGTGTTAATGTGACTGGTTTAGGTATTGGCGGAAATAACCCATTAAACTATATGAGCAACGAAACTCCTAAAAAACAAGCAATTAAAAACGTAATAACTATCTAAACATATTACAAGTAAGCTAATATAAAATTTTTAATTTATTTTAATATTTTTTGATTTTATGGTGTATACATATGGATTTTAAAACTTCTTTCATTATTGTTTTGATAGTAATAGTTGTTGTGATAATAACGACATTTATACTTGTTACACTATACGTTAATAGCTTAAATCAACAAGCTTTTCAACAGACCTTCGGGATGCAGTCGTGAGTTACCCGCCTTTTAGGGTTGAGAGGAGGTCAGATACAAAATAAAAACCCTTAAAAATTATTCATGAGAAAAGAATATAGTATGGTATCTATACTAGTCCGTCAGAATCCTTTTGTTGTAGAAGAACCTCAATACCGATATATTGGCGAAAAGATGGGGGACGAAATAGCTAAGGCTGTAGGTATTAAAAACACTCGTCAATTACAATATCTAGCATTAGATGTAAGAGACGTATTTTATTATCCTTTTGTTCAATTAAAACCAAAAGAGAACTTAATACCACAACTACAACCTATTTGGGATATTGTAGCTTCTGCACAAAGATATAAAGAAAATATGGCACCAGATAACGCTACAGTAGCAAATAGAGAACTGAGTGAGTCAGCAGCTGTCGTATTTCTTACTTCAGTATTGCTAAAACTGAAGCAAGAAAACGAAGAAGTTTATAATAAAGTTGTAGAAGCTCTTGAAAATCCAGATATCGAGAAAAAGCAAAGAGAACAAGAAGCTAAAGAAGCCCAACAGAAGAAAGAAGGACAAAAAACACAACAACAACAAGGCTCAGGACAATGTCAAACTGGTATTCCACAACAGATACAGCAAATAGATAAAGCAATCAACGATGCCGCAGCTCGATCTATAAATAAAGTACGAGAGTTCGTTGAGACTGAAAAAGAGATAGAACGAGTAATAAATATGATAAAAACAGCAGGTAAACAAGCTGGTGTTCATGGAAGATCTAGACTTGATCAAAGGGAATTAGAACAGCTGGCATTAAATGCTAAGGTTAGAGAATTGTTAAAATACTTGAGTGAAACAAAAATATTGAGTATAGTCGCATCAAAACTGAACAAATATGAACAACAAACACCAGAATTAACAGGCATTGCGAAAGGATCTAAACTAGAAAACGTTTTACCTTCAGAGTTAGTATATCCAGAAGAGGAGCTTTACAGGAGATGGGTAGAAGGACAACTACTGCTTTATGAGAAGTCAAAACAGGAAAAGAAGATGATATACACATTATTAGATATTTCTGGAAGTATGGCAGGAACAAAAGAGTTGTGGTCTAAAGCCTTAGCCTTATCGTTATTAATAAAGGCACAAAAATTCGGATACCAGTATTGTTACAGGTTCTTTGAGTTCGAAACGTCGGAAAAAGTTTGTATACCTCCATCCGATGTGGAAAAAGAGTTCATTACAATAGCATCGAAAGGAGTAGGTGGAGGTACAGATATAACAAAAGCCATACTAAAAGCCTTAGATGACCTTAAGGGAGTAAAAGGTGTAATGAAAACAATTTACCTTATAACAGATGGTGAAGATCAAATAGATGTTAAACAAATTGCGGACAAATTAGCGGAAACAAAATCGTTCCTGATATCAATCATGGTAGAAGGTGATAACCCATCTTTACGGGAAGTTTCAATAAAATATTTCTCTGTAGAGTTAACACCTCAAGGTATATTAGATATAGTAAAAATATGATAAAAATAACAAGAGGTAATAAACAATGTCATCTGATTTGTTCTTACCAAAAGACTTGAAACAAATTTTTAATGAAAACAAACAACGTATTATTTCTAGTGCAATAGAAAGTGATAAAATAGGTGCAGAAATCGGCTGTGCCTTTATACTTATACGCGGGCAAAAGTATACTCAAGGCTTATGTACCAACGGTAGTGCTAGTCAAGTAAGTGTACTTCCTATATACGAACAACTTTATAATATAATCCAAGTCTACGGATCTAAAATTACTAACATACAGTTAATGTTTCATACTCACCCATTTCCTACAGATGTCATAATTAAGGAAATGGGCATAACAGAAATAGCTGATATAGTCAGATTTAAAATTATAGCATCTACTTTTTCTGTTACTGACCTGGTAACATCTTTAGATATGTACCTAAGGCTAAAAGATAGTTTGAACCTCATATTAAAATATCAGGTTGTGGCATCTTATATAAGCGAACAAAAAACAGTCCATGTATATTTCCTAGATACAGAGAGATTAAAGGATGTTGCAAGTAAAATGATAGGTAAAAATGATATAACGTTATCATCGGAAGTTGAACAATTTCATAAAATAGTGCAAGACAGATTTGATAAAAGACTACAAGAATTATTAGAAAAGATAAAAGAGTCTCCAAAAGAAAAGAAGTCCGAATACATAAACCAACTACAACAAGAAGTTTTAAAAATGGAATTACTATTCTCTGTGTCATCTATAACAGTTCCAGCTTACTAAAAATGGGGATTATTGGAGCGGAAAGTCTCGTCATTCCAGGGAGGGGAGGAAGTCAGTTTTCTTCTCCCACACATTAAGTTGTATCTGAGTTTCCTGGAAAAAGCAAGAAATCCTCATCACATGGTAGGGATACCTTGTCCGTGGGGGGCGAGATAGTTCGTCATGGTAGAGAAAACTTTTTAAACCACTCCACTTATATTATCCGTGGTGATAGAGATGCAAACAGATACCAAAAATATTAATGAGATTACAATAGACGATTTAAACGAAATTATAGAATCACAATTATTATCAGGCGATGTTAGAATCCTCGTTTTAGAAAAATTTCGCAAAAACGAACAAGGTATATATGTAGCACGAGGATACGCACAAATTTATGAATATAAAGAATTCAGTCAATCTACCCAAATTTATAGATCACTAAAAATACTGCCTGTAAAAGTCGAAGCAAACGGAAAAAACATTATTATACACGTAGGTGTTATGAGATTCTACGGTGATTATAATGAGGGTAGTAACAATTAAAATGGACGAGCTTCAATTAGAAAAGTTAGATAAACTTGCTGAAGAATACGGCTGCTATAGGTCGGAACTTATAAGACTTGCCATACAATTGCTTTTTAAACTGCGGGAAAATGGCACACTGACTGAGGCTGAAATAGAAAAATTCAAGTCACTTAGATGCAATGATTCAGGACAGGGGTGAGGTGTTCCCTCATGATTCTTGGAGATCGTGACTTGAAATACTACCTTGAAAAAGGGTGGATCGTAATAGATCCATTAAGAGAGGACAGTGTTAGAGAAAACGGAATAGACCTACGTATCGGTGAGGAAGTAGCTAGATTTGAAGAAACACAAGACAAAGTATTCGACCCTGACAATCCCGATTACTCGCTTTTCCGTGTAGAGAAAGGAGAAGAGTTTATAATACGCCCCTATGAACATGTATTACTCACAACGGAAGAATTAGTTAAGTTACCCAATGACATAATGGCTTTTGTCAACTTAAGATCCTCTTTTGCTAGACAAGGTCTCTTAATTCCTCCAACGATTGTAGATGCAGGGTTTGAAGGTCAGATTACGATAGAAGTAGTAGGCTCATCATTCCCCGTAAAACTGAAAAAAGGGATGAGGTTCCTCCACCTTATTTTTGCTAAAACTTTAACACCAGTAGAGAACCCATACCAAGGAAAATATCAAGGACAAAGAGGAGTTACAGTTCCACGGTTTACGAACAAAAATCACAAAACGAATGACAAATCACGCTCTTCGTGACAGAGAGGTGGTCAAATATCATGATGGAGGAAGATATAACAAAAATATATCAGATACCTGAAGTATATATTATAAAAACCAGTCATTCTTATGTGGCATCTCTTCCTATTATGTTCAGCAGAATCTTGAAACCATCGCAATATTACGACATTTATATTAAACTAGAAGATGATAAAATATTATATATAGGTACAAAAAAACTTTTTAAAAGAACGCCTAGAGGTCATTTAGCCTTTGTGTTGCCGAAACCAATGAAGGATTTCTGGGAAAATAGAAAGCATCTACAAGCAATCTTAAAAGAAAGGTGAGTAATATGTCAACACAAGAAACACAAGAATTATTAAAAATACCTAAACAATTCGCAAACGATTTAGCAAGGCCGTTTATAGAACGTAATGAACAAGCAAAACTGATAACTATAGCATTAATGACACGTGAGCATTTGGTCATGATAGGAGAACCAGGGACAGCAAAGTCAGCATTAGTTAGACGGGCAGCGGAACTTCTAAACGCTAAATTTTTCATGTACCTACTTACAAAATATACCGAACCTTCTGAGCTATTTGGGCCTATTGACGTCCTTGCATTAAAGAACGGTGTTTTTAAAAGGATAACGGAGGGGAGATTGCTAGAAGCTGAGATAGTATTCTTAGACGAAATTTTCAATGCTAGCTCTGGCATACTTAATACATTATTGTCAATCATTAATGAACGTGTAGTATATGATCAAACACAAATCCATGTCCCGTTATGGAGTTTATTTGCTGCTTCCAATAACATACCAGAAGACAAGGAATTACAGGCATTATATGATAGATTACTTCTACGTGATTTTGTAAAACCAGTTGATGAAACATTATGGACTCAGATGATAAAGAAAGGACTAGAATTAGAATATAACCCTGATAAACCTGAAAAGAAATATTCCTTAGAACAATTTAAAAAGATATACCAGTTATTACCAACAATAGACTTTTCTAATGTCATGCAGAAACTACCCAAATTACTCGTGATGATTCATGAAAAAGGGATTAATATATCTGACAGGAGAAAAGGTAAAATATTGAAAATAATAGCCGCTAATGCGTTAGTATCAGGAAGAACATACGTTACCGAGGAAGATCTATTAATTCTAAAAAATATTCTTGCAGGCACACCTGACGAATATAACACAATATCTACCATATTAACTGAAACATTACAAACACCAGAGAAATATTTACATGAATTAATAGAAATAGATAATAATCTTATGGAAATACAAAAACGGTTAAACGAACTTAACACAAATTCTATATCAAGTACACCAATATTAACCGACCTATTAAGATCATTACGTGCAACTCACGAACGTGTACAAAAAATGGCTCAAGATATATCAAATGAAGCAGTCAATAAAAAGGCAAATGAAACATTACAGTTAATTAATTCATTATTAGAGCAAATAGCAAAAATGTTAGGAATAATAACCTAAGC
>Ga0208313_100513_pt1 | contig 9731 bp, 8 predicted proteins | sample OSP_15_2_FD_187142 | JGI IMG/M metagenome (GOLD analysis project Ga0208313, IMG submission 187142) | Extremophilic microbial mat communities from Yellowstone National Park, USA - OSPB_Slides-mat_host_7_15 (SPAdes) (version 2) | ecosystem: Environmental > Aquatic > Thermal springs > Hot (42-90C) >... | reverse complement strand
ATACCAAGCGCAAGTGCCTACCAGGAAGGACTCGCCTGCCCATAGAAGTGAATATGAATTACCGATAATGAGGGTTGTAAGGATTCTGGAGTGTAAACTCGATGACGTAAAGGTCTTCGTTGACGACAGTGTGGAGAAAGCTATTCTAATTATGACGAACAGGGGTTTTCTGAGCTTACCGGTAGTAGACTACAATTATAAGTTCGTAGGAATTGTATATTTAAGGGACTTAATAAACGCTAATAAGAGCGATACTGTGAGGAAATACGTAATTATGGGTTCACCTTACGTGAGGCCAAGTTCTACTTTAGAAGACGCGTGGGAGATAATGGCTAGGACTAAGAGTAGGTGGGCTTGCGTAGTTGAAGGCGGGAAATACAAGGGGATAGTAACATTAGAAAGTTTGATAGAAGCTTATGAAAGGGAAGTGAGAGAGTTAAATGAAGTAAAGTAGTGGTTATAAGTACAAATAAGAATATTCCTTTATAAGATCTCCCGTCGCATGGATATTGTTTCATGATTTAAAGATATAACGTTAGCCTCGTCTTTAGAGAGTGATTTAAAACTCGTTTATGCTGTTTAGGATTTTGTAGATGTATAACGGATCGAATAAGATATAATTTTGTACGCAATGTTGATAGATATTGTTTAAGACGTAATAAAGTTGTTTTGAGCCAGAATAGTTGGAAACAATCTTAAGGGCTTCATTCTTATGCTGTATCGTAAATAAGTGTGAATGAGGAGAGTAAGTTTAGAGCTAAGCTTTCTGTGAAAAAATTACAATTGTTATGGTAAAAGTCGTAAAGAGATCTTGAAAGGAAGAAGAGTATCTGTTAGATAAGCTTTATGGAGCGTCACTTAATGCTTACCTCTGGTAAAGGAGATAGATTGATGAAAGAGTGAAAAATAGGGATGAAAATTCGACGGAAGAGGTAGGAAGGTACGTTTTAATTAGCGTTTATTAAGTCCCTTAAAACTAGGTTACAACGACTTGAACGAGAAGTAGCAGATGCTTGACAGTTTTATGATAGGTTTTTTATGGGTAGGATGACTTTTGAGAACGGAAAAAGTAGTGGAGAAAGGTAAGTTTTATCTCAGTAGGAGGGTTTGACGATAGAGGGTAGAAAATGCGGAACAAGTTGAGGAATTAAAGGAAGATATGATTACGGTTTAAGTCCTAAAGTTATAAACGCGAAGCTTTACGCATTTTTACGGGAGTAATACATAGTCGGTTGGGGGAAAAGAGAAAGCTGTAAAACATATTAATAAGTTTAGGGAGAGCTTAGGTTGGAAACTTACGAACTAAAAAACCTTAAAAGTATGATGCAATAAAACCCGCAAGGACACCGTTAATAATATCTGCGGCTATTGCTAGACCTATGTAGGTTTGTATATAACTTGTTTGGACTGCTAATGGTAATAATGAAATTGCTAAATAACTTATTGCAGCGGCTATTGAGAGTTTCCTTATTGTGAGTAACGAGTCCTTCTCGGTTACAGTCCTAACTGGAAATGCAAACGCTACAGCCAAACCTAAGAATATAAGTTGTATGATTCCCAAAGCCGGAGATACAACTAGCGAAATAAGAGGTATTATACTGAAGGTAGTTGGTGGATAAAAAAGTTTAACTAAACCATAAGCTACTAACATTAGGAAAGTTAATATGAAAGAGTAAACAATTCCGGCAGCCATATTCCACGAGAGTTCTCTGCTATTTATCATTTACCACCTCCTCCGAAGACTGTCTTGAATACTGATTGGAGTAGTGGAGTTGTAGTTCCGGACGGTGTTGTAGTTGGGGTTTGATGAGTTGGTGGTGTTGGTGCGGTACCGTAAGGTACACCGCTACCCACTAAGTATGGGTAATACCCTCCTATGACTATGGTAGTTAATTCCGGAAAGTAAGGGACTCCTAGTGCCATGTTCACACTCGAGGGGTCACTCTTTTCAGCAAGTATTCTTGCTAAACCCATTCTTATTGCATCCGTTGTTTCTAGCCCTAAATCCTTAAGCTGTAATATTCTCCTTAACTCAGGGTCCTGGGGGATTAATTTAGTTATTCTCACAGATATTAGTTCAATTCCTATTTCTTGAAGGAAAGTCTTTAATCCAGCCGTTACAGCAGTAGAGATATCACTGAATTTCTTGAACACCTCAACTAACTTTACATGGTTTAATACTTGACTAACCTCTTGATCTATTATTGGGCTTATGTAGTTTGCCAAATCAGAGTCCCTGAAGTATTGAGATTGGAACTGTACGTTAGTGACTAATAATGGTGGGTTTTGTACTCTGAAGTAAACCGCCACTTCATATTCTAGAGGTACTAAATCGTCAGTTTGGCTTACTCCGGCTACCCTAACTTCGTGCCTAGTCATAGATACAAAGTAAACTACTGTGTCATAGGGTAATGAGTTGTACCTAAATTTAGATAGGAAGGCCGAAAGTGGGTTTGCTGGGCTTTGAATGTTGTGACTCCCCGGCGGTAGGTCAGCTGCAATTTGTCCTTGTATTATAACTATACACCTCTCGGTGGGTTGCACTATGAATAATGACTTTGAAGTTATATTTTCCTTGGGGTACCTAAATATAATCGTATCTTGAGTCATTAAAGAAGTTCCATTTTCCAGTTCAGTTGAAATTACTTGACCTCTAATAGTGATTGACAACTTTATATCACTATGATAATATTATCTGGAGGATTTATAGACATATCTCACGCATTTGGAGGTAAAGGATTTTATTCTAAAGTGCGTAAAGTGAGTGAAAATCCTTGTTAGTAAAGATATTATCTTGCTTCTGGTGGATAAAACAGTTTAATTCTATTCAATATGACTTCCCTAAGCTTGTTTATTAATGAAAGTATATTATCCATACCCTCCGGTAATGATGACAAATTAAGTATTTCTGTCGCTATACTCACCATTTGTAAATCATTGTTTACTATCTCGTCTAGTTGCTCAGTCTGTATTTTATACCTAGCATATATATCCGCTCCTCCACCTTGCTGTGAGTTTATGAGCCCTATAACAGTCCTTAATTGTGATACTACGTACTCCATCTTCTTTAAATAAGGTGAAAAAGGGTTCATCGAAGCTACTTGTGATTCTAGATGAGAAATATTGGTAATTGCAGTTTCAAGTTTTGTGATAGTTGACTGTCTGACTAAGAAGTCGTCTTGTCTTATTAGATCTTTTACCTTATAACCCCTATAACCGGGAATCATTAGCTGTAATTTCTCGAGTGGTGTTAATTCTTTCGGCATCAATTTAATATTACTTTAAAACCTTTAAAAGTGTTTAGTTTTTTATAAGTTGGCTCTCGAAATACGAAGACTTAGGAATTATAATTCATTGAATAATAGAAATTGTCTTATTAGCTTAGGACTTCACGATTAATTATATTACTAATAATGACTTTATTTCTCTTCATAAGTAAATTAGAGCGTGAGGTTTCAAGGATCACAGTAACTAATACTGTTAGTAATGTTATTACCTTTTTATGCCAAAAATTATTATCTTATGAAATTATATTTAGACAGTTAAAGCCGTTACTAGATAAAAAGAATTTCCCTAGACCTTCAAAACTCTCTTACATTCCTTACTGTGGGGATTGAAGGTACTAAAATTTTCACATATCTCTCTTTTATTTCATAAAGGGACTTTAATGCATATATAATCTTGTCTCCCCTCCTCGTAAGGCAAGTTTGTCCGTAAGTGGGTCTCGGTAGCCTTAAGCCTAAATTGCTCCAACTTCTACCGTCATGGGATACGACAAGTGGTGTTTCAGACATAACTTGCCCCACTATTGAGTTATTCACACTTATAAGTCCGTGAACGTATCCACTAACTGTCTTGTTAAACCTCTCTAAGTCTTCAGTATAATAAACTCCGTCAGCAGTTCCTATGAGTAAATATTCCCCCATTGAAAGTAATACGTGAGAATCAGCGGAGAAGTTAAGGGGTCTTAAATAATTTAATGATTTCCCAACCAAGAGACTCCCCTCCTCTATTGTAGCCACAATTAAATCTTTAAAGTAAGAAAGATCTGTTATATGTGAGTCCCTCCCGAAAAAGTCCCAGCCCAGTTCCCTTCCTAAAGGCGTTAAATCTAATACAATCCTAGCTCTATCATCCACTATTTTAAATATCCTGGGCCCCTCTATCGAGGCCAAAACCTCATTGTTATAGATAAAGAGTCTCCAACAACTTTCCTCAAGAACTCTTTTATTCCCCACTATTACTCCATCGTATTGAGAACACAGTATTATTTTTCCCCTAATCACCAACCCGTCGTTCAAACTATAACTCTCTGAAATTTTAACCAGTCTATCTTCAAATGAATAAAGTCCATCGTCAGTGGCCAAAAATATCATTTTCCCGTCCTCTTCTTGATTACTTCCAAAGCCTCCTTTACGTGTGATGTCGGGTTCATTTGGGATGAGTAAATATGAATTATTTTACCTTCCGGGTCTATTACGAAAGTAATCCTTGGAGGTAATAAAAATCCTTTAGCACCATATAACTCTCTAATCTTATTCTCTTCGTCAGAAACTAAGATAAACGGGAGCCCGTATTTTTCCTTAAATTTTTTATGAGATTCTGGACTATCAGCACTTACACCTATAATTACGGCATTAAGCTTAGTTAGTTCTCCAAAGTTTTCCTTAAAGCTTAAAGCCTCAGCCCTGCATCCGGGAGTATCGTCCTTAGGATAAAAGTATAAAATCACGTATTTACCCTTAAAATCTGAAAGCCTTATAACCTTTCCTTCCTCCGTTACCCCTTCAAAATCTGGTGCTTGATCACCAATTTTTAGTTTCATAAAATAATAAAGTATTACAAGAAAATAAACTTTTACGATGATGAGTGGCGATGTTTAGTATAATTTAAATAATTTACTAAGGTAAGTTTTTATCGTAACGCGAAAAACAAAAATATTGGTATGAAAGTGTTTATAGACGGTAAGGAGTTTCAAGCTGAAGAAGGGGAAACCATTCTGAAACTTTTAAAAAGGATAGGAGTTTACATACCCCATATTTGTTTTAACGAAGGGCTAGTACCTTTAGAAAGTTGTGACACGTGTTTAGTAGAAGTTAACGGAAAGCTCGTAAGAGCGTGTTCTACCAGTGTTCAAGAGGGTATGGAGATAAGTGTAGACTCAACTAGAGCAAAAGGGATGAGAAAGAGTGCTTTAACAAGAATTTTAAACTATCACAAACTGTACTGCACACTTTGTGATAACAATAACGGTGATTGCGTACTTCACGAGGCTATATTAAAAACGGGCATAAGCTCACAGAACTACGTTGATAAGCCTTATCCCGTAGACGATTCTGGGCCTTTTTACATTTACGACCCATCACAATGTATCCTTTGCGGTAGATGCGTTGAAGCATGCCAGGACTTTGCGGTTAACGAAGTGATTTGGATAAATTGGGACTTAAACCCGCCGAGAGTAGTTTGGGACAACGGCAATCCCATAGGGAATTCCTCGTGTGTAAACTGTGGGACTTGTGTAACAGTATGTCCAGTTAATGCGCTGATGGAGAAGTCAATGTTAGGAGAGGCTGGACTTTTCACGTGGATGAGGAAAGACCTAAGGGATAGGATGATCAAGGCAATTGAGACAAATGAGGAAAACTTCAGCTTACTCATGACCTTTAGCGAATTAGAAGCAAGAGCGAGAAAAATAAGGAAGACTAAGACCGTATGTATTTATTGTGGAGTCGGTTGCTCCTTTGACATTTGGACCATGGGGAGAAAGATATTAAAGGTGGAATCAAAGCCAGAATCGCCGGTAAACGGAATACTCACATGTGTTAAGGGAAAATTCGGGTGGGACTTCGTAAATAGTGAGGAAAGGATCACTAAGCCCATGATAAGGGAGGGTGAAAAGTGGAAGGAGGTAAGTTGGGAGGAGGCTATCTCATACATAGCTAAGAAGTTAAAGGAGATAAAGGAAAAGTATGGCCCGGACTCCATAGGTTTCATAGCCTCTGACAAGATGAGCAACGAGGAGGCGTATTTACTTCAGAAACTTAGTAGGGCTGTAATAGGGACTAACAACGTAGACAACTCGGCGAGATATTGTCAAGCCCCCGCAACAGTAGGTTTGTGGAGGACTGTGGGGATAGGTGCTGATTCTGGGACTATAAAAGATATTGAGGGTGCTGATCTAATAATAATAGTAGGGCATAACACTACCGAAAGTCACCCCGTAATAGGTAGTAAGATTAAGAGGGCACAAAAAGTTAGGGGTATAAAAGTAGTTGTAATTGACGTTAGGAGGCATGAAATGGCTGAGAGGGCTGACTTATTTATTAAACCTAAGCCGGGCACTGATGCAATACTGTTAGCGGGAGTAGCTAAGTATATTATTGATAACGGGTGGGAAGACAAGGAGTTTATAAGCAAGAGGGTTAAGGGATTTGAACAATTTAAGGAGTCCTTAAAGTCCCTTACTTTAGATTACGTGGAGAGCGTCACCGGAGTGCCTAAAGAGAAGATAATCTCCTTAGCTAAGATGATTCATGAGGCTAAGGGAGTTGTAATATTATGGGGTATGGGAGTTACACAGCACTTAGGGGGTGCAGATACTTCTACAATGATTTCTAATTTGCTCCTCATAACGGGGAATTACGGAAAGCCTGGTAGCGGGGCTTTCCCCATGAGGGGGCATAATAATGTTCAAGGAGTGAGCGATTTCGGTTGTTTGCCCAACTTCTTACCGGGTTATCAGAGGTTTGACGAAGAAAAAGTTGTAAAGAAATTCGAGATAGCGTGGAGAGTAAGGTTGAACAGAAAGCCGGGCTTACAAATACCTCAGATGATTGAGGGAGTATTAGAAGGTAAAATTCACGCTTTATATATAGTCGGTGAGGACACGGTAATGGTGGATTGTGGTACACCACTTGTAAGAGAGGCGTTAGAAAAAGTTGACTTTCTAGTAGTTCAAGATATGTTTATGACGGAAACCGCTAAATTAGCCCACGTGATATTGCCCGCTTCGGCCAGCCTAGAAAAGGAAGGCACTTTCGTTAACACAGAGAGGAGGATACAGAGGTTTTATAAGGCGATGGAACCTTTGGGAGAATCTAAACCAGATTGGGAAATAATTCAAATGGTGGCAAACGCTTTAGGGGCTAACTGGAATTACAAACACCCTTCAGAAATAATGGATGAAGTGGCTAAGTTATGCCCGATATTTGCCGGTGTAAGTTACTCAAGGCTTGAAGGTTATAATACTCTCGTTTGGCCGGTTAAGGAGGACGGGAAAGACACTCCACTACTCTACGTTGACTCATTTGCTACAGAGGATGGCAAAGCAACACTTTACCCAATAGAACTTAAGCCTAAAGAGATACCAAACCTAGTTGTTGTTAACTCCGGTAGGGTTTTAGAACATTTTCACGTTGGCAATATGACTAGGAGAGTTAAGGGACTGAGGGAGAAGTTCCCCGAGACTTTCGTAGAGGTTTCAAAAGAATTAGCCATGAAGTATTCGATAAAGGACGGCGATGTTGTTATGGTTAAGTCTACAAGCGGGAGGGAAATAATAGCTAAGGCGTTAGTAAGTGACAGACTCGAGGGTAATGAAGTTTTTATTCCCTTATACGTTTCAGACCCTTCAAGGGCTGTCAATCTAATCACTGGTACTGGCGTTGATAAGGTCAGCGGTACTCCAGGATACAAGGATACTGTAGCAATTATTGAGAAGATAAGTGATGGTAACGGTAAATCTCCTCTGCCTTTAGATAACTGGAGGTATCACGTTAAGGAGAGGAGAAGACAACTGGGAATAGAGGTAGAAAAGAAGTGGAGGAGAGAGGAGTTTAAGCCTTTAGCGGAGGGATAAGTGATGAGTGACGGTAAGGCAATTGATAGACTTGTGGAAGAACTCTTAACCAATGCTGACGCTATAACCCAGTTTTTGAAAATGTTACAACTCTTACAGAAAAGCGGGCTATTACAGCTAATAGTGGGGTTTTTAGAGCGATTTGACGAGAACATGACTTTTCTCGTTGAATCTAATTCCAACCTTGTAAGGGTGGTTAATGAGGCTTATGCGATATTTAACGGAAAAGAGGAGATTGGAGATGTTACTTTTACAGACATATTGAGGATGTTAAATGATAAAGATGTCAGAAGGGGAGTTTACTTGATGTTAAAGCTTTTAAAGGTGATAGGTAGTGCAAATAAGGGGGGTTAAACTTACTAGGGTAAGGGAAGACGGTGAGCACGAGGATGAGGACTTTGTTGCCGTTGAGGAACCTTTACACATAAGGGTTTGTGTAGATGAATGTGAGACTTTCGCAGTAATTATGAGGACTCCTGGTGACGATGAGGCTCTGTCTTTAGGCTTTTTATATTCCGAAGGAGCAATAAATCAGTTTGATGACGTTAGAAAAGTTAGGAAGCTCGGGGAGAATGAGATTGAAGTTTGGTTAAGGAGGAAGCTCGACTTTAAGTCTAGGGATTTGATAGTAAATTCGAGTTGTGGTGTCTGCGGAAGGACTTTCCTTTACATTATCAGTGTACTTAAAAGTGATGTAAGCGTAAGTAGAGAAGTCATTTTTTCGTTACCAGAAAAGTTAAGGGAGAGTCAGAAGGCATTCAGTATTACAGGTGGTCTTCACGCAGCTGCTCTGTTTTCCCTTAAGGGAGAACTGATTTACTTGTTTGAAGACGTGGGGAGGCATAATGCGGTAGATAAGGCCGTTGGGAGACTTCTTATGGATAAGAGGATTCCGCTAAACGAGGGTATACTTCAAGTGAGCGGTAGGTTAGGTTATGAGATAGTGGTTAAGGGAATTAGGGCTGGAATACCCATAATTTGTGGTATATCAGCCCCTACTAGTCTTGCGATAGATTTAGCAGAGGAGGCGGGGGTCACTCTCATAGGTTTCTTAAGGGGGAGAAGCTTTAATGTGTATAGCCATAAGGAAAGGGTGAAGTAGTGTGTACATAAAGGGGTCAGACTTTCATGGGATTCCATGGTTCAACCTCTTATCCCACACGCTTGAGTACGGGCTCCATGCCATGACTTTGGAGCCTCATCAAACTCCTCACATTGCTCCTCTGTAGGGCCCTCCTATACATGTCAACGGAAAAAGTTTATAAAAATAGCGTTAGAAGGATTTAGGAATGTTAAATGATATCAAATGGCATAACTTCACGGTTTATCGGAAACTGTTGACAACGGAATAAGAGTTGAGAAAAGTGAGATTAAAAATTCATTATCAAATTATTCCTTTAGAGTGTCTCAATTTTCTCTATTTTAGCCCTCAAATATAATATCTTATTACAAGCCTCTTTAAGTAATTGATCATGAGAAGCTGAAATCATTGTACCTTCGTATTCCTTTGTCATTTCCTTAATCATCTTAGAGTTTTATAAGTCCAAATTAGACGTTGGCTCATCAAGTAGTAATAAGTCTGCTTCAGAGGAAAAGGCCAAGGGCAGTTTAAATAGCCTCCTCTGACCAGAACTCAGTTGATAAGGTTTTTATCCAGTGGAAGATTAAACCTACTAATTAATTCTTTTGTCTTATTTATATTAAAATGTCGTAATGAGGTTATAAACTCCAAGCAGCAGTTATGGGACTTTAACGTAACTTAAAGATTTTCATTAGCCCCGGCGGTCCGCCTAAATAACGTTCAACGAACCTGAGGAACGCCTCTACGCTCCTCAGGTTAAGCTCACTCACCAGTTCCCTAACCACGTTGGTC
>Ga0208313_100511_pt1 | contig 9764 bp, 14 predicted proteins | sample OSP_15_2_FD_187142 | JGI IMG/M metagenome (GOLD analysis project Ga0208313, IMG submission 187142) | Extremophilic microbial mat communities from Yellowstone National Park, USA - OSPB_Slides-mat_host_7_15 (SPAdes) (version 2) | ecosystem: Environmental > Aquatic > Thermal springs > Hot (42-90C) >... | reverse complement strand
AGATAGTATACTCTATCCACTTATCGCTCCAATTAATTACCTTATATACAATACTTATCTCATTTATGCAAACTTCTACAACTTTATTATATTGCCTTATTAGGTTAAGCATAGATTTTTTAAACAATCTTGAGTTTTCTTTGTCAATAACTATTCCATTGACATTATCATAAATTATTGAATATCGTAATGCTTCTATTGTAGTAGGTTTTACAAAATATATTGACGGCCTATTTTTCCTATAAAAATTGAAAATTTCCTCTTTGTTTCCACTTTTTAAAGTAGTCCTCTTTATTCCGAATTTACCGTCTTCCGATAGAAAATAATCATAACCCAAAATTTTAATATACGACGCCAGTTCGTAAGAGGAATTGTTAACTCTCGTTTCTATTAGCAAAACTTTTCAGCTCCTCCTCTAAATTCTGTGAATCCTTTAGAGTAATAATCACTTTTATTACATCATCACCATCTTTAAGGAAAATCTTCCCTTGGCTAATTAACTTTTGTTTATCAATCCTTAAATGTAATTTACCTCTATCTAGTCTCTCAGAAAGCGTAGATATTAATAACAGAAGATCAAATTTGTCTAAGGAATTTAAAATCCTTTGGAAAATAGAATTTGCTACCTTACCAGTAGCTTTAAAACTAATTATCTCTATTCTATTTCCATAATATCCACTAACTATATTGTCTTCAAATTTAGCTGACTTTATGTCACTATCAAAAAAACGTTGGATTGATGATAGTATCTTTTCTCTATCTTCGGTCTCGTGACAAAAGACCGAAATTTCAATGTTAATTGCTTTCATTTCCCGGGCTTCTTATCAAAGTTCTGTAATCTGTAGTACTTTGAAGCCTCGTGCCTCTTCTTTAGCTCCCTCTCTTTCTGCTTCTTCTTCCACTTATGCTCTACGGTACCCTTAAGTCCCCTACTCTTCCTTAACCCTCTAGCTTTCTTACCAGCACTTGTTAGTCCTCTAAATACTCTTCTCCTATTGGCAGGATCTTGTAACCACCTTAATTGTGGATCGGATTTGATTACTGGATGGTTTGGATCAACCATAATAATCTCGTAATACTTATACATACCGTCCTCTCCAACATAATAGCTTCCCAGGACTTCAAGATTGGGGAATTTCCTAGCAGCTCTCTCCTCTGCAACCCACCTATATCCTTTAGAAGGACTATAACCGTAAACACCCATCCTTTTAGGCCTTCTACCACTATTGGGCCTTGGTTTGTTTAGACCGCCTCTCCTAACTCTAACTCTAACCACTACAAACCCTTGCTTAGCTTTATATCCTAAACTCCTAGCTCTATTTAGCCTTGTAGGCTTATCAATCCTAACTACTGCAGGCTGACGTCTCCACTCTATAAGCCTCATTCTTAAGACTGTCTTCTTCCAGTCATCATTTTGCCAGGTCTTTTCTATATAGTGATACATTGATAGTGTCATAATTCTTCTACTCTTCTAATTAACAACTACTTAATAAAGGTGTTTGTCCACATTATCCTAAATGATAACGATAGGTTTAATTGGAAAGACGAACGTAGGTAAAAGCACGTTCTTTTCCGCATCAACATTAATAGATGTTGAAATAGCTAACAGACCTTTCGTGACGATAGAACCTAATGTAGGAATAGCATATGTAAAAACTAAATGTGTACATACTGAATTTGGTGTAAAATGTAACCCAAGGAACTCCGTGTGTATAGGAGATTACAGATTTATACCAGTAAAATTAGTTGATGTAGCTGGGTTAATCCCAGGTGCGCATGAGGGAAGAGGACTAGGAAACAAATTCCTTGATGATCTTCGAAAAGCTGATGTGTTAATTCATGTAGTTGATGCTAGTGGTTCTACTAATGAAGAGGGAATACCAGTACCTCCAGGGACTAGAAACCCAGAAGAAGATATAAAATTCATAATAGATGAAATTGATGAATGGTTCTACTCCATAATATCTAAGGACTGGGCTAAATTCGCGAGAAATATAGATTTATCTAACAAAGACCCAGTTGAGGAACTACTTGCAAAACTTTCCGGTCTCTCAATAAATAAAACACAAATAATAGAAACCTTAAGAGAAACGAAATTAGAAAACGTTAAGCTAATGCAATGGAGTGAGGAAGATCTAAGAAATTTCTCAAAAAAACTGAGAGAAATATCAAAGCCAATCGTCATAGCTGCTAATAAGATTGATATACTAGAATCAAGAAAGTTTATAGATAGCCTTAAAAAGAAATATAAATGGGTTATTCCAACCAGTGCCGAAGCAGAATTAGCATTAAGAAAGGCATCAAAGGCCGGATTGATAGAATACATACCGGGGGAAAGTGATTTCAAAATCACCAGAGAATTATCTGGAAAACAAAAACAAGCATTAGAGTACATTAAGAAAAACGTACTCGAGGTCTATGGTAGCACTGGAGTACAACAAGCAATAAATACGGCAGTATTTGAGGCCTTAGGAATGATAGTGGTCTATCCAGTTGAAGATGAGAAAAAACTCACTGATCATAACGGCAATGTTCTACCAGACGCAATACTAATAAAAAGGGGCTCAACACCAAGAGACTTAGCTTCGTTAATTCACACAGAGTTAGCTAAAGGATTCTTATATGCAATAAACGTTAAAAAGAAAATAAGGGTTGGTGAGGATTATCAACTACAGAATAATGATGTCATAAAGATAGTATCGACAACCGCTAGGCCCTAAAGAATTCACCATATCCAACATCTCTATTTACAACTGCCCCTGGGTAGATTCTTGCATATGCCCCTATTTTAACGCCTGGTAGAATAGTAACATTTATTCCAGTTCTTACGTGAGCACCTATAAATGCCCCAAGCTTTTTCCTACCGCTACTAACTCTTTGCCCTTTTATATTCACTTTAACTTCCTTTTCATCGAAGCGTAAGTTGGCTATTAGAGTGCCAGCACCAAAATTAACATCTTCTGCAATCACAGAATCACCTACATAACTTAAATGTAGAATTTTAGAACCCTCCATGATCACACTTTCCTTAACCTCAACGCTTGCACCTATTTTTACGTTTTCTGTTAGAACTGTATAAGGTCTAAGATAAGAGTTAGGCCCTATAATTGAATTTTTCCCTATATACACAGGTCCTTCTATATAAGTACCAGACCTAATCTCAACGCCATCCTCGATAATTACTTTGCCTTTTATTTTGACACCGTCCTCGATATTTCCAAAATTTTTACTAGAAACTAAATTATCCAATGCCCATTTATTTATATCTATGATATTCCACGGCCTACCTATGTCGATCCAATAATTATTATATTCTATTACCTTAATTTTTTTATCCTTAGCCATCAAAGTCACTGCATCAGTTAATTCTAACTCTCCCCTTGGAGAAAGCGAAATTTTCTCGAGGTAATGAAATATATCGCTATCGAGCTTATATACCCCACTATTTATGAGATTTGACGGTGGATTTTCTGGTTTCTCTATTATCTCCCTCAAACTACCGTCAGATGACACTGATAAAACTCCGTATTCTTTGGGGTTTTCAACCCTAACTCCCAAAACACTGTTACCCTCATTTGAAATCTTGCATAGAACACTAAAATCACCTAAGAATACATCACTATAAATTACTAAAATCTCGTCTTTAATTCCCTTAGCGGATAAAAGAGCTTTTCCAGTCCCTTTACCTTCAGTTTGAAAAATTAAGTCAACCCCGAGCCTTGAAAAAAAGTCCTTATGAGAAGGGTTAATCACGACACTTATATCCTTTATTCCACAAGCCCGTAAGTTTTCTATCCAGTAATTAATTAATGGTTTATTAAGAATTGGAATTAAAGGCTTAGGACGAGTATGAGTTATAGGCTCTAACCTTTCGCCAGCACCAGCAGCGAGTATAATAGCTCTCATGAAAAATTTTACGAACTGGGTGTTTTAAGCACTTTCGTTTTCTCTATCTCAACTTTTCTTAGTGGATAGATCTTCTTTGCCTCCTGGAATATGTCATTAGCTATCTTTCCAAAGACTATATCTTGTATATATTGGTCAAAAGTACTTTCAGTGGCTTTCTTCGAAACAATATCCCATATTATTTTCCTAATTGCAGTCTTTTGAGATCTATGAGCTCTATATGTGGTTAATGCCAACCCTTTAACCCTCAAAACATAACCGTCTTTAGTTTGAACATCAATAATAGCATCTATCTTTGAGCTTTTCCTTCTAACTAAAGACCTAATATAATCTCTTGATAACTCATGACCAGCGAACATCGTTAATAATTTGTCACCGTCATGTCCCACAACCTTAAAGTATAAATGAACGTAAACTAGGCTAAAATCCCCAGTAAGGTCATAAAGTGTGGTCTCGACTTTCCTATTTAATGATTGAGACACATCATATGCTGGCGTCGAACCTAATACTACCTCACCAAATGTCTTAGGAGCAAGTATAGTAAACCACTTCTTAAGCTTCCACTTGTCCTTGATCGCTGAGGTCTTTGAAGACATTGTTAAACAGTAATTTGAATCCTTTATAAAAAGTTTTCACTCTTTTTTACCAAGCTTAACATATATCTTCCTTAATAAACGAACTAAAGCCATACCCTCCTCATTATCATTTACACCCTTTAGCAAAACCCTCCTAAAGAGAATTTTTGTTTTTTCTATTTCCTCTTCACTTTTAGTTTCCATTATTAGTTCTGTTATATCTCTTGAATATTTCTCTATTAACTTGATAACATCAGCAGAAATAGAAGAAGTAGAACTCTTACTCTTTATTCTCCAAATCTCATATAAAACAATAGACACTGCATGAGATAAATTTAGAACGGGGTATTCTGGGTTAGCGGGGATGAACAGCAAGAAATCGCTTTTCATTATCTCCTCTCTAGTCAGTCCAACGCTTTCCCTTCCAAAAATTAACGCTGTTCTTTTGTCATTGCCTATAAATTTCTCCAAATCCCATGGTCTAATAGATTTACGGACCAAATCTCCTTTGTTATCAGCGATACTAGATGTTGCGATTTTTATATCAGCGTCCTTTATTGCGTCGTCAAAAGAACTTACTATTTTAGCTTTTTTCTCAAGTACTTCAATGCCTCTCGCAGAGAACTTTTTAGCTTCCTCTAAGTCACATTTGGGATTAACTATATAAAACTCGTCTACTTCGAAATTTTTTACAAGTCTAGCAATAAAACCTACATTGTAAGCACCCTCTGGTTCTACTATTACTAACCTAATCATTTTTTATCAACTCTAATGCTACTAATGTCTCAAACCCAAAAGTCCTTTCTTTCTTATTTATGATTTTAAAACGCGTTAAAGAGCTAAGAACTTTATCCTCATTAGTTAATGAAGAATAAAGAACATAAACGCGGTTAGCGTTTATTTCTTTTAAAAACCTAGAAATAACTTCTGCTCCACTTGTTCCCCCAGACCAACTATAACCTATCCACTTATTAAATTCTTCAAAAGGGAGATATGGTGGGTTAAAGATTGCGACGTCAAACTTAAAATTCCTTAGACACGAGAGTAAATCACAATTTATTACCTCATAATTATTTATACCGTTAATTTTCAGGGTGCACATCGTAGCGATAGTTGCATAAGGGTTAATATCAACAAAATACACCGTTGAAGCACCTAAAGAATAAGCATGTAAACCTAAAATGCCAGTACCGCTGCCCATATCTAGAACTTTATCCCCTTTATTTATTTTAATGATTTCTAACAAAAGTTGACTATCCTCTGCTGGTTCATATACCTCATCGTTTATACAGATTCTATACCCAGCAAATTTAATAATTCTATTATCTGCCAAGGCTTAAAATCCCTTACTTTTCTTTTCACTGCTTTACAGTTTTTATTTAGGTTACATATCTTAATCACCCTACTTAAATCTTTATTGCGATATTTTCCTATACACTCGATGATAGCATTTATAGTAGAATTGTATTTCCTAACTCTCTGAAATATCACTATTTGGGAGAAAACTCTAGGTTTAGGCCTAAAATAAATTGGAGGAATAACCTCTCTTAGCTCTATTGTATAATAATAATTTAATAAGAAGGAAATTGTTGTAGGAATAGAGAGAACTTTGTCTATGAAATCTTTCTGTAATACCAGTACTAATTTAGTGATATCGTCAAGTTTTATAATTTCTTTCATAAAATCTGATGTAATATAAAATGGTAAAGATGAAACTATCTGTCCACGATTAGTAGGAAGATAACGTGCATCAGAAACCACTAAATTGTACTTTTTAAGATAATTAATTAGACCGAGATCCAACTCAATTACGATATCGGGGTTAAGAAAAGATGTTAAGCCCCCTTTTCCACCACCTATCTCAATGATGGGTCTTAGCCCGAAATCTACATAAGAAACTATTTTCTTTATAATCCCTTCATTAACCAGAAAATGTTGACCTATCCTCAATTCCCTTACCTAACTTTTCTAAATAACCTACATAAATTGGATGCTCCCCCACTTTCTTTCTATCTTCTATCGGATATACAAAGAGATAATATTTTTCACCTCCTTGTAATTCCTTAACTATCCTCTCAACTATTATATTAACAACGTCTTTTATACCAACTCTTTGCTCAATATCCTTAAAGTCCTTAAATGGTTCCTTCTTCCTCTCTTCTAGGATTAACCTCAAAGTTTTCTTTCCAATATTTGGGAGAAGTTCCAATGAATGAAGTTTTAGAGTCAAAGGTTCGGCCTTATTGAAAAATTCTACGAAAAGCTGCTGTTTTACTTCAGAAACTATTTGGCTTAAAACTCTCGTAAGCTCGTCTTTAGCAACTGCAGTTAAATCCTCATAAGTGATATGAAAGTCAATTTTTATCGGCGATTTATCTATTTCTAATCTTTGTTCTAATTGGAAATCAAACTGGGGTGAAGTGGGAGAAGCTTCCATTAACATGAAATAATCTTCACCCAAAAGCTGAAGGACTGGTTTATTCTTATGCATAGGGTGTTTATCTAACGGGTTGCCTTGCCTTAAGTAGTCTAAAACGTAAACCACTCTTTCCATCTTTTCCTTTGCTGTCTTTTTCCTTTGCATATGATAATAATAGTTTTAAAAGTAAAAACCTCAACTCTCCATATATTTCTTTACTACTTCAATTATCTTTTGTACAACTTCTGTAGGATAAGTAGTACTAGTATCTAAAACTAATATTGAACGTACCTCTTCTATGGTTAAAGGGCATAAACTCGCAATAATAGCCCTAATATCTTCTCTTTTAATAATATCTTTTAACTCTTCCATAATTTTTATTGCATCGTCTGGAGAACACTTAGAGACACTATTTAAGTAATCGAAAGTCCTCTGTAAAAGGTTAGAAGAAATACCATTACTTATAATTTCTTGCAAATATTTTTTTGCAACAGAATAAGGAATAAAATGTTCCTCTTCTATCTTTAAAGAATAAGACAACCTATCACCCTGAAGACTGTTGCTTAACACCAGCGAATGGTATTAAATGTTCGGGTCTCACAATAATTAGTTTCTCTTTATTTCCTAAAGTCACCTTAACCTCATAGGCCCTTCCCCTTTTACCGACTATTACACCTACTTTTCCTTGATATCTCCTATGCGGCATACCTTTATGAATAGAGGGGTTAATCTTAACTACTACGTATTCCCCTTCTTTATAATCATGCATTAATAAACTTAGTTTAGGAATCGCACCCCTTTCTCTAACACTCTTTGTTAGTAATTTTCTGGTTTTAGTTCTATATCCCTTCGAATGTTTTACCATTATACGTACCCTTTACAAACTGTGAGAGCCAAAAATTAAGATTTTTGCTTTAAAAGTGCGGGGGGTGGGATTTGAACCCACGCAGGCCTTCGCCAGCGGATCTTAAGTCTGGGCCTTATCGTCCGCCCCCTTTGACCAGCTCGGGCACCCCCGCACGCAATAAAAATTAAACTCTACCAGTCTTAAATGTCTTTCCTTCAATTTTTACAACAAAACTATGCCATGCTTGACAATTGGGGAAAAGATTATAATGAGGAGATCCTTTTAAAATGACCGTATGATTGAAGAGAAAATTATTAGACTAGTTGCTGGCATTACCGCTTTCTTTTGGAGCATATTACATTTAGACGTGGGATATAACGCCGCTATCATAGCAGCTAGCACAGTAGGTCATAAATCATTAATTTTTGCAATATATTCTGAATATTTTGGCTTTAACGCAGCACTTTATATATTTGCAGGTTATGAAATTATCACATTCACCAGAAAACTCCTTTTGCCATTCTTTTTACTATTTCTATGGAATACTGCACTCGTAATTTACACTCATGTCTTTGCATCACCATTCTTAGGAAAGCCTTTGCCTATCATACCACAAGTCTACCCTGCAATATTACTTGATATAGTACTTTTAACTACAGTGAGTATATTACTGGTGAGAAACATTGTGGGCCAGTGAGATTATAAAGTACTCAGACCACGTTTATAAACTACTTATAAGACCGGAATTATTTATACCCCTAACCTGGCACTTTCATATATTTCAAAAAAGATCTGATAGTGAATACGTTACATTCCTCTTCCCTTATGATAACATAGAGAATATTAAAGTAAGTGAAGCTCTGGCTCAGTTCAAACTCACATGGTCTAAAAGTATTGATGGTGTTAAATATAGATTAGAGGACTTAAAGGGTAAAATAATTTACACTTTCCAAATTCCGCCAAAACACGCTAATATTATAAGTATAATGGTAGGAGTAGAGAAGAAAGGTCTTTTCACACAAATACCCGTAGAACCTCAGCATTTATTAAACCACATAATAGAAAATGTAAAGTTAATCGAATAGCAAAGACAGTACAAAGAATAAAAATACAGAAAGTGCTTAAGATAAAAAAGCTAGTTAAAATAGAATCAAGAAGATTTTACAATAAAGTTAGAAACGAAATTTATCATTGTATTGAAAAGGAAGTTTCTGATAGTGAATTTGATAATATATTAAAAGAAATTGAAAACTATATTATCTGGATATGGTGTTATAACTAGCGGGGCTTATAACGAATTAATAGAGCTCGCAGAACTACTTGATGCACCAGTAATTACTACAATAAAAGGCAAAGGAAGTTTTCCAGCATCTCACCAACTTTTTGCAGGCGAAGGATTAGGTATAATAGGGACTGATATAGGCAATAAGCTTCTGGCAAAAGCCGATTCAATACTTTTCTTAGGTACTAGATTAACTCAATTGTCTACAGGAGGGTGGTCAATGAAATTCAAGGGATTTACAATGCATAATAACATTGATGGCGAAGATATAGGAAAAGTAATAATGCCCCATTTACCCATAGTGGCAGACACTGGTCTATTTCTAAAAGAGCAGATACTGTCCTGTGATCTTGTCCGCTCTCTTCTTCTCCTTATTCCATCTGCTGCTCATCTCATAGGCATAGTAGTTCTGTCCGGAAACACGAATCTCCACTCCCTTTGTCTTGTATTTCTTCACCCAGTCTGGAAGATCAACCATATTACACAGCATACGTAATATGTATAAAGATCTTTCGGAGTTAAGAGTGAATCCAGTAAAATTGACATTTCGTGGAGATTAGAATGCTGAGTTATGCGATCCCTATTACATAAAAAACGTGGAGTTAAGGCTAAACTATTTAGAGGTAATATTATTACCTTAAACTCTGAGATTATTTCAGTTGTAATCCTTTTTTCAGCTACCTAGAAACTTGAGTAATAATGACGCTAGAATATAACCTATTCCGCCCCCAATGT
>Ga0208313_100510_pt1 | contig 9797 bp, 3 predicted proteins | sample OSP_15_2_FD_187142 | JGI IMG/M metagenome (GOLD analysis project Ga0208313, IMG submission 187142) | Extremophilic microbial mat communities from Yellowstone National Park, USA - OSPB_Slides-mat_host_7_15 (SPAdes) (version 2) | ecosystem: Environmental > Aquatic > Thermal springs > Hot (42-90C) >... | reverse complement strand
AATGAGCCAACCGGGGGCTTAAACTCAGAAGAGGATTGAAAGTTTTATTTGCCCATGCCCATCTGATATAACAATCACTTAAACTCAGAAGAGGATTGAAAGTTGAAAACATATAAACATCCGTAGCTAAAAACTCCTCAGCTTAAACTCAGAAGAGGATTGAAAGTATTTTCATTATCGAAATATTCTTAATACCTGCGCTCTTCACTTAAACTCAGAAGAGGATTGAAAGTTGTTCAATTCCTTTAGCCAACGTTTTTATTGCTAGCATTCCTTAAACTCAGAAGAGGATTGAAAGATTGGTAAGCTAAATAATGAATCCATAATCCAATACTTAAACTCAGAAGAGGATTGAAAGCTGAAGACGCCGCATCAGGTGTTGGGACATATACTGCTTAAACTCAGAAGAGGATTGAAAGAGTTATGGGCCCTGTGGTTGATACATTACAGTGGGCTTCCTTAAACTCAGAAGAGGATTGAAAGTTGAACTATTATAAAGGTAACAAAATCAAGGATACAGCTTAAACTCAGAAGAGGATTGAAAGTTCCAGATTGTTTAGCATTATGGAAGCTATAACGTTATCGCTTAAACTCAGAAGAGGATTGAAAGTTAATTGGTATTGATGAATTCTTAGATATTGACCACTTAAACTCAGAAGAGGATTGAAAGAATTCGTATTGTATTCCATCATCTTCTTTTTTAATTTCTCTTAAACTCAGAAGAGGATTGAAAGCTATTATAGTAGGTGGCGCAAGGGGAAGCTAATGGGAACACTTAAACTCAGAAGAGGATTGAAAGAAATAAATATCCATCACTTGGCATAAACATGTGCAACTTAAACTCAGAAGAGGATTGAAAGTTCAGATAACCTGATACTATGCTATTAAGAAAGTTTTCCTTAAACTCAGAAGAGGATTGAAAGTAGTAAATGCTCAGCTTCAACACGACACATGGGACACTTAAACTCAGAAGAGGATTGAAAGTTTCCAATTGGTAAAGACTCGCAATAACGCCAGTATACTTAAACTCAGAAGAGGATTGAAAGTCCTTTTTCCAATAATTGCCCAAGGAACTGAAGTAACTTAAACTCAGAAGAGGATTGAAAGTAGGGCAAAGGAAAGGTGGAGATATCACCATAAAGCTTAAACTCAGAAGAGGATTGAAAGTATGGAATGCATGGATTAGAGTATATGATGGGTTTAGCTTAAACTCAGAAGAGGATTGAAAGTTTTCAAAAGCCATCCCTTGAATTCCCTGAGATAAACTTAAACTCAGAAGAGGATTGAAAGGTTAATTGTACTGTATAGAAATATAGCAGAATTAGCTTAAACTCAGAAGAGGATTGAAAGTGGATTACTTTCATAAATCCATGGTAAATACTTTCTCTTAAACTCAGAAGAGGATTGAAAGGGAAATTACAACAGGAATGGCAAAAGTATTGGATTGCTTAAACTCAGAAGAGGATTGAAAGATGTCTTTCGATTTTGACTACAATTGCGCCACTATTAAGCTTAAACTCAGAAGAGGATTGAAAGTTGTAATCCATTGTTTTATTTTTCCTAGCATACTAACTTAAACTCAGAAGAGGATTGAAAGGGATGATATAGTTTTTCGTAAATTACAGCATATGTTTTCTTAAACTCAGAAGAGGATTGAAAGTTGACGCTTACAACATTGGAATTGAGTTTGATGCTAGCTTAAACTCAGAAGAGGATTGAAAGTTCGTAAACTCACTACATCTTAACAAGTAAAATGGCAACTTAAACTCAGAAGAGGATTGAAAGTACAACGACTGACCCATTAAGCTCTCTCTTAGTAAGCAACTTAAACTCAGAAGAGGATTGAAAGAGTTTCATAGCCAAGACATGGGTTATAAAAAACATTATATCTTAAACTCAGAAGAGGATTGAAAGTGATTTAGCAAAAGATTCTCGGCTATTGAGCTCACTTAAACTCAGAAGAGGATTGAAAGAGCAACTATATACCATTTATCAGGCTTGAATATCACATATCTTAAACTCAGAAGAGGATTGAAAGCACAATGAATTCTTTAGTAAATAGGTGTAAGTGTTCAGAACTTAAACTCAGAAGAGGATTGAAAGGTAATTAGTGGTGGTGCAGGTTCAGGTGCTGCTAATGGAGGTCTTAAACTCAGAAGAGGATTGAAAGTGTAAGGTATACCACGTCTTACTATAGTAGTAATGTCTTAAACTCAGAAGAGGATTGAAAGTTAATCGGCACATAAGTTTCAATTATGCCATAGCTAACTTAAACTCAGAAGAGGATTGAAAGTAGGAACAATCCATCTTGTGAATGCTATTGTTTTTCTAGCTTAAACTCAGAAGAGGATTGAAAGAATCATCAACAATTATACTTACTGTATTATTACTTAATTCTTAAACTCAGAAGAGGATTGAAAGTGTAATTGCACCTAGGTATGAACCATTAACTGAGTTTTTCTTAAACTCAGAAGAGGATTGAAAGTGCTGAGAGCCGTCTAGGTGTTCCTGATGTGGGTATATTCTTAAACTCAGAAGAGGATTGAAAGTTAAATGTATAATCCTTAACGTTGCGGATCTCAACGCTTCCTTAAACTCAGAAGAGGATTGAAAGTTTGGTATTGACTGAACATCCAAATCATGTTGAGTTCTTAAACTCAGAAGAGGATTGAAAGTATATCGGCTGCTGGCCGTTTTCCAATCTATCCTGTATCTTAAACTCAGAAGAGGATTGAAAGATAACCATTAACAACACTGTTTAATTCAGCTTGATAAAGCTTAAACTCAGAAGAGGATTGAAAGTCATAGTTCCCTAAGTTTAATATCGGTTTGAGTTTAAGCCCTTAAACTCAGAAGAGGATTGAAAGCCTAGTAGCTACTTAGTAAGTAATTTTTTTGGTTTTCTTAAACTCAGAAGAGGATTGAAAGAAGAAAAACCTATAATGAAGGAAAAGATACAGCAAATCTTAAACTCAGAAGAGGATTGAAAGATTGCTATAATTGTCTCTGGTTCATCTATACCAGAAACTTAAACTCAGAAGAGGATTGAAAGAATTCTAATCTCTACATCTTTATTTTGTGGCATTTGTGGTCTTAAACTCAGAAGAGGATTGAAAGTGGGTTCAGCAAGACGCATTCCCTCAAGTTACAGCACCAACTTAAACTCAGAAGAGGATTGAAAGAGCTTAGGACCCATTTCTCTTAGGATCTTTAAAACTGTCTTAAACTCAGAAGAGGATTGAAAGTCTTAAATGGCTGAAAATATTAGCAGGCACGGGTATCTTAAACTCAGAAGAGGATTGAAAGCACAATACTTAAATGAAATAACTAAAGCTTTATTAATACCTAAACTCAGAAGAGGATTGAAAGGATTGATAAGCAGATTCAAAAAGGAAATACACAAGGGGCCTTAAACTCAGAAGAGGATTGAAAGTTTATTGTAACTTTGCTTTAGGACTTTCTCTTGATTTATCTTAAACTCAGAAGAGGATTGAAAGAAGAGCTTTTTTAATTGCCTTTATTCCTCTTACAGTTAATAACTTAAACTCAGAAGAGGATTGAAAGAGTTCTTGAATTTGTTTTTCAAGTTCATCTGCAATACTTAAACTCAGAAGAGGATTGAAAGTTTCCTTCTCCTTCTAGCTGGGTCAGGGTCTAAGACTACGCTTAAACTCAGAAGAGGATTGAAAGCTTTCAGCTTTATCGCGAGCCTTTATTATTGCCTTCTTAAACTCAGAAGAGGATTGAAAGTTTTACTATAGTTATGTTGAAATAATATTTGTTATACTTAAACTCAGAAGAGGATTGAAAGTATTTTATGGCCGCCTTCCTTAGCACAGTTATAATCTATTCTTAAACTCAGAAGAGGATTGAAAGATACCGATAATGTAAGTTATGTTAATGACGTCTATCCTACTTAAACTCAGAAGAGGATTGAAAGGTTATTTGGCCCTGAGTCAACCCTGTTGTTCTTCCTTCCCTTAAACTCAGAAGAGGATTGAAAGAAATAATCACATTCCTTAGTATCCATCCATCATCTATCTTAAACTCAGAAGAGGATTGAAAGATGGACTATGACAAATTTTTGGACAAGATAGATAGTATCTTAAACTCAGAAGAGGATTGAAAGAAACATTCTATCCAATCCTCAATTTCATTGCATTCCTTAAACTCAGAAGAGGATTGAAAGAGTTGTTCTATATTTCCTTGTATACCAACAGGTTCCTCTTAAACTCAGAAGAGGATTGAAAGAGAATAAAACGCAAAATAAATCTAGCAATCACTTTAAGCTTAAACTCAGAAGAGGATTGAAAGAACTATAGTATTAACCACCGGAGTAGGTTATTCAATGCGCTTAAACTCAGAAGAGGATTGAAAGTTTGAAGAAGCTCTTTATGCGCAAAGCTTTCCTTTATGGCTTAAACTCAGAAGAGGATTGAAAGCTAAAAGCATACTTGATTTCTGAAGCAACATGAAATGCTCTTAAACTCAGAAGAGGATTGAAAGTGAAATTCAGTATGCTATTGAAAATAATTTAATTCACTTAAACTCAGAAGAGGATTGAAAGTACATACTTGAATTATGGAAGTGTTCAATCTGAACAAGCTTAAACTCAGAAGAGGATTGAAAGAATTGCTAAGTAAAATAACCAAAATACTGTAATTAACTTAAACTCAGAAGAGGATTGAAAGAGTTGGAGAAAAAAGGGAAGCTTATGTCAGCTTTCATTCCTTAAACTCAGAAGAGGATTGAAAGTGTTACATCTAAATGAGCATCGTTATTATTTACAATTGCCTTAAACTCAGAAGAGGATTGAAAGAGTAGTTGAAAAATTTCAATTTTAACTTGATTTTTCCCTTAAACTCAGAAGAGGATTGAAAGTGATGAAGACTATCTACAGATACCATTTGACCCAAATTCTCTTAAACTCAGAAGAGGATTGAAAGAGTGGCCGGCCTTATAGCATTATTGATTCAGGCAGGGTTACTTAAACTCAGAAGAGGATTGAAAGTCCCATAAAGCTTAATGATACTTGCTGAGATTGTGAAGTCTTAAACTCAGAAGAGGATTGAAAGCTTTATTCCTGTAAAAATAGTGAAGTAAAATGAGCTATAGCTTAAACTCAGAAGAGGATTGAAAGTAATTCTTAGGTAGTATATACCTAATAAATGCTTCTCTTAAACTCAGAAGAGGATTGAAAGTAATGTATAAACAAAATTGCCATTTACATTAAGAGTATCTTAAACTCAGAAGAGGATTGAAAGAGTTTGATTATCAAAATCGCCATCACATCGTGTTATACACTTAAACTCAGAAGAGGATTGAAAGGTTGTAGCAATCCAGCGAATGCCCATATCGATTGCTAACTTAAACTCAGAAGAGGATTGAAAGAATGTTCACAAAAGTAGTTGTAATCGAAAAACCGCTCTTAAACTCAGAAGAGGATTGAAAGTACCTATTACTTGATAGAAGAAGTATTTATCTAAGTCTTCCTTAAACTCAGAAGAGGATTGAAAGTACCTATTACTTGATAGAAGAAGTATTTATCTAAGTCTTCCTTAAACTCAGAAGAGGATTGAAAGTTACGAAATGCTTTTTTACCATAATGCTCTTTTAACTTAAACTCAGAAGAGGATTGAAAGTATATCTACTAAAACATCTCCATTATTATCCATTCCCTTAAACTCAGAAGAGGATTGAAAGTAAGTATACTTAGAACTGTAATAGCTTACATACTTAATTCTTAAACTCAGAAGAGGATTGAAAGATTGTAATCTTGTGGGTTAGCTATTTCTTCAGAAGTTATCTTAAACTCAGAAGAGGATTGAAAGAATTGAACAATCTGACCGTCCTTCTTTGCTTTACCCATACTTAAACTCAGAAGAGGATTGAAAGATAAACGCAATAGTGACCATCATAGACCAAATAGCTCAACTTAAACTCAGAAGAGGATTGAAAGTACCATGGGTAATACAGATAGACGCTCAGTGTGTTGTCCTTAAACTCAGAAGAGGATTGAAAGCAGTAGCAATTTGACTATAAACTGTTTGACCTTTACTTAAACTTAAACTCAGAAGAGGATTGAAAGTTAGAATAGATTAAGTCATAAGAATTGAGGGGAGCTTTAACTTAAACTCAGAAGAGGATTGAAAGTGTTATTTTCTTTAATCCCTGGAACATTTCATTTAAGTCCTTAAACTCAGAAGAGGATTGAAAGAGTATAGTCTTCAATCCATACATAAAAGGCGGGTGGAACTTAAACTCAGAAGAGGATTGAAAGTTAGAAGTGGTACCAGAATTCAAATTGTAACTCCTTGGGCTTAAACTCAGAAGAGGATTGAAAGCTGATCTCTTTCATCGTCTCTTCACCAACTTTATTACTTAAACTCAGAAGAGGATTGAAAGTACTCCTGCAAATAGCATTTTATCTAAAGCGTCATGCTTCTTAAACTCAGAAGAGGATTGAAAGTAATTTAGAGACCATTTTAAACGGTTTAGGATTACCATTTCTTAAACTCAGAAGAGGATTGAAAGATATTTTCTAAAGAAGGAATAGTGCAACGAATAACTTCACTTAAACTCAGAAGAGGATTGAAAGGAAGAGATAGCAGATATAAGAAATTCGTAGAAGAACACTTAAACTCAGAAGAGGATTGAAAGGATATTGCATCCATTAATTCAGCTGAAATTTGGGCCACCTTAAACTCAGAAGAGGATTGAAAGATCAGACTTTGATACCAAGCATGATTCATTACGTGACTTAAACTCAGAAGAGGATTGAAAGGAGCTAATGAAACAGGGTTCGTAGGACTTCCAAATATATTCTTAAACTCAGAAGAGGATTGAAAGAGTTGCATCATATAACTTAGCAAGTGCAGGTCAGCTTATGCTTAAACTCAGAAGAGGATTGAAAGTTTTGGATGAAGAACGATTTAAGCGTATATATAAACTTAAACTCAGAAGAGGATTGAAAGATGTTTAATTATAAAGCAACGAATATATATTTCTTAAATCTTAAACTCAGAAGAGGATTGAAAGCATTCATCAAGAAGCCTATCATTTATTACGCCCTCAATACTTAAACTCAGAAGAGGATTGAAAGTCGATCGCTTCGTGCGTTTCGATGTCTTCATTTGAAAGCCCTTAAACTCAGAAGAGGATTGAAAGCCAACTGCAGCAGATGATACTGATAATAATGTATTTCTTAAACTCAGAAGAGGATTGAAAGTACATATTCCTTCTTTTCATCATCCCAAACTATTTCACTTAAACTCAGAAGAGGATTGAAAGACTACTTAAAAATTGTGCTGTAGTAGCATTATTAAACTTAAACTCAGAAGAGGATTGAAAGTTGGAATAGGTCAAACTGAATGGTATAATGACTTTACTACTTAAACTCAGAAGAGGATTGAAAGCAACTATCAACCATTTTAGACACAACAATGCTTTTTCTCTTAAACTCAGAAGAGGATTGAAAGAAGTATATTTTTCGCCATCGCTGTATTCTTTCCACAATTCTTAAACTCAGAAGAGGATTGAAAGAAAGGCTTTTAAATCATCAATTCCATGTTCTCTAAACTTAAACTCAGAAGAGGATTGAAAGCACAATCACGCATGGGGCAGCGTGACCAAAAAATCCAAACTTAAACTCAGAAGAGGATTGAAAGTAGTATATAATCCATGTTTTGCAAGTCTTCCGAGCCTTAAACTCAGAAGAGGATTGAAAGACAACTTCAACGACTGAAGTTACTATTAAAAGTTATCTTAAACTCAGAAGAGGATTGAAAGAAATTTAGGTTGCCCTCAACTTTGTAAAAACTTCCTTTGCGCTTAAACTCAGAAGAGGATTGAAAGTTATTATTGGCAAAAAGAAGATTAGCACTAAAACCACTTAAACTCAGAAGAGGATTGAAAGCAAAAATAGACTGGCTGATCGAATGAATCTAATATCTTTCTTAAACTCAGAAGAGGATTGAAAGTTTTTTATGGCAGGAGAAAAACTGCCTGAAAGGCCGACACTTAAACTCAGAAGAGGATTGAAAGGATAAAGTTCGTGATAAAGTAACTGCTAAGCTTGTTGCACCCTTAAACTCAGAAGAGGATTGAAAGTTTTTTCTTCCTTAGGTTTTTCTTCAATAATTAATTCTTAAACTCAGAAGAGGATTGAAAGATAAAAAGAGTAATTCTAAAATTGAAAAAGAAAACCCCTTAAACTCAGAAGAGGATTGAAAGCAGAAGATTTCATTCATGTGATAAGCGCATAAATATAACTTAAACTCAGAAGAGGATTGAAAGAAAACACAATATTTTAAGTTTTTAACCAAAGCATATTCACTTAAACTCAGAAGAGGATTGAAAGATGTTAAAAATCAATACTTAAAACTTGAAATAACTCTTAAACTCAGAAGAGGATTGAAAGATGCCAAAATATTTTGTTTAAATGATAAGCGCATAACTTAAACTCAGAAGAGGATTGAAAGTTGGTAGTAATGATTTGTTTTCTTAATTGCCTTATTTCCCTTAAACTCAGAAGAGGATTGAAAGTAATAAAATATGCAAGCGATAGTGAATGGGCGGATTATACTTAAACTCAGAAGAGGATTGAAAGTATAGCCTGGTTTGTTGTGAAAGAACAATTCGTTTGAGCTTAAACTCAGAAGAGGATTGAAAGAAAATGCTAAAAAGCATAATAATAATGATTATAATGTAACTTAAACTCAGAAGAGGATTGAAAGTCGGATTATAAAGAATACTGCTATTAAGAAAAAGAACTTAAACTCAGAAGAGGATTGAAAGATAAAAAGAGTAATTCTAAAATTGAAAAAGAAAACCCCTTAAACTCAGAAGAGGATTGAAAGATAAAAAGAGTAATTCTAAAATTGAAAAAGAAAACCCCTTAAACTCAGAAGAGGATTGAAAGAGTTAAAAATATTGTAAGACTTAATGAACGTAATGAATCTTAAACTCAGAAGAGGATTGAAAGATATAACCAATAGTACCATATTCGTATGAATGAGTACCTTAAACTCAGAAGAGGATTGAAAGTACACTACTTCCTGTGGAATATCTAGAAAAATTAACTTAAACTCAGAAGAGGATTGAAAGAAAACTCCTTTTTCTTTTAAGTTCAGATAACATAAACTTAAACTCAGAAGAGGATTGAAAGGTTTTATTACCATTGGCTATTTTACGTATAAATACACTTAAACTCAGAAGAGGATTGAAAGCACCTGCTCCTGAAACATAGGCACTAACTTGAACACTTAAACTCAGAAGAGGATTGAAAGTTCCTAACTCTTCCTGAATTGCTTTTATTTTGCTACCCCTTAAACTCAGAAGAGGATTGAAAGCGGTTCGTTAGCCTCATGGCCTCATCCTACCGAGTTCGCTTAAACTCAGAAGAGGATTGAAAGCTATATTGGCTCTACCCATGAATAATTGGTCTATCTCTTAAACTCAGAAGAGGATTGAAAGTAATGTTAAAACACTCAGTCTTAACGAATTATTATCTTAAACTCAGAAGAGGATTGAAAGAGTATATAAATTTTTCAACATATAGAATTGAATTCTTCTTAAACTCAGAAGAGGATTGAAAGTAATGATCTAAATTAACTAAATGGTTATCCACTTCCCCTTAAACTCAGAAGAGGATTGAAAGAACTTCTCAAAGTGAAAATCCTATCGATGAGCTGATGAACTTAAACTCAGAAGAGGATTGAAAGAAAACCTTTGGGGTAAGTAAGCATGGCTCTTGATACGCTTAAACTCAGAAGAGGATTGAAAGTTGACCTTACTCC
>Ga0208313_100508_pt1 | contig 9808 bp, 10 predicted proteins | sample OSP_15_2_FD_187142 | JGI IMG/M metagenome (GOLD analysis project Ga0208313, IMG submission 187142) | Extremophilic microbial mat communities from Yellowstone National Park, USA - OSPB_Slides-mat_host_7_15 (SPAdes) (version 2) | ecosystem: Environmental > Aquatic > Thermal springs > Hot (42-90C) >... | reverse complement strand
CCATGGGGCCCTATTATTTAAGTAGGCATTACCATCTCTAGCTAACTTAAGAATTTCCTCACTTGCAGCTTTAAGTTTACTTAATTCCATTAACTCACCCATCCTCACTGGTGCCTCCTTTATCTCCTCTATAAATCTCTTATCCTCATCGTTATATAATTCCTCCTTAGGTGAAGGAATTACACCGTCAAAGTACCTCTTTAGCATCGTTAAAACCCTATTAGCATAATTACCTATATCATCGTTTAGTTCAGTGTTAATAATTCTTAAAGCCTCCCTCCATGTGAAGTTCGTATCCTTCTCTTCTGGTCTTAGCCTTATCAGAATAAAACGCCAATACTCTACATCGAAGAGCTCTGGTGCCTCGTCAATCCAAACACCTACTCTTCTACTTTTACTAAACTTCTGGCCTTCATACATTAGATATTCAGTAGCGCCTATTACGGTTGGTAATACATAACCCTTATCTGAAGCCATCAACATTGCAGGCAAAATTACCGCGTGAAAAGGAATGTTGTCTTTACCTATAAAATAATAACTTTTAACATTATCACCGAACCAAAACTCCCTCCACTTCTCCTCTTGACCATTGTTTTTGAAATATTCTATTGTGGCAGATATGTAACCAAGTAATGCCTCAAACCATACGTAAATTGTCTTACCCTCAGAACCTTCAAAAGGTGAAGGAATACCCCAAGAGTTATCCCTAGTAATACTCCTAGGTTTTAGCCCCTCCTTAACCCAACTTAACGCAACTGACTTAACATTATCTGGCATTGTTTTAGAAGAAATTATCCAGTCCCTTATTTTATCGTTAAACTCCGATAAATCGAAGAACCAATGTTTAGTTTTTTTAAATATGGGAGTACTTCCACATAAAACGCATCTAGGATTTATTAACATCTTAGGAGTAAGAAGTCTACCACAATTATCACACTGATCTCCTCTGGCGTCTTCAAAACCACAGTAAGGACAAGTACCCTTTACGAATCTATCCGGCAAAAAGAGCTTATCATTCTCACAATAAGGAATTTCATCCTCTTCTACTTTAATATATTTTTGAAGACCCAGAAGGTATTCCCTAACAAATTGCTTATGAACCTCTGACTCTGTCCTCGTATAATTATCGAAGCTTATCTCCCATACATCTAGGAACAACTTTTTATCGTAATTATGAGCCTGATCAGTTAGAACTTTAGGTTCAACTTTTCTCTTCCTAGCCTCAACTTCAATAGGAGTACCGTGCTCATCACTACCGCTTACGAAAATTACGTTTTCTCTCCCGTACTTTAGCCTAGCATATCTAGCAAATACATCGGCTGACAATATAGAGCCTATTAAGTTACCTAAATGTGGAACTGAATTTACGTATGGCCATGCTGACGCAACGAATATTTTCATACTACCTTTGCCCTATACTGATAAACTTATAAAAATTATTAATAATCTTTTACTGTTGACAGTAATTGATTATTATAAGTATCCCTTTCTTAAAGGGTTAGATGAGGAAGTTGCAAAATATGGTAAGGGGATAACACTTAATGACTTAATCGGAGGCGAAAATAACCAAAACGTATTAAATGCTAAGAAGCGGATAATCTCAGTAATTAAATCCGAGCCTTTAGAGCCATACTCTAGACTGAGGGATTCAGTCATAGTTTTCTACACTACTATAATACTCATTGCGATACTTAATAACAAGATATTAACGGAGAAATATGTTGATGCCGAAACAAAAGTTTTCCTTAATGAACTGAAAAACGAAAATGAAGAGAACTTAGTAGAAATAGCTAAACAATTAGGGGTTAAAGTAGAGTTAAAACCTATTGAAGTCGTAAAAAGAGAGGAGAGTAAGAAAGGGATTAAGGAAAAACAAATAAGACTACCATTTGCAATAAATTTCATAGAATACTTAAAACAGACTAGGAGGGCTAGAAAAGAATATGAAGAATTAAAACTAAATATGCAGTTTCTGAAAGAGGGAAATGTATATCTTAATAAAGACAAACTCTTACTATTATTAGAGAGTAGAGTTAAAGACAGACTTGAGGTACTGATAGGTTCTATAAAGCTAAATGAGGTACCAGAAAGCTTAAAGAAACTCGCTGACGACTTAAGGGGAAGAAAAACACCACCATGTATATTAGAACTGCAGAAGAGAAAAGAGTTAAGCGAGGAAGAACAGAAGATACTCATAACATATTATCTAAATGTTGGGTATGACGTGGATACTCAAATCTTTAAAGAGGAGCTCGTAAGGAAATTGAAAGGAGATAAAAGAACAAGATACATTGTTTACTCGTGCAAAAGAATCAGAGAACTGGGATATTGTGTAAGCGATTGTGGAGTGACAAATCCATTACAACTCTATTATGGTAAGTTAACGTAGATATAATAAAACCTCTGGATTACTGTAATTATTGAAAGAACCAATAATGCATATAGCACGTATGAGGCTATTAACGTGGAAAAAAGGGATAAAACAAGTATGATAACAACAAATATTATCCTTTCACCCCTTTCTATTATCCCCCTTCCCTCTACCTTTAAGCCTAAGGACTCACCCTTAGCCCTTAAATATGGGATTAAAAGTGAAACCCCTATTATTATAGCTATAATGAACGTCTGAAAACCTATTAATGCTAGCCCAAGGAAATAGTTAATATCTTCTATCCTATCAAGACTGCTATCTATGAAACTCCCCTTTTGAGAGGCTGAGTTAGATAACCTAGCCACCTCGCCGTCTAATGCATCCATAAAGGCTGATAATGCTATAAATAATATCCCAAGTATTACGTTCTTAAACTCATATATTATCAGCAAGTATAGGAAAGAGAAGGCTAGTCCTATAAAAGTTATAGTGTTAGCATTAATTCTTGCAGATACAAAAAGCCTTGCTATTGGCTGTAAAATCCTTTTTGACTGCTTTCTAATCTTAGTTATCATTAACCAACACCGTTATTAACTACTTACTTTACTATTACATGGGAACATGAAGGCTAAAAAGCTGATCTTGGTAACCTCTGAATCCCACCCAGCACATAAGGCATTTATGGAGGTAACAGAAGACTTAAGTAAAGAGTTAGGGCTCGAAAAGGAGGTTAAGTTAGAAGACTACTCGTTTCTAACCGACTATGGAGAAAAGGACGAGTTTGGGATGCCTTTCTTGCCGCAATTATTCGTGGAAACGACGGACGGAAAAATACAATTAATCTTGTCACATATGCCATTTGATGAAAAAACCGGAGAGCTGAACCCTGAAAAAGGAAAGGAGGAAGCACTTAACAAAATTAAAAATATTGGATAATGAAGTAATAATAGTGATTAACGTGAGTTATGTACCTCATGTACCGTATGTGCCAACACCAGAAAGAGTAGTGAAGAAAATGCTAGAAATTGCTAAAGCAGGGCCAGAGGATATAGTTTATGATCTAGGATGTGGAGACGGAAGAATAATAGTAACAGCAGCAAAAGAATTTAATGTGAAGAAGGCAGTTGGAATAGAAATAAATGACGAACGAATTAAAGAAGCAATTGAAAATATAAAGAAAAATGGAGTTGAAAGTAGAGCACAAGTAATCAAAGGCAACTTCTTCGAGATAGACTTATCTGAAGCTACAGTAATAACAATGTTTTTACTAACTAATGTAAATGAAATGTTAAAGCCAAAGCTAGAAAAAGAGTTAAAGCCCGGTACTAGAGTAGTATCCCACGAGTTTGAAATGAGGGGTTGGATTCCTAAAGAGGTAGTAAAAGTCGAAGATGGAAACATGACCCACCTAGTATACCTTTACGTTATCGGTGAACACAAATGAAAGTCCTAGTGTTAAGAAGCGAAGAAGGCAATGTTACAAAGAAGGATATAATAGAGGGTGAGCTAAACAAGGTCTTAAGGAGTGTAGCGAGTAATGCATTGAACGAGTGGAACGAAACATCATCAGACTTTACAATCATGAAAGACATGTATGAGGTAAAAATTCCTTTACCGTTAAAACCTCAAACATATGAAGCTATAAAAAACTACTTAAAATCGAGATCAAAAAGTGAGGCAATAGCGGAAATCCCGATTTATATTATTAGCTTTGAAAACAAATGGATAGAATCTGATTATAAAGATTTAAAAGTGTATATTGTAGCACCTTATGTGGACGATAATGTAGAAAAAGAGATAATTGATTATGCTAAACAAGTGACCTCAGAACAAAAGGAAGAAGTGGAGGAAGAAGAGGAAGAAGAATAATAATTTTTAATTTCAATCCATTTTTATATTTATTTATCACTTTTTACTAAAGAAAGAGTCTATTGAAATAGTTGAAGCTATCTCGTCCCAGCTTACACCGAATGCCTTTAGTACTTGCTCAAACGTACTCCTAACAGCCTCAATATATTTATCAACGTCTATCTCACTTAACTTAGCTAACTGTACTGGTTTAACCCCGTCCTTACTTTTAACCTTAACGAACATTATTATATCCCTTGGTAAAACCATAACACCATATGCCCTTAACTGTAAAGCAGCTTTAACGTGTTGCGGAGTATTCTTAGTGTAAGCATCAAGCGGTTTTGACAACATTACTCTAAATGCAAGTTCGTCTAAGTTATATCCCTTATTTCTTAATTTATCATATATCTCCTTAATCTTTCTTTCCAACTCTTTCTTAATTTTTTGAACGTCTTGCGGAGAATTCATAGATGCTATTAGTTGCTTAACGTCATTAAACTCTTTCTTTATAAACTCTGGCGTATTTCTTTTCTTAGCTAACATACCTTTAATATCAGTCTTACCATCTGTATAAACACCTAAATAATTCTTCTTTAATCCGGAAAACGCTACGAACTTGTAAACTTTATCGACCTCAATATCTAACCCAAATTTTTCCTTCACAAACTCTATAATTTGCTCTAACTTTTCCTTAGGGGGATTATACAAGAATAACGAATCTGTATCCCCGTAGAGAACCTTTAATCCGTTACTCTCGGCAAACTTATAAGTACTAGTTATAACATACCTACCTAATGCTGTAACGCTTTCAGCAACAGCTGGAGCATATAACGGGAAAGTTTCGGCACCGAAAACACCGTAAGTAGCATTAATGAATACCTTCATAGCTCTTTGCACTACATCATACAGAGACCTCTGCTCCTCAGATATATTGCTCTGTTTAGCCTTCTTCTTGTATATCTTGACTCTGAAATCCCTTAATAATCCAGTAAATACTGCCGTTATCCCCGGTCTATCCATACAAACAAAGTGCAATTTTTGACCTGTCTCGTCCATCACCCATTCCTTTTTCTGACATTCCTCGTTATCCACAGTTTCATAACTTATATTCCAATTTCTGATAATTGAAGGATACAGTGACGCAAAGTCAAGCACGACAATGTTGAAATAAATCCCCGCCGGAGGGTTAATAACTACAGCACCCTTGTATCTCTTCCCTTTTATCACAGCAGAAGTTTTCACCTCACTTGACCTAGATAATATATCTTCTTTTAATGGGATTAACCAGTTTAATCTCCTATGTTCCCAATAATATAAGTTCTTAACCCAAGTAGATACTTCAGTCCTGGTTAACTCCTCTAGCCCTAATTTTGATATCCTAGCTAGAAGTATTATTAATTTCCATACCAAGTTATTACTATAAGTCGTGAGCTTTAACGTAATTTCCGCATCTCTAAAGTTATATTCTACTAGCTTATCGAGGTCTAAAAAGCTTATAAAAGTGTCTATTTTGACTTTTGAGATTCCTAAAAGAGCAGTAGCTACAGCATCTAAGTTGTACTCACTATATTTGCCTTCAAAAGCATAGTTTCTTACAGCTCTATTGAAGAAGAATTTATATAAATCTATGTGAATACCAGGTAAGAATTTCCCCTCATCATTTACCTCCATTAAAGGTATCTCGTCCGGATCAAAATTCAACTTTAAAGCCCTATAGTAAATATAGGGAATATCGAAATCATCACCATTAAATGTTAGAAGTAAGGGATATTGGGAAACTAATTCAAAGAAGCGTAACAATAACTCTTTTTCAGACTTAAGTAGCTCAACGCTTATATCGTCGTGCTTTCCCTCAAGGGATTTAACATCATCCCTACTTAGTACTAATACTTTCTTTAATCCATCACTTCCAGATAAAGCAATGCTAATTATCGGGAACTCAGCCTTTTCTGGGTCTGGTACTCTCCCCTTAGCCGGTGTGTAAACTTCAATGTCTATTGCAACTCTTTTAACATCTGGCACCTCAGTTTCAAAAATTGGTATCCAGTCCTCTACAGCTTCTCTAGTCATCTCATCAGAATCGCTAAAAGCTTTCTTTATCTCTTCAACCTCCCCACCTTTTAGTTCTGGGTTTATCTGTTCAAGTTTTCCCTTCTTAACGGTATATGGTAAGCCAGGGATCAAACCCATATCGTATATGTAGTTATTAAAGTATTTTATGTGGGCTTCATATGCCTTGGGAACAGCATTTCTCATCCTCCTTACAGCTAAAGGGTCTTTCACTACGATCTTAGTTAATTTAATCTTTTTACCCGTGTAAGGATCAACCTTTACAACGGTTTCTAAGTGGTCAAACGACGGATCTCTAACTATCTTGACGATTTTATTCACTTTATCTGGTTCTAGGTCTGTAAGAAAATAAGGCTTGTGGCCAGTATTGTCATATAATACATAAATTTTTTGTGTATCCTTATCGTAAAGCTTGCAAACAGCCTTACCTTTTTTACCGTCATAATCTACTTGAAGTAAGAAATACGTTCTACCTTCTTCAGCTTCACTTAACCAACTTTCTCTCTTTTTGCCAGAATCCTTTTTCTCTATTTTAATTTGAACCTCTTGTTGTTGCTGTTTTTCAGTGCTCTTTGCAGTCTCTTTCTTCACTGAGAAATCAAAAAGCGTAATCTGTTTAGCCATATACAAATTTATAATTATAAGGATTACGATATAAATTTGTAGGGCCCGTAGCTCAGCCAGGATAGAGCGCAGGCCTTCGGAGCCTGTGGTCCCGGGTTCAAATCCCGGCGGGCCCGCTGTTAGGGGGTACCCCCACACCCCCACTTTTCATTTTCTCTTAAGTTTCGACTACGTCAATTAAAGAACCGACGTAACGCTCCTTTACCTCACCATTCACGTTCTCTAACTTGTAAACATAATACCGACCTTTTCTTTTGCGTAAAATATAGTCGCCGAATTTATAACGACGTTGCTTTTCGCCCAAAAACGTCCACCGTATTATGGTTGCCAATTCAGATTTATAAGCATTGGCAACTCGTCAAAAATTGCCGTGATTTGCGTGGAGTTGAAAGAAGACGGCAAAGATTCCTCAATAACGCAAAAAATTGAATACTCATTCCATGTCCCCAACGTCGATTCAGAAACTAACATCTCACGATCACGACGGCGTATCAGATAGTAAACGCTCGGCGGGAATTTCTTATTATTGTAAATGAAATATCGTCTGTCGTCCTCAACAACGTTGACGCCGTTCGACTTCAGTTTGCCGTTAGCCAAACCTAACCGACTATTTCATAATCGTCGTCCTTCATCACGCGTATTACGGGCGGATTCACAGTACGGTCTATGTAACATTTTGCCTTCTCAGACATTGTTCAGGGTCGTAACGTCTATCATTTTGCGTTAACATATTCTACACCATCGATAATGTTGAAAGTAACCAGGTCTTTCGCCTTCAGCATTTCGATTATGTCATCACCGAATATTTCCGTTAGCTCAGCGGTCGATATTGAGCCATGTTCCTTCAAGAATTTATACGCCTTAATAATGCGATTATTTTCGCCGTCGCCTCTCTGCATTGTGTCTCCGTTATCATGACGCACGGCATCTTCTCTATCGTCTCCAGAGTCATCGCCATGACGAAATTTGCTATCAGCGACACCGACAAGTTCGCCTTTCTCGTCTCTCACTTCGACTACGTCCTTATCGATGTTATTGACTAACGCCTTAATCCTACGCCCCAAATCGGTCAAGTACCACGTGAACGTCTTGTTGTCCTCTTTTACGCCCTCTACTACGCCTTTCCTCTCCAGGTTTTTCAGGATATTGAGAGCGTACTGTTTCGATACCTTCAATGCGTCGGCGACCTCTGACGTTTTAAGACCGCCTTCGTCAGGTAACGCCTCTATGAACTCCACGTCTCTTTCCGTCAATCCTAAGCCGTTATATGATACGTCCAATTGAAAGTTTTGCATCACGAAGTCAAAATCACTATCGTCCACCTCTGTCTTACCGCGTGCAATAGAGACCGCTATCGCTAAATTCCTCAACACCTCAGTCGTCCTATTTATCGGCTCTCCGGTGACGCCCGTTAAAGGTAGTAAGAACTTCTTAGCACGGTCGAGTAAGTCCGTATTATCGGCGAATTTCGGACGTGTCTTTAAGTACGCCATAATCAACGACGTCGAATACGAAAAATAAAAAACATTTTGAAAAACGTGAAAACTGACGAAGAAGTTTTACAAATTTTCGCGGGCGTTATGAGATGATTTATAGGTTTTTTACGACCCTGCAGGAAGGATAATTTACATGCCGCTGAATGCGTATCAGCCCGTTATACCTAAAAATCCGCTAATTTATCACGTCGTTCTAGACAATAACTTACTTACGCTTTAGATATCTGATTTTTGAAGGGTCTTTTATTAAGAGCCTATAATAGATATCAGTCCACCATGCAGTCGAGTAACCATCGTACACCTTCTGTGTTTTCTTAATTTTTTTCGCTTTTACATATTTTTTCTCAACTAACAATATCTTTTTTGTGCGACCGTAGTAAGAATCTTTAGCGTGTATTTCATACACCCCTTTTTTCAGCCTAAACGTGCACGGTCGCCAATGTACGCCGTCTAACGAATACTGGACATATATTTGCACATATTCTGCACCAGGTATAACGCGCAAGGGTAACTCCCCTACTTTTGGTCTATAAATCACGCCCTCCTTCGGCTCCCATATGCCCACCAGTTTCTTCAAGAACCTCAACATAGCCCGTTTATTAGAAACAAAATATTTAAATCTTTAACCGAATGGCTACTTTCCCGCACTTCGATAGAGTTGCAACTTTTTTACCTTAGGAGCGCTTCTCTCACGTTCCCGTATTGGTCTACATAGATCACGTGTTTGCCGTTAACGCTAAGAATCCTCTTCGCGTTCACTGTACCGTTTATCGTGTTGAGTTTGATCGCTTCATTGTTATCTCCAATCATTTCGATATCGTTTTGTTTGCGCGAAAAGAACATCATAATTATAATAAGGTGTGGAGGAAGAAAAAACGATTTTTTGTTAGAATGGGGACTCTAATAAATGCGGTGGCAGTTAATCCTGCACGGGTCTCAAATTTTTTGCTTACAAGAGCTATAACAAACATATGTTTGAGGGGGATTTCTAACCCGCCAGGATTAGTATTTTCGAAAAGTTCTTAGACTAGGATTTAAATGAAAATCCTTAAGATAAAAGCTATAAACTTTCTGAAAGTACTACTGATAATGTCTATAATTAATATATGCATTATATATGCTAACCATTAATGCTATAACGCTGATAGCTATAGATGTCGTTTCTACTATAAATGCCATGTAAAACTACTTTAAGGTATAATACTATAAAAAGATATTAGGACTGACGAAGTAAACTTCCTAGTTTACCGAGAGGTATATTATTTTTAGTAATAGGAGAAGTATAAAAATATAATGAGAAATAGCTATATCATAGAAATAAGACCAATTCTAGAGAAATATAAATTAAAACAAATAATGCGAAAGATTAGATCTATAAGTTATTTGAAAGTACATA
>Ga0208313_100502_pt1 | contig 9885 bp, 7 predicted proteins | sample OSP_15_2_FD_187142 | JGI IMG/M metagenome (GOLD analysis project Ga0208313, IMG submission 187142) | Extremophilic microbial mat communities from Yellowstone National Park, USA - OSPB_Slides-mat_host_7_15 (SPAdes) (version 2) | ecosystem: Environmental > Aquatic > Thermal springs > Hot (42-90C) >... | reverse complement strand
CCTCCTCTCCTACCTCCTCGCCCCCAGGGAGCTGTGGCCCCTCCTCAGGTCAAACAACCCGACCAGTCCTTCAACTCCCTCCTGGAGAGTTCGGGAAGTGCCACTCCCCCTGGAGGACCAGATCGCCCGGGCCATAGCCCTCAACTACAACCTCTCGACCTATCATCTCATTCTTGTAATAATATTACAGGGTTCCTTATTTCTTCGTGAAATGGTCAAATATATTCAGTAATTCCTCCATTGAATAAGTCCAAATCAACAGAGATATTACAATTCGCAAAGGAGCCCTGAATCACCCCTCACTAGGTGTTAAGTATCTCTCCACAGCTACTCTCCAAATATAATTAGAAGTATCTGAAAATATTTAAAAGTACGTAGAGACGTTACAGTCTTAAAGCCCCGATCATCAGGTTCTAGTCGGTCGGGCAGAAACATATTAACCAGACTACCCAATATCTTTATCTTGTGAAATCTCTCAAATATTCTTTACCTGTAGCCTTAGCCACGTGGTGGATTCCAATCCTCGACGGAGTGATAGTGGGATTCGTAACAGGATTCTACGAAAGGAGGAGGGACAGAGCCATATCATCTGCCTTGATCTCCTCCATAGCTGCCTCAGCACTATACGTTTATATCGCGTTCAGAGTTCTCACCGTTCCCGTTCTGGGAAATTTGTTGCCCGTGTTGTCGCTCATCTTCTCCGTGGTAGGTATATCCATTAGCGTCTTAGTATCACAGGCCGTTTCATCCAGGACTACCTTCTCAGTGTTGAGTCCAGATTCTGCAGAAATGGAATTCTATGCTAAGTCCAACGAGGAGATCGAGAAGAGGCTAGAGGTTCTAGGAGGTAACTGTGGAGAACCGATCTATGAGGTCCTCTCTGAAGACAAGGTCGTTGTTAGGAGAAAGTGTAACGGATACGATCTAATCTATGAGATATTGAGGGAAGGTAAGGGATTCAGGGTTAAGGTGAGGATGAAGGGAGAGTTCATGGCTTAGGGTTTTAGGAGAATTGAAACTATTTTCCTAGAAGGTACACGTCAAAGTGGACGGAGCTCCGTACCGGGTGCCATGATGTTGACGTTCCGGTTCCCTAGAGTAGTTTGACTCACGTTTAATAGTTGGGTGGAGATGTTTAAACACGTGAAAAAGTGTCCCAGATGCGGAGCGGATAATCCGGACGATGCACACCTGTGCGTGAACTGTCATTACCCTTTACCATATTCTCCATCAAACCTAACCTGTCCCAGATGTGGTCACGTGAATCCACCCAGTGCATCGAGCTGTGAGGTCTGTCATTACCCCTTTAGAATCTCCTTCTTCATTCCTCCTCCACAGAAAGACGATATCATTCCAGCCCTGATGAGACTAGAGAGAGGGGCCTTGTCACTTGCGGTCTCCATCCTGACCTTCTCCGTAGCCAGTCTAGATCTAGGTTCCTTAATTGGCGGGCTGTTGCTCCTCATATCTGTAGGATTTCTGGGAGCAGGGAGTTCATATTACTCCGTTGGTTTCAGGTTCCTGAGCCAGAGATATAGGTATCCAGCCATTCTGTCTTCCTTCCTATTACCGGGTTTCATCCTCTTAGCTATTGGGGCGAGTGAAGTAGCTGGCCAAGTACCGCAGACGATGATATCTTCCCTAGCCAAAAATCCCTTGGCCGTGGTGCTCATAGACGTCGGATTTTTCCTCTTTGTATCGGGAGTTATAGGCATAACTCTAGGCAGCTACAGGCTCAGGACATTTCTTGGAAATGCGACACTATCCTGGGCGTCCCTCATGTTCCTTGCAGGAGCTATCTTGCTCCTGTTTTTGCCTCAACTTTCTTTCCTTGCGTTGGCAGGTCAGCTCATAATCTACGTTGAGATAAAGAGAGAAATACGGTCTCACTTGAGAAGCCATCCGTAATCCTTCATGGCTACGTCTTCTCTGAAGTGATACCAAGTGTAGAACTTGATTAGCCTTTTACCGGTTCTGTAGGTTATGATGTTTGAGGCGAGGAACTCCACAAGGTTAGATGCAGGCCATCCCATGATTATCCCGAGGGACAATCCTAGCCACGGTAAAGGAGCAAGGAAAGGTGAGATGATCATAGGTATGGAGATCAGGGCCAGGACTAGCAGGAGCGAGTAAAACGCCTCCGTCCTGTTAGACCTGAACTTTGGCTCGAATTTGATTATCCCCTCGTTGACTAGCCTACCGTAATTCCTCAGCATCTTCCAGTCTCGGAAGACAAAGAGGAGAATTGCGAGCGGTATTAGAGTAAGATATAGGGGGAAGTAGGTGAGGTAACCGAACACTCCTCCTAAGATCACCAACATGAAAGATGTGACGACCTGTCTCTTAGTTACTAGGTCTCTCTCCTCAGTATAGGTAGCATGCGACGTAGTGGTCACTGCTCACACCCTTGAGCTCAGGTTCCTTCTCCCTACAGGATTGCATGGCGAAGGGACATCTTGGGTAATATTTGCAACCTTTTCCGTTATATTCCTCTTCCTTCTCCTTGATTTTTACTGAAAACGGCTTTGCTCTCTCTGAAGGATCAGGAATAGGTACAGCAGTGATGAGAGCCTGCGTATATGGATGGAGCGGCTTCTCCAGTAAGGCGTCAGCTGAACCGTGTTCTATGACTTTTCCCTGGTACATGACGTATATTCTGTCAGCTATGTAACCTAAGGTAGAGATATCATGGGTGATCATCAGTATCTCAGTCCCCTTTTCTTCTCTCTGCCTCTGGAAAATCTCTAGGATTCCAGCCCTGACTGACATATCCAACATGGAAACCGGTTCATCTGCTACGATGAAGGTCGGGTTGAGCACTAGTGCTCTAGCAATGGCCACCCTCTGCAACTGACCTCCCGATAGTTGGTTTGGAAGTGAGTAAGCGTATTCCTCCTCAGGATTCAGACCTACGTCTCTCAATGCATTCATCACCATTTCCTTCTCCTCTTCCTTATTACTGGCGAGCCTGTGTACCCTTATGCCCTCGGCGATCACGTCATATACCTTCAACCTTATGTCTATTGCCTCGTAAGGGTTCTGGTAAATTATTTGGTTCCTCCTCCTGAACTCCCTCTCCTCCCTTCCTCTCAATTTAAAGACGTTCTTTCCGTTCCAAAGAACTTCGCCACCCACAGGTCTTTGAAGGTTAAGTAACGTTCGTCCAAGTGTAGTCTTCCCGCTCCCAGATTCACCTACTACCCCGACTATCTCCTTCTCCTTCACGGCGACGCTAACTCCATCCAGAGCTCTAACTTCGACACCTCTTGTCTTGAAGTAAACTCTGAGGTCTTTTCCTTCAATCATTTTTTATTCACCGCGTGACAAGCTACGTAGTGGAATCCCTCAACCCTGGAGAACTCCGGCTCGACCTCTCTGCAGATAGGCATAGCTAAGGGACATCTCGGGGCAAACCTGCAACCTTTAGGCGGGTTCTCCAGATCTGGAGGAAATCCAGGGATTGCCACTAACCTTCTCTGTTTCCTGAACCTCAAGTCTGGGATAGCTTTAAGCAGCAGTTGTGTGTAGGGATGAAGTGGATTTCCGAACACCTTCTCCACGTCTCCGAACTCCACGAGCTTACCGGCATACATTATGGCTATACTATCACTGATGTTTGCCAAGAGGGAGAGATCGTGGGTCACAAACATCATGCTGAACTTCCTGTTCTCTTGAAGGGACTTCATCAGCTCGAGTATCTTGGCCTGGGTTATCACATCGAGCGCCGTAGTGGCTTCGTCTGAGACTATCATGGAGGGGTTCAGCAGTAACGCCATGGCTATCACCACCCTCTGCCTCTGACCACCCGAAAGCTCATGAGGGAACATATCTGCCTTCTCGGCTGGTACCCCAACGTTCTCTAAGGCCTTGTAGATCCTCTCAAGGGCGTCAGCCTTCGATAAATCCTCATGTTCCAGGATGGTCTCAAGCATCTGGTCCTTGATCTTGTAGACCGGATCCAACACGTCCATGGAAGCCTGAGGAATGTACGCTATTTCCTTCCACACTATATCCCTCCTGAAAACCTTTAGGTCCATATTCAGTATATCTTGTCCCTTATACTTCACCTCCCCTGACATAACCTGAGCGTTCCTGGGCGTCACACGAAAGATAGCGGTTACAAGTGTAGACTTACCGCACCCGGACTCCCCTGCAACTCCAAGGACTTTGGCCCTGTCCACAAATAGGGACACATCGTCGACGGCCTTAACGAAACCGGTTTTAGTCTTGTAGTATGTCTTCAGGGAATTGACCTGGAGCAAATTATCAGTGGACTCCTCAAAGATCAAATTACTCACCCCTCAGTTTGTACGGGCTCAACACGTCCAGCATTGCGGTTCCAAAGTAGTAGAACGCGACGCTTATGAATACTATCCCAAGTCCGGGAGGGAGAACCCACCACCAGGCGAAACCGTTGACGAAGGACACGTTATTTGTGGCGTACCCCAACATGTTCCCCCACGTTGGGAATTCGGTTATCCCTAGCCCGAGAAAATCTAGCCCTGATTCGGCTAATATCACACCAGGGACATCGTAGGCTAACTGAGCGAAAAGGATTCCCATCAAATTGGGGACTATGTGCTTGAAGAGGATCCTCATCCTGCTCTCTCCTAATGCTCTAGCAGCCTCCACGAAAGTCCTATTCCTCAAGGTCAGAGTCTGCCCCCTTATTATCTTGGCTGTCCCAGGCCAAGAGAGGAGGGAAATAATGAGAAGGATCAGTACTGCCTTGTTTACGTTTACGATAGTTCCAGTAATGTCAAATATACTGATTAGCACGATGAGGAGAGGTAGACCGGGAATGAGGAGGAAGAAATCCGTAAACGCGTTGAGTGTTAAGTCTGTGAAGCCTCCCACATAGCCAGCCAGCAGACCTATGATTAGACCTATTCCGATTATTATCGCAGAGGCAACCAGAGAGAGATACAAGTCGAACCTTGCTCCATAGACGAACTCTGAGAAGACGCTGGCTCCGTTGTCATCTGTACCCAATCTTCCGTACGCATAGCCTAACGACGAGTATCCTGGAAGAGTTACCAGGAACATCTCTGTAGTTTTCCCTGTATTAACGAAGCTGAGGGTCACGTTATAAGTCCCAGGCTTAGGTAAAAGGACTTTAGGCAATTCCAGTGAGGCCAGGGATTGATCTTGAACAGGTAGTGACGCAACATAGGGTGAGTTACCTGGGTTCACCAGCTCAGTGGAAAAGATCACTGGGTTAGGCTTTCCGGGGACTACAGTGACCTCTGGAGGTATTGGAAGAGGTGACAGGGACATTAAATAGAAGTCCCTCACGAATAGGTTTACCTGAAAATATTGGGTATTGGGAGTCACCAAAGTGAAGGACAACCTTACATCATAGGGCGAGCTCCAGTTCCACCTTAGGGGAAAAGTCAAGTTAACTGTATCTCCTGGAGGAACGGTGACCTTCAACGTGGAGGAGTTAAACTGGCTCACCTCGCCTGAGCTCTCATAGGCGAGGGAGGGGGTTAAGGTAATCCTCACATCAGGAGGGAGGTTCTTGTATTGTGGGAAAACCGTGGCCCAGGCTGGTACTGCATAAGGAGCAGCCACGAATTGCTGACCAACCCTGTACGGATTGTTGTAAGGAGTCAGAAAAGGCGCTGCTACAGCTAATACGGCAAAGAACCCGATGACTACTAAGGAGAAAATGAAGGTCTTCCTGGACATCAGATCTCTCAATAGTTCATTCATTCATATTTCACCCTGGGATCGATGAGGGGATAGATCAGATCCAACGCAAGGAGGACTATGACAGCGAAAAGGCTGATAACATAGAAATCTCCTCCCAATAGGGGAACATCGAGGTTCTCGGCCCCTCTGACCAGTAATCTCCCCAGACCTGGGATGTTGAAGATGTCCTCTATGAACACAACTCCTGTAAAGAGAAATGCCAGGTCTATCCCAACTCTCGTCACTACTGGAATTACCGCATTTCTGGTGACGTGTTTGTAAAGGATCTTCCTCTCGCTAATTCCCCTTGCCCTCAAATAATTAACGAAATTACTTCCCATCAACCCTATACCGTTGTTTCTAAAGAGGATGTTCCTGACACCATAGCTTATTATAGTAATAAAGAGTATGGGAAGAGTCAAGAACTTCATCAGGTTGGCCCAGTATGCGAATCCAGTTAGCAGGTGACCGTTATATGTAGTTATCGCCTCACCTAGGTTGGTCGGGAAAATCCTTAGATAAAAGCCAAAGAAGTAAAGAACGATCTCACCCAACCAGAAGGCGGGTATGAAATACGTCATTATCGCCGTGAAGCTGATCAAGGAATCCCCAATCTTACCTTGCCTCGAAATCGAATAAAGACCGAAGACGATCGCTAATATACTGCTTAATATTAAGCTAGGTATCACCAACAACGCAGTGACGGGCAATCTTTGGGCTATTAACGTGATTACGGGCTGCTCGTAACTCATGGATATTCCCAAGTGTAAGGTCAGGAGAGATTTGATGTAGATGAAGAACCTCTCATCAAGGGGAAGATTTAGGCCGAACTGTCTATCCAGTGCCTGCACCAATTCGCTCCTAGGAAGTCCCTTGTAGGTCAGAGGAACGTAAAGTTGGGCTGGATTTATACCATAGATGGTGGGTAGTACTTGGAAAATGAAGAAGTTGAAGACGAGGATGGCAAAGAGAAGGGCAAGCCTTTCAACGATCCGCCTCACCAGGTAACGGATCAACCCCATAAATATCAGTATAACATATGTGGTACGTTTTTAAAAAACTTAAGTGTTACCAACCTGGTTTCTTTTAAAATAATAAAAAAGCCAAGGTTCACTGAGAGAAGAACGACAAGCCTCGCCCCTTCTAGTAGTAGATCTGAAATCACCTCTTCAAAAATAAGTCAGAATTAGAGTGAAATAATTCTGATAGTTCAACCTCCTGACAGCAGTTATTAAATTTTGCCTTGATTACAGGGCGATATTTATGGGAAAGTCCCATAACTGCTGCTCCTGAATACTCAGATAATCTACGGCAGTTATGGGAATCTTTAGGAAGATAATACGGAAAAGTCGGTATTAGCGTGATGTTTCTAGTTTTCAGAACTTTACAGTTGAAGAGGGGCCAGACGTGGAGAGGTCTATCAGGGAGCTGGACATGAGGGGCTCGGCTACTTCACCTCTAAGGGACTTCGCGTCCCACCTGGTGAGGCCCTCCACGAACTAGGCGTCTCGACGATCATCTTGGGCTACCCCTTAAAAGTAGTATAGGACAAGGGTAACGAGTTCACGTCAAACGTCTGGTCTTACCGCAAACTGTTGAATACGATCGAGTTGGATGCACAAGAGTACAAATGAAGATGTTCAAGGTCGTCGAGTACAACGCCCTCAATCTAACGGAAAGAGTAGAGGGCTAGGTTAAACTTCGTTAAATTTCATAGAGGCCTATCCGGTATCGTGCTATTTCTCCCTTGGGATACCCTAAGGGATACATTGAGAACCAAAAACATTATGAAAGAACAATATTTAGTGCATATTTTCATAGAAATGTTTAAGATAACCTTCTAACAATCCTAGAGCTACATTATCTTTTAATTCAATTAAAAGAACTTCACAAAGGTATACTGGTAATCTGAAAAAGTTTAAATCCCTGAACGTTCTATCCTCTAAATGGTAGATATAGTAATGTCTCGATTTAGCCTCTTGATAAGCCTTCTCCTGGTTTTTGTGATGATAATAGCTTTACCGGTGCAAGTGTCCAGCTTTGCCATAGCTAACTTCGACACACCTATCTTGACACCTAATCAGGCTATTTATAACGACCCGTGGGTAGGTACAATAGTGTATACATATGCCTATTCAACGCATACGGATGAGTTTAACGCCCTCCTGGACGGAAAGGTCGATTTCATAACTCTAACTCACGTATCTGAAATCAACGAGTTGAAGACCGCTCCCTATAACAAGACTGCCTTCTTGGCCATCGCTCCTGTTGAGAGCTTCGGGCAGATAGTCTTCGCCTTCGGCAATAACCTGACCGCGAACCTATACTTCAGGTATGCCATAGCCTCGTTAATAAATCCCGACAACGTGACCTCCTATGTGTTGGACAACGGAGTCCTAGGAACGGACTACCCGTATTTCGTCTCTCCTGCACTTTCGGTATACAAACCCTGGTTCAACCCTGCAGCGGCTCAGTATTATCAACAGTACGAATCGTATAACTTAACGAGGGCTGTACAGTACCTGGAGAAAGTTCCAGGAGTCACACACGAGGACGGTCAATGGTACTATAACGGGCAACCGTTGAAGTTGACGTTTTATTACACTTATCCCCCAGCGGTACTTCAGAGGTTGGCCAATCTCCTTGCAGATTCCGCTAAGGCCATAAACCTATCTATAACTCCAGTTTCAGAGAGCTTCGCTACCCTGATTACTCAGGCGACCACTCCACCCTACAACGATTTTAACTTAACTACGTTCGGGTGGATAAATCTTGGACCGTTCCCTAACTCCTGGATGGACGGTATCTACACCTCTCCTGGAAACGTGGGAGGGTTCTCCAACTCGACAATTGATCAGACACTACAAATGGCTCTCAACGCACCTTCTCTCTCTCAGGAGATAAAGTACACTCAGGAGGCGGAGTACATGTTACAACAGCAGTTGCCCTACGTTATAGTGATCTGGAATAATGCTATACAGGGAGTCTACTTGCCCAACTGGGCCAACTACATCTACATGGCTAACGGTACCAACGTGTATGCCATAAATATAATGGACGTCCATCCCACTAACCAGGCACTGAACGGCACTTTCATCTTCTCCTCCATAACCAATGACTTACCTAGACACATAAACATCTACGCCAGCGTGTCCCTGTACGCGTTCAACACGCTAAACGACATGTATGATACGCTGGCTGTTGCCTTGCTCTCCAACGAATCTCAGCTCATACCTTGGGTCGCATCGAGCTGGACCGTTCAGAAGTTTGTCAACATGACTCTGCCCAACGGCGATAAACTGGTCAACGGTTCCGTAATAACCGTCAATCTCGTACACAACGACACTTGGATAGATGGGGTGCCTCTCACGGCTTATGACGTAAACTTCTCCGTCTGGTATTATGATCTTCCTGGGATGATGGGCACCAATACCTTTGACGGTGTAACCTTAAACTACACCTACCTCGCCAACGAGGGGTTCATAAACACCGATCTGTTCGGAACTATACCGTCCTTGGTCTGGACTAATGTAACTAACCCCTATCAGATCGTGTTCTATCTCAACTCTTCGTCCTACGTTAACGAATACTTGGTCTTATCCGAGTACCCCATAATGCCCGCTCACGTCATAGGTCCAGTCAACGTTGTAACCCTGTATCACTCGACTCTAGCTCCAGAGATATCATCCGGTCCCTACATGTTCTCTTCATTCAATAGTGAGGCAAAAGAGGTTACCGTAACTTACAACCCATACTACTTCAGGATAAACCCATTAATATTCCTGCAGAACGTAACTGAGGGCAAGTCCGTGAACTTCACCGCCACCTTCGATTACTACACGTGGGACAACTCCACCTCCTCCCTTGTAGCTAACCCCGTTAACGGAACGGCAGTTATGTGGCTGAAGTACCTGAACGTCTCAGGTGAGAGCTACGGAAATGCCACCATGCCTGTCCCCATGAAGATGGTCTCTCCAGGAACGTACGTGGGGACCATCAACACGACTGGCCTGAAGCCTGGAATATACGAGGTGGTGAGCAAGGTGACCTGGGATAACGGCGCCAGAGAACTGTACAGGTATGGATCAATTAACGTGACCGCTGTCCCTGCTCCTCCTTCACCATCTCCTTCACCATCTCCTTCACCACCTCCTTCACCACCACCCTCACCAACTACCTCCAGTTCAACTT
>Ga0208313_100490_pt1 | contig 10041 bp, 18 predicted proteins | sample OSP_15_2_FD_187142 | JGI IMG/M metagenome (GOLD analysis project Ga0208313, IMG submission 187142) | Extremophilic microbial mat communities from Yellowstone National Park, USA - OSPB_Slides-mat_host_7_15 (SPAdes) (version 2) | ecosystem: Environmental > Aquatic > Thermal springs > Hot (42-90C) >... | reverse complement strand
GTCTTGAGTGTCTACGTTTCCTACAGATCCCGTCATATGTGTATAGTATAACGTTACCTTTGCCCATGCATCTCCATCGTTGAGAATTAACGCACTGATCGCTCTTCCTTTCGCCCCCTCTATCTTTTGTGTCTTCGACTGAACTTGTATGTCGAAATTGTAATAAGTTACATCGAAACTAACTTTTTCTGAAACTGGTATAGTTTCGTTCTGAACAGTGATTAGCTCCCTAAGGCTCATCCTCTCACCCTCTACTCGCCATTATTATCATTATTATTATGATGATGATGACCATCACTACAATGAGGATTGTAAGCGGATTGAAAACCATGTCAAAGGATTGACCCAAACCAAAGCTGTATGGGGAATAGCCGTAGTATGGGGAATATGGGACTGGCGAAAAATACTGTGAAGGATTCAACGGCTGACCTCCATAGTTTGCTATTTCCAACGAATGTATCGCTTCTGATGCACCAAGTCCTCCGAGTGCGAGTCCCCCTCCTATTGCTCCTCCGTAGAGGATCGGTCTCAAGTATGCTTTTTTCCCTACTGTGTCTAAGCCTGCTAGAACATCACTCCCGACCTGTCTGGCGTTTGTTAATGCGTCTCTTATTCCATTTCTAATAATATCGGCAACTTCGGATATATTGGGAATTTTTGATCACCCTTTCTTTTTGTTTTTGTGGTAGTACATTATTACCATAATGATAATCAATACTACAGCTACGATTAGCCAGATTAGTGGATCACTAAATATGGACCCCGACCCTTGCGGTCCTGCAAACCCTGCTGTTCCTGGTGCCGAACCACAACCTGGGCATGGGGGTAGGTCTGGATTTCCCCCACAGGTTGAATCACATGTTCCCGCTCCTTGTGCAGGACCTTGTGAATATCCAGGACCTGACGAATATCCTAGTCCTGCCGCACCTAATTGACTGTTGTAATTATTTCCTTGTGATTTCAAATATTCATATGCACCTACCCCTGTTATTCCCGCTCCTATTATTCCTAGTCCCAGCTTATGCCTTCTCAGAAAATCCCCAAATGCGTTAAAATCTCTTTTTATTCCGCTCCCTAATTCGCCTACATCCCTCCTTATGGCTTGCCCTGTTTCGCCTATATCCCTCCTGAATATATCCCCTACACCTCCCTTTATTCTGCTCCCTATGACATTTTCCTCCACGGGTCTTATGATGTCTCTCGCTCCTCCTTCCAAATCTCTTATCGCACTTCTCACGAACTCTGCAAATCCTTCTAGATCCACCATTTTTATCACCTCATAATTACTATTATGACTATAATTATGACTATAATCACGATTCCAAGTAACAATAACTTATTGGAGAAAATACTACTCGTTGGGGAACTTGGTGAGGGCTGAGAAGGACTAAGAATAGTTCCATTTTGAGGAACTTGATCATTTTCAGGACTTTGCGATAATTGTTGTAGTTGAGACTCCAAGACGTTCCCCGCATTCATTTGCCCTAGTACCGAACCACAACCTGGGCATGGGGGTAGGTCGGGGTTTCCCCCACAGGAGGGATCGCATGTCCCTCCCGCTCCTTGTGCAGGACCTGTATCTCCAGAAGTGGTAGAACTTTGCGTTGTTGCGATAGTAGACGTTGATGCGGTCGTAGGTGTAGTTAGACCTCCTGCGACGCTAAGTCCTATGCCCAGTCCAGCAAGACCACCTAATAGCTTTCCTGATTGAAGGAAACTAGTAATTTTGTTCTGGAATGGAAGAATGTGGAATATTTCCTTTTTAAGGGATTTAAATAAATCTTCTCCTCCAGTAATTACACTTTCTCCTACTTTCTTTACTCCTCCTCCGAAATCTTCCACATAGTGAAATACTCTCCCGTCTCGTGCTATGCCGATATCATGAAGTAGACCTTGGGTGTCGTGGGCAAGTATATGCACGGGGTCTGAGTCGATCGCTACACCTACAACTCTCAAATCATTTCTAACGGACTTTGCTACGTCGTTCAACACACCAGAAATATGTGGAAATTTATCGATAGGAGCTATGAATTTGACATCTTTCGATACGGACTTTAGGAAATTTCCAAGTCTGTCCGTAGGAGTTGGAAGAGGTGTTTTGAACAGTCCGCTCCTAATGGGCGAAGAAATCCTTAAGGTCCTTCGCAAAATGTCTGCTACCTCACCAATCCCTTTCTCAATAGGTCGTTTAAATACGGGTATAGCACTACCTATCTCTCCAGCAAAGGGCAAGACGTCAGCTACTCCAAAAGCGATATCGCTCGCCTTCTGGAACCCATTTTCAGAAGGGTGAGAGGCTAAATGCCCAAAGGTCCCTATTATGGGAAGAGACTGCGTGGCTAGCGACGCCCCGATTTTCGCGAACCTTCTGCCCGACACGTTGCCTATTAGTGGGACATTCTCATGTATTTGCCCCGATTCTTTATACGCCTCTGCTAACGGGAGAAAATGCCCAGTCCTAAGGAATGTCCCTAATTCATATCCTGCTGTCCCCGAAGCCCTAGCGTACTTGTAAAGTCCTTCCTCCGTTAAATGGTACCCCTCACTAAGAGCCTTCCGCAAGTCATTTGCTACTCCTCCCAGCCATCCCGTTTTGACCACCCTTTATCCTTCTTGAATTCATATTTTTCTAAAAACATAGCTTACTCGCCTTGGTTGTACGCGATACCGACGAAGAGGCTATACACTGTGTCACTATTGGCTATTGCCAGCTTCCATGCCATAGAGTCACTCGAAGAGTACGTAAGGTCGAACCCTGTTTCCTCATATTTTGTGAAGTCAATAAGAGCCACTGACGGGGCATATGGTGTTACTCGATATTCTGATTGCATCTCTGCCTGCAGAGCCTGCCAGCTCTTACTAACTATTTCAGTTATGGTCCCGCGTGTAAGTTCAAGTTCGTAATAAGTGGGATCGTTATTTACGATCCCGTTAGTTGGGTTTATAGCATAGACGAGTTGTTCGATGAGGTCAGCTCCCGTGGGGAGATAGTCCACCCGTATCGGAACTGCACTTTGTGAAACCGTCTTCGCGAATTCTACGACATACGGCATTATTGTGGCTTCTGGTAGTCCGTTTTTCCTCAGCTTTCCGAATTTTGCTACTATCTCCTGTGCACTGTAATCTACATATTCCACAGTAACAATGAAGCTTGCATTGATTGCGACACCAGAGGGCAGGGTGTTTGCGGGGGTTTGCAAAGTCACTGTCAGCACGTGTACTAGGGGAGCGGGGAAGTCCAACATGTCAAAATCCCATTGTACGCTTAGACCGACTGACCCAGATGCGGCAACACTAGCACCAGGCGAAGGTGTAGCGGGATTCTGTCCCTGGGTCTTTTGATATTTGTATATTCCCCACCCTTGTCCTGATACATTGTAAAGATTCTTGGAACCGTTATATGTTATTGAAATGTTTTGAACCAAATTATAGGGAAATGGTTGGCTTGGCAAAGTTGCGGCAGAAGTTCCAGAGTTGGTGATGGTGCCAGAGAGCAAGATCTTGATTTTCTTAACAAAAGCGACACGGGGGATGTCTACAACGATCCTCTGTGAGGGATTATATTGATATGTTTGCTGTAGAGTCCTGGAAAATGTTCTAGCCATAGTCTCACCTCAGAGCTTCAACATCTTAACTATGTATAGAGCTACTATTACAGCTATTACGACCACTACGAAATCTACTACTACTGCCTTCCAGTCCATTTTGTCTCAAGATTTTCCTCAGTTTCAGTTTTACTTAAACATTATTCACGTTACTCAACTGAGTTAGAACAGTTGTACAAAGTTTTTCTAAAGACAGGAATATACGAGATTTTTACTTCAACTGCTCAGTTGAATCAAAATACAACTGGCTTAAATTGGCTTATGAACACGTACACGTTGATTATTGACGTCGAAGAGCACAAAATAATATTGCTTCAATGTTTTTACAGTTTCTGCCACTTCAGTTGATATATATTTCCTAATAAATTCTATCTCCCGCGGTTCGCGGGAGTAGAATAAGATGATATAGTCAGCCTGCTTGTATGCAATTGGGTTAATGTCGTATATTCTCTGACTCGCTAGAATTATGCCTGTGCCGAAATGGCGATTCTCATGAAGAATTTCTTTTTGAGATAGGGGCAGAGTTTTTTTAGAAAAGTGGATGTGAGCTTCGTCGATCACAAATAGGGTGTCCCCCCAACGATTGGCGTGAAGTTTCACCGCATTCCATATTTTCTGGAATGAATTGTCGTCCTTTTCCCTATCGTAGAAGTTTACCTTCGGCTTATTTATTATCTCGGTCAGATAGGTCGCTCGATAGCCATAGCTTGCGTATTCATTCCTGATTCTCTCCATGACGTGGTCATCTATGACGAAGGAACTGAACTGTGGAAGAAACAGATGTTTTATTATATACGATTTTCCACTTCCCTTCCTACCTATTATTACAGTTATGTCGGTTGTCTTCATTCTAGATCATCTAAATCATCTCTTAATCTTCTAAATCATCTCTTAGTAATTCTAAGTATTCTTTTACTCTCTCCCTAAATTGGCTATTCGCTTCGCACTCAACTACTAACAAATACTGGAAAGAAAGAAGGTTTGGCAGGACCCCGTTCGGGTCAATGTTAGAAACTAAAATCCGAAAATCGTCAAAAACGTCTTTGAGCTTCCTGCACTCAAGAACCTTAGGAGCTTGCTTTCCTGAGGCTATGTTGATCGCTCTCTCCCTAGCCTCTGGAGATACAGCGGATTGCAGTAAGGACATAATCATTTTCCCTAGCATTCCTATTTTGTTGTTTTTCTTACTACTCATCCTAAGACACCTTCTACTGACTTAGTTAGTTGCTGTAGTTGGATTGAATTTTCTACCGCGTTCTTGCCTTTCAACTGCGTTTTCTTCTCCTCTTCCTTCTCCTCTTCCTTTTGATAGAACCTTGCCAACTCTACTATATCCGATCCGATCCCGCCACCTACACTGACGAAAAGGATCAACATCTGGATGTATCGCTCATGCAGAAGACCGCTAGCCTCTAACGCCTTATATATTATTAGCCCTCTGTTTTTTATTCTATCTTCCCAGTCGGGGAAGATGTCCGTAGGGTCGTTCGACTTCTTGTAACGAATGTTCAAGAATGCTATGGCAATTTCAAGAACGGAACCGTAGGCTAACCCTACCAGCTCGGGACTCACTAAACTTATCAGTTCTTTTCCTTCTTCTATTTCATGTTCTGGCGTGACTTCTTCGGCTTTTTGCTCACCTTCTGACTTTCCCTCCGTACTCTCTTCTTCTTTTTCTACTTTTAGTTCATCTGCAACGTTTTTCAACTGCTCTACTGATTCCTTAAGTTTAAGTTTGTGCCTGACTGCGCTCAGATACTTAGCTGGATCTTTGCGTTTCCACCAATTCCTTATGGCTTCCCTTATACATTCTTCCTGAACACCCCCTTCCAGAAGAATCTTAATAATTTCCTGCCTTTCCTTTCCTTTTATTTCGGTTTCCGCACCGTTAATTGTTATCTTGTCGGGCTGTGTGGGGCTGTAAAAAATTGGATCACATGCATTACTGATTAGAACGGATTCGCTCATTTTTGACCCCTCATCCAGAAAATCAATATGAGAACCAATAAGAACATGAGTAAAGCCAGAGCCAAGAGAATTAGATTTCCTCCTATTCCTTTCTTCTCTTGTACCTTCTCCATCTCATTACCCTTTTTCTTTTCTGGTACAACTAGGTAGTTCTTCACGACTACCTGTTTACCCTCATCCTCTTTTTCCAGTTCATCTTCTGTGAAGACGCTATCTAATTCTTCCTCCTTTTCCCTTTCCTCTTTTTCTTCTGCTTTATCCTCCTTTTTTTCCTCTTGCTCTTTCTTCTCCTGCTCCTCACTCATGAAAATCCTAAGAAAATTTACTTTTGACCTTAAAAAAACTTTTCTGTTTTTAGTATTACTAGTTATCTACATGCGGATTAACGGACAAAAAGCACATTCGCTTATTTCTATTTCACCGAACACTCTACACTTCCTGCTTTGTTCGTAGTATTGGCATTGATGCTTATGTAAAGCTTTTTGGATCAAGATATTAGCGATTTGCGTGTTGCTGATTCCTATAATACCGCTAATCCTGTCCAGTTCGCCATCATGCTTTATTTCCAATTTCATTCCTCATCATGACCTCACGATATAGCTCCAATGATTTTCTTATCAGTTTAGTTTGGGGTATACCAGTCTGCTTACTGATCTCTTCAAGTATTCTTTTCGTCTCTGCATCTATGAAAATGTTCTTGTATTCTTTGCCCTTTATCAGAACCATCTGAATAAACCTCCATTCTTCTCTCCTTCCTTATTCTCTTTTATTTCTTTCTTCTTTTCGTCTATTTCGTTTTTGTATTTGTCACTCAAATAGACCAAGATATCATTTATGTAAATATATGAGGACCTTGACCTAGTTTTATTTACTTCTGTCACGAATGCGTTTATTAATTCTAAATTTTTAGGGCTGAGCTTAAGTCTTCCGAACCAAATATGTTTTGTTCTGCGTATTCTGTTCGCCTCCTCTACCGTGAGTTGGCTGAGCTTCTCCTCTAACCACCAGTTAAGCGGAACATTCTTTTTTTCCGCAACTCTCTTTAGAAAATCCACGACACGGTAATCGACATATCTAGTTGAATATGTCATTCTTTTCTATCCCCCACCACATAGCTCCACCATATTGCTCTATTTACGAATTCGTTTACTGATTCGTACCTTTGAGCGTGCTCCACCATGCTCTTGTATATAGCGTATTGAACCCTGAAAGTTATAATCTTATTCCTTTTTTCTGTTGGGAGGTCCAGGGAAATATTTCCTAAGTCGATATCCTTTTTTAATATTTCTGTAATTACCCTCCTAATATATTCGCTCTTATTTTTCGTTTTTGCTTCTAAAAGTTGGTATAATCGAAGCGGAATTCTAGCAGAGACTAATTTTACGTCTTCCACATCTATTTCATATTCAGTCTGTGAAATTTTTCGGACCTCAACCCTCATTATGATCACCCTCATTCATTTCATAAACTCCCAGTATCATGCCTGATCTTTCCTTTAGCTGAATTTTCGTATACTTTATAGTACGATTATAAACCAGCTCCAGCATGTATAGAATCCCGTCAGTAATTATACCGCCTAACTGAATATGCGTTTCTTTCTCGTCATATTCGTCTATTTCGTTCCAGTAATTTACGTTGTAAATTAGTGCGTTAATTTTTCCACTTTCCATAGTTACGCCTAGCTTCGTTAGTAGCAACAATAATTGGAGCTCATTGGGGTGACTGATATAACTTCCTAATAGGTCTGCTAGCTCTTTGTCATTAATCTTTTCTAATATATGACGAACCTCAGCTTCACTCATAATATCACCTCATAGAATTTCCTCATTCTTTCACCCTTTTAATCTATTAAATGAATTGTCAGTGTCTGTGGATCTAGTCTAAGAAAGTAGGGCATTCCCCTAAGAACCAGCTCAGCTAACACTATCTCTCCACCTTTGTTCACTTCAAACGTCGGTCTAAAGTAGTCGATAGAGTCGATTCTTATGTATTGTTTGGAATCCAGAAGGAGCAGGTTTAACGCCCTCAGTGTTTTTGATTGTGCATAGAGCATTAGTGAATCATAGAAAATTTTGTTTTTCTCTTTGATTTTATTTAATATCTCCACTTCCTCATTAGTCATCCTTTTCACCCAGAATTTTTTGTATTTCTTTTTCTGCTTTTTCGAGTGCTAAAAAGAGACGCGTATTATTCCTATCCACTAAATACTTGACCGACTTTTTCTTTCCCATTTTTCTATCCCCTTATCTAACTCTAGTTAAGACCTAGTTAAAAAATGAGTCCTAAATAATACTCATGAAGGTTTTGCCTTCTTTGCCTTTAATAACGCCTTAGCCAAAAACTCTATCTTGTCATTTTGGCTCTTTATAAGCTCCTTGATTTCGTTCAGCTTCTGGTAAACCTTCTCCCTTTCACTTTGGTCCTGGGAGAAACCGTAGTCACTTATAATCTTCTTTAGTTCTTCCTTTTGCCTGTTAAAGTCTTTCGCGATATTGTTTAATTGTTCATAAATTTGAAAGATCTTAAATTCATTTAACAAGTCGCTCTTTCGTTTCTCATAATATTTGATTTCTTCCTTTACTTGAGATAATTTAATTTCCGCATCTATTAGCTCTTTAGTGACACCTACGCCCGCGTTAGCCTTTACGAAGCAATTCGCACAAATCACATGATGAGCGTCAGGGTCGTAATAGCATAATTCACTTAACGTTATATCTCGTCGGCATTTCATACATTTGGCTCCCTCATATTTATTGTAAATTCTCTTTAATGAGAGATTGAAATTAGTTGAAGATTTTTTGTTTGCTAGTTCGTAAAGCAATTCGAGACATTGGGATGGACTTTCTTTTCCTTTTTCAGTACAAAATTCCCTTACTTTAGATGCTATCTTCCCCCTAACTCGAAATTCCTCATCCATATGCATAGATCTAGTTTAGGTTTATCTTTAAGCCTTTTTGTTTAACAAAAAATGAGAGATACGCCCCCGTTATCTTTTCATTTCTTTATTTTCTGAATTTTTATTACATGTGGACAGATCACCTAAGACAAAAATCCTCACTGTGGAACGCAAAGCCGTTATTTTGAATTTTTTTGTCCACCTCCAAATAAACTACGTATCTATAATGACAAATACGCTAGTAGACGGCAGGTCTTGACTAACATGTCAAGTTATACAAAAAAAACGGGGGAGTACTTCTTATTAGGGAATAGAAAAATCCAAAGCGTAAAATGAGGGGGGAGTTTATCACGGTTTAACGGGGGCGTATAAATCATTTCTGATCATTCATATTTCTTATACCCTAAATCCATTACAGTTTTTACTCCTTTCAACGGGGGCGTACCCCCCAAAATTGAGTTTTCAATGAATCATAAGCACAAAATAATTTGAATGGAGCGGTACAATCGTCCCAACCGCTCTCGCACGTGACAGTTTCTTCAGAACACATTTTTGTCCCCATTTTTGTCACGTGTCTTTGAGACAGAAATACGTAAGAATTTACGTAACTAGACTCTCTAGGAAGTCTAGTTTGAGACAAAAATACCTAACACATCTTTATTTCACAGACAAAAATCAAACTTCAAATTCCTTAAACTAAAGGAGAAAAAATCCATCTTCCTTATAACATAAAGACGGAATCAGGACCGTCTTGGAACTAAAAACCAGATAGTTGTCCCCTCATCTATCTTCTTCACGCTTTCTTTCACTGTTTCCTTAGTACCTCTGCAGATTTCGCTATCAGTTTCTATCGGGTAGCAACCGTTGCCAATTGCTTCCCATTCGTAATGATCGCAATCATTCGCTAGAACTTCTACATTGTTATGAAGGTACCGTCTCCATAGCGTTTTTCCGTCTATTTCGCATTTATATTGTCTCACTTTTACTCCTTCTTCGTCTTCTACCTCTTTTACGATTATCATTTCCTCTCAACAGGGATCTAGCTGTAATTAGTATATAAAGAAATAGGTAAAGGCGAGAAGAGTACCAAAAAAGAAGCTAACGTAAAGAAAGGAAATTAGAAGTCGTAGTAGTAGTACGCTCCTTGGAAATCTCTGTTATACCTGAACGCCTGACGTACTCGGAGTGCAACAGGGTCTTCGATTACGTCACAGAGCCAGTCCAGGTCCTCCGCAGTAATCCAGACCCTGTCTCCTTTCGCAGTCTCATGGCATATTATCGTTGGCTCCATGTTTTCACTGGTTGCGATATCCGTTAATTCCTTGCACATTTGGAGCACCTGCTCCTTTGAGAGTTTTTCTTGTTGTGACGTGTTCATGGACTTTTCACCCTTCTCTACTGCTGGAGCTGTAGTCCCTTAAAAACTTTAATACGTCATGTTCATCTTTCAGAAGTACGACCCTTGGTTCGCCATGAGCTTTCATGTGAAACAAAGCATGGGGGAACTTTGCATGTGCCATTCGCTTCATAAATACCATAACTAGAACATTCTGTTCGTACAGGGTCCTAAAC
>Ga0208313_100485_pt1 | contig 10098 bp, 14 predicted proteins | sample OSP_15_2_FD_187142 | JGI IMG/M metagenome (GOLD analysis project Ga0208313, IMG submission 187142) | Extremophilic microbial mat communities from Yellowstone National Park, USA - OSPB_Slides-mat_host_7_15 (SPAdes) (version 2) | ecosystem: Environmental > Aquatic > Thermal springs > Hot (42-90C) >... | reverse complement strand
CTTCACCCCTCAAGACCTCTGGTTTCTTTAACTGAGCCATGAATAGGTCAGGATCAAGTATGCTTCGTAACTCTCCCAACCTCTGTTGCGTCGCCCTGAACTCCGCCAAATATCTAAGTTTCTCACTCACGGTTTTTCGTTGTTGCAAGAAAATATATCTCTTCAATATGTCGGTTCGGATAAGACGTGGCTTAAGTATATATTTGGTCTGTGTGGTTATTACTTGATTAGTATGGTCGTGTATAGGGAGTGTTTAAGGTTCAAGGGGCCTGATAAGGTGTATTGCCTTATTGATGCTATTAAGCGGGATTACCGTAATGGGGTTATTGATAAGGAGACGGCTAAGAGGAGGTTGATCTACCTCGTGGCGTTGAATAGGGCTAATGGGTGGATGAGTGAGGAGTCGCTGAAGAGGCTTGTGGCTAGTGCCCTGGAGGACTTGGGCATCGAGGTGAAGAGGGGCGAGTTGGGTAGGTACATGAGGAGGAGGGAGGCTGTGGCGGTGGTTGCGTGATGGCCGAAGGGGTTCCAATGAATTGGTTTGTCTTGATTGCCTTGATCATAGTCTACGCAATCCTGGGCTATGCAATAAACTTAGCTGAAAACGCCAGCTACATAGCCGAGGAAGGAGTCTTCGGCACACTGGGCCCAGGCGCCTACAACAACTTCACCGCGCCAATCATTAATGGGATACAGAACGCTTGGACCTACTACGGAGAAACCACCCTGATCCTGATCGGTATAATCCTCATATTCGCACTCGTGATGTTACTGGCGACCTCCCTACGCAGGAGAGCTCAGGAATGGGAGGATTAAGTCTAGGTCGTAACTGTAAATTAACGGGTGTCGTATTTCAATAGTTTTAAATTGAAGTTCTAGTTCCCCTATTTGTATGTCGCAACCGTCTGGGGGTAATCCACAGGGTGGGGAGCCGCCTCTTTCAGATATTGATGAGAAGGCGATATTGATGGAGATTAGGGAGTATCAGAATAAAATTTATGTCCTGTTAGAGACCCTTAGGAGGAGGCGTAGGGGCATCCAGGTCAGGCAGACCCCGTTGTCACCGCCCGAACAGGTGAGTGTTTACACTGGGTATGGTGTGGACTTCCACATACTCGACCTGCTGAGTGCGGTCAAGGGAATGTGCGGTGGCTTTAGCAACCCCCTGGATGTGCATGAAATCGCCCAGTGCCTGAGTAGCATCAAGGATCTAAACACGAGAGTATTCGCCTTCCAGGTCTTGACAGCGGCAATACTCAGGTACCCATACGTCACACCCCTGATCGCGCCCTACGACCCGAGGTGCAAGCTCAAGTCCTTCGAGGTAACCGACGCGCCGGCTACAGAAAGCGATGAGAACGCAGATGGTATTACCTGGACAGCAATTGCCGAGTGCCCCAAGCCAGGCGGCGGCGTGGAGGAGAGGGTGTTCACTGGGGAGATCCTGTACTCCGCATTGATGATGTACTCACCAGCCCAGAGGGAGGCCAATGTAGGTACACAAAACACCTACTACTTCAACGTGGTTAGGTTCGGCCCCGTGGTGCCATTCAACATATCCATTGAGGACTTCGGCACCAATAGTAATGAGGAGGGTGGCGAGGAGTGATTGGTATTTTGAATTGAAATGCAATCCCACTTAATTTTTAATTTCTCACTTAACACCAACATCTGTGCCTGAGAGGAAACCCATGGTTAAGCCGAGCAGTGTCTGGGTTTCCCTGGACAAGCTCGTGGTCGAGTTCATCCTGAGGCTACCCATTGATTATTGCGTGGCTAATTGTGACTCGATTGTGGGCAGGAAGGTCAAGTTCACCACGAATGACGTTAGGAGGTTCATTAGGGAGAGGATTGGTATTGAGCCCGACAATAGGTTGGTAATGACGTTCGTGAGGAGGCTCCTGAAGGTGTTCAGGGAGGGCATAGAGGCCCACAAACTGTCCGGCAGAACCACCTACAGGTTGGTCATGTCCGTGGACTGCCTGGAGAACTTCACAATAACCACTGACTGTGCAGACGTGGCAATACCAGAGGGCGTGGACATAGTCATACCCGAGTTGGTAGAGGACGAGCACGAAACCGAGGAAAGGAGGATAACCAAGGAACAACTGAAGCAACTAAAGGACTTACTCGGCTAGGTTTTTAACCAAAGGCAAGCCCAAGTAACTCAATGAACAGGAACTTTGCACTTGTTACTTACGTGCCGTTTTACAGGTTCCACGAGGTAATCAAGTGGCAGTTATTGAATGCGAAGAGACTGGGCGTTGATTACGTAACCGCCTACGTGGACAACGTGTTCGCCAAGGAGCAAATAGACCTGCTTGAGCTGATTGTTGATAGGTTCAACGAGAAGGTAAACATCGTGCCTGGGAACTGGAGGTCTAGGTGTGGGACGTGGTTCTCAATAATTAGAGACCACATGCAACTTGACAAGCCGTTCGTGGTTATTGACAGCGACAACGAGGTAACGGAGCCAGACAAGGTTAGCAAGTTCATAGATTGGGTAGTCAATGAGGACATACCCATCGCCGGGGTTCTCGACACCACGGCTTTGGTGAACGGCAGGGGCATACCAATGCAGTTCCTAGTGAGGACAAGCTTCGTGGCGGAGGACGAGGACGGCATGAGGATTGGGTTCTACGAGACTTACAAGCCAGGCCTGCGTGGTAACCCATTCTTCATTGGACCCAAGCAGATTGTCGTGCTCAACCTAATGGGTGCTGAGGAGCTCAAGGGACACCTGGGCATTGTGAGGGGTTTACTGGATAGGGTAGAGAGGGCGTTCAATGCTGTGAATCCCGTGCTTAGGAACTACATCAGCGATGAAACACTCCTAGGACTCCTAGCCCACCTGCTGGGTATCTGCTGTGTCCCCTACCTGGTGGGCGGGACTGTTCACCACGTCCACGGTAGCACGCCAGGTGTTACACAAAAGCACTACAAGCACCTCGTAGCCAGGGCGCACTACGAATTCGCTAAGGCACTGTGCAAGGAGGGTCTATGCAACAAGTGGTACCTCATTAGGTACTTCCTGAGCAATCTGTACAACTCCCTATCCTGGTTGTTTTAGTTTTAAAAGAATGCGACAGAAACCTAGTGCGTGCTAGGGAGTAGGCAAATCATATGGGTACTGCTTGAGAATCTCTGGAGGGTAATAAAGAGGTTCTTCATGATAGCGTTCGTCCTCCTCATTATCTTGACTGGCGTGGTCACAATAGTCATAGCCTCATATGTAAGCGGACTACCCCAGTACCACAACCCAAGCGCCCAGGCGCAGATACTCCTGGCGATGGTGGTCGGCGGATTCCTATTCTTCCTAGGCATAGTACTGGCTGTTTGGTTGTATTACAAATCCCAGGGAGGGTTTAGTGAGTACAATTTTTAACAATCAATCTCCGTACGGAAAGTCGTCACATCCTAGTGGGTCCTTCTCGCACATGCATTTGTTATAATCAACACCGTGCAGTTTATGCTCAAACCAGCATTGCGCCATTATTGGTGTAGTAAAAATCAACACAATGAGCACCACAACTGGTAAGCTTAACCAGAACAGTATTGTGTCAAGTACCTTACCCATCAACTAACTATGCGGTTGCAGATTTAAAAGTGTAGTGGCGGTGGGGAAAACATGTGGGTGCCCCAGAGGTTTGTGTGGTTGTGCCTACGTACAATGAGGCGGAGAACATTGCGGACGCAATCCTGGAGATAGATAAGGCATTGGCTGGTGTTCCCCACACAGTCATTGTTGTTGATGACAACTCGCCAGACGGCACCGCCGACATTGCCAGGCAGTTCGGCGCCCACGTTGTGGTTAGACCACGACGCCTCGGGGTAGGCACTGCGGTGTTGGACGGCATCAGGGAAGCCAAGAAGCTCGGTTGCAGGTTCGTTGGTGTTACGGATGCTGACCTACAGCACGACGTGTCCAAGCTCAGGGTGATGCATGAACTACTTGCTAAGGGAGTTGCCGACTTGGTGATAGGCTCCAGGTACCTGCCTGGCGGTGGCGTCGATGGTGGTTGGGGCTTGGTTAGGAGAGTGATTAGCCAGGGGGCGGAGTTCTACACGCATTTGTTGATGCCTAGGACTAGGGGGTTGACTGACTCCCACGGCAACTTCTTCATGCTTAAGCTAGACGCAATCAATCTAGACGGCATTAGACTTAGGGGGAAGCCCCACGAGGTCTTGCCCATACTCATACAGCACATGAAGCCAGGGGCACGCATTGTGGAAATCCCCTACGTGTTTAGGCAGAGGAGGAAGGGCAAGTCTAAGCTGTCTAGCTGGGCGGTTATTAACTATGCCGTGTCCATACTCCTAGCAAGCCCCCTGTTACCGATACTGCTGGCTGGCGTAACCGGCGTCTTCGTGAACCTCGGGGTCCTAGCCCTACTGCTCTTCCTGCACCTGCCCATGATTGCATCGAGTGCAGTCGCCATCGAGGCATCCATAATCAACAACTACCTCGTTGCGGATTACTTCCTAAGGAGGAACAGGGTGACAACGAGGTTAAACGGATTGCTTAGGTACCACGGGAGCGCTGGTCTCGGTGTGGCTGTGCAGTACGCAACAGCCAACGCACTCTACTACTTGATGCATGTGCAACCCTTAATTGCGCAGTTCACAGGCATACTCCTGGGGTTCTTCGCAAACTACTACATGGCAACAACAATCATCTGGAAGTAATTGCTCATTAGGCTTTTATTCGAAAGGCTGTGGTGAAAAACAATGCGAAGTTGGCTGGAGAGGGTCGTTGATGTCGTGATGGCATTCCTGTTGATGGACGTGGCTTTCACATCCTCGTACCTGGTTTACTCAAACGGCGCGGTGTTCTACATACCAGTTGCCATCCTAGCCCTAGCCCTGGCTCTCATTATGATGGTTAAGGCGTTCACAGACATACCTGGCACAGTAACTACGATATTGGGCGGATTCACTATTGCTGTGTATGTTGTCTACGTGGCGTTGGTGTTTGGTATATGGAACAGGGTGTACAGTGGCACGGACGAGATATTGTTTGCCTACTACGCAAACTACCTGCTGGTTCACGGCATAAACCCCTACACAGTAAACATGGATGCAATACTACGGCAGTACCACACGCCCTTCTACACGACATTACTCACAGGGTCACATGCGGACAAGTACTCCTACCCAGCCCTCTCGTTCCTAGTCTTCACCCCGTTCTACCTGGCTGGGCTCAGAAACTTCATAGCTGTGCAGGTCTTGTTCCTCGGTATCGCCCTGTTCATTGCCTGGTACGACACACCCAGAAAGTGGAGCAACCTGGCATTCATTGCCTTCCTAATCGCACCCGTGTTCTTCACGTACGTTGTTGGTGGCGTCATGGACATACTGTGGGTGCCGTTCATGCTCATGAGCATGAGGGAGATGCAGAGGGGCAGGTACAAATGGAGCGGTTTCTGGCTCGGCACGGCTGACAACATTAAGCAGACGCCGTGGATAAGCATTGCCTACCTAACCCTGTTCTTTGTCAAGAACAGGAAGCGCCTAGGCTGGGCACCACTCAAGGACTTGCTCACCTGGTGGTTCATAGGGTTCATAATTTGGAACATACCCTTCATGGCCTACCCACCCAACATACACACACCGTTTGATTGGCTCAGGGGCGTCCTATACCCAGTCATTGCCCCAACCGTGAGCCAGGGCTTTGCGTTAGCCTACTACAACATAACCATAGGCACACTACTGCACAGCCTAATGACGCTCCTAACAATAGTGTGGGTGTTGTTCACGCTGTTTATTTACTGGTGGTATGCGGACAAACCACAAGCCCTGTGGCTAGCCTACGTCATGCCAGCTATTGTCTATTTTGTAACCTGGCGCTCCCTAGCCAACTACTTCATGACCTTCATACCCATAGCCTACTACGCAGTCCTAATGTACGCAAAGCAATCGGGTGAAATCAAATGAACAAGGACACACTCATCCTAACAATTGTGTTAGTACTCCTTGTTTTACTCACAGTGTTCCCACTACTCACCCGCACTGCTATAGACAACGATATCGAGCTAATCAGCGTTAATTTGACGGAGACCAACCCGTGGGTTGGCGGTTGCAACGAGGTCGTGGTTAAGATTGCAAATAATGGGGATACGACGGTGAGACCAGGGATTTTGGTCGTGTGGAACACGGGGCAAATCAGCTACTGGGTAACGAGCAACGAGTCAATACCACCGCACACCACCGCAGTGCTGGTCGGTTACGCCCCGCCTGGGCAAACCATACCGAACCAGAACTACGCAAGCGTTAGAGCGATAGACCTAGACAACCCGTTCCACACCTGGTCAAACCCCGTGTGGACTGTGTGCAACATAACAAAGCCACCCATTCTAGACCCATTCATGAACGTAACGAGTTACGACGTTTCATACAGCATCGAGTACCCATTCAGCTGGGTGCCAGTCCTATATGGGGTGAACATAGAGACTGAGGTAAACGCAAGTGGTTTCTATGCATGGGTTGGGAACAAGACCATCCTCATACTGGAACAAGGCGTTACAAAACCCACGCCCGTGCTTGTTTATTATGACACCAACTGCTCGTTCGAGTTCTACACGAACAACACATTGACACCACTCAACGGCACAGGAACTATACATGAAACACTCATTAATGAGGTCGCAATTGTCATACCGCAGGACTGCTTTGTGCATATAACAATGCAACCAACCGTTAATCTTTTATTAAATGAGACACAAGGTGATAACCAATGAGGGTGTTAATCACTGGCGCGACGGGCTTCATAGGGACAGCCCTCGCAAAGAGGCTCAGTGAGGATGGTGAGTTCGAGGTCTATGGTCTCGTTAGGTTCGTGAGCCAGGGCAGGAAGTTGTTGAGCAACAGCAATGTTGAGTACGTGGTTGGTGACTTGACTGATTACTACTCAATCGAGAAGGTCGTTAGACAGGTGAGACCCGAGGTCGTGGTTCACCTGGGCGCACTGACGCCCGTGAGCGAGTCCTACACCCAACCCGTCACCTATGCGGAGACAAATTACATAGGCACCATCCACCTCCTAGAGGCTTTGCGTAGGCACAGTAGGGAGCAGGTCAGGGTTGTGGTTGTTGCAGGAACCACGGAGATGTTCGACACGGACAGGGACATCGATGGCTACAACGAGTTCAAGCCCGAGAGCCCGTACGCCGTTAGCAAGGTAGCAAGCGTGCTCTATGCCGAGTATACCCACAGGGCTTTTGGCCTGCCGATTGTTGTTGCAATACCCACCAACACCTACGGCAGGGCGATTGTGAACCAGAGGCACTTCTTTATCGAGAAGGTCATCACAGAACTGCTAATGGGTAAGAAAGAACTGTACTTGGGCAACCCAGACGCCGTTAGGGATTGGTTGTTTAGGGAAGACCACGTGGATGCGTACGTTAGCATAATCAAGTCCGTCCTGGACGGCAGGGACGGCGTGGTCGGCAGGAGGTTCGTGTTCGGTACTGGGTTTGGCTACACAACCAGGGAGACGGCAGAGTTAATCAAGGAGTTAATCAACCCAGGAGCAACCCTGCACTGGTGGAGTCACGCAAGACCAGCTGAGTCAAGCAGGATTGTCATCTCAAAGGAGGCAATAACCAAGGCGAAAGAGGTTCTGGGCTGGTACCCAAAGTATGACCTACAGAGCGGGATTAAGCAGGCAATCAACGAGTGGCGAGAGGTGCTCGGTGTATGAGGCTCCTCAAAGGACTTATCACCGCTGTGGTGGTTGCACTCGTTGTAGCGGACAGCCTCTATGAAACGGCAATAGGCATGAAAACGAGTGGCTACACCCTGTATCTAAGGACGCACCCACCATCTCTGGCTTTATTCATAGTCCTATACGTCTTGGTTGGTTTGTTCTTCTACATAATCGTGAGGTGGTGGTCGTGAGCGTCGTTCTCTCGATGATAACTAGGGACAGCCACAGGCTCGGGGAAATATTCAACAAAGTCCTGGAGTCCACACTACAAGTCCCTTACAGCTCGCTCATTCTCGTTGATGACTCAACTACAGAAAACACGAGGAGGATAGTAAGGGAGTTCGTGGATAAGTATGATAAGGAGTTAATCATCGCGAGTAGCGATGACATCAAGCACCTACGCCCCAATTACCACTTCGAGAGGCCAACCAGGGCTGTGGCTAGGCAGGTCGCGATAGAGATATTCCTACAAAACTTCAGGAACGAATGGCTCATGTTTGTTGATGATGATGCCGTGTTGAACCCAGGTTGGTGGGACTGGGTGGTTAGGGAAAAGGCGCTCGAGGAACCCAGGGTAGGCGAGGTCTGGGGAATCAACTGGGACGCGGATCCGTTTCGTAAGTCCTTCCTGGAGTCCATAAGCATTGATTATACGGAGTACCTCACACAGAAGTTCCAAGTGAGGGGTGGGACACACGATACACTGTATAGGCGAAAGGCAATCGATGGTGTAGTCATACCCTGGGAGTTGCATGTTTACGAGGATGCATGGTTACACCACTGGGTTAGGTGCCACGGTTGGGAGTCCGTAATCAACCCCGTGGGTGTTACACATTACTCCCCATTCAGAACCGACATCAAGGCAGAGAGAAAGCAGTTGGAGCTGGCTATTCAGGTCGCCTTCAAGTACGGGATTGCGGAGTACGACCCATCAATAACCAAGCAGTTCTTTGGTTTATTCAGACCAATACTCGGCACACCACTCTTTGCTGTGGTGTCGGTTAGAACCTACGGCTTTGCTAAGGGTCTCTCATATGCCCTAAAGAGACAATACCTCAAGTTGTGGTTTAGGTGGCAGGTTTTAAGGAACACAATCAAGTATGGGAGAGTGCCTGACGTATGCGCCGTGCTTCATAGCCTAGAACAAGACGCTTCAGCCCAGGCACACTGAGCAATACACGGGCAATCACACTCGTTAAACCCCGTTTCTTCCCTAGGTGCTCACGGAGTAATTCCTCAGCTAACTGCGTGTTTTTAATCGACATTGCGTAGGCAAACAACGTGCTGAACTGGTAAATCTCCGTGGTCTTTAAATCAATGTACTTCTCCAACCACGTGCCCCTAATCACTTCACTTAGTACCTGCATGTCGTTCCACTGCTTCATGCCCTTCTCGGCACCGCCGAAGGACGCCTTACCAACACTGTACAATCTGTAGTAGGTTAGGGCTATGGGCTCGTGCATGACTGCGTAGTCGCTAAGCAGTGCTTCGATGAAGTGCAGGTTGTCCACCGCGATGTACATCTTGCTTAAAGCGTCCAGGTACTTCATAACCAAGTCCCTCCTCACGACAATCGAGGAGGAGTTAAAACCAAGCCAGTAAAACGGGTCACGCAAGTCCCTCCTAAACCTGTGCACCTCGGTGATTAGGTACTCAACGAGTTTTTCCTTCTCCTCAATAGTCCTTGCATAAACACGCTCATTAAACACCTTGGTACGCCAGTACTCAGGTATTTCACCGAGCACTCTGCCTTGCTCGTCAATGAACTCCACATTGTGGTGGTAGAACCCAAGGGACTTGTCTTTGTTGAATACCTCAATCACGTGCTCAAGCTTACCACTGTCGAACTCATCATCATCATCCAAGAACGCAACCAACTCGCCATTACTCACCTCAACGCCCTTTGCATACCCACCCCTGGCGTCGTCATGCCTAACAACCCTGTCCACCAAGCTACCCACCATCTTTTCCACGCTGGCTAGGTTAGTCACAACAATGATTTCATACCTGTTGATAGGCAGGGTTTGGTTTAGGACGCTATTGATTGTGTCCATCACGAACCTGTCCCTATTGTATGCCAAAATAACGACGCTGACATCAACCATGCAATTAGAAGGTACGCTTTTGGATTAATAACACTACTGCTTGGCGGTTGTCGCGGTAGCGTCATCTCCTGGTCACGTGCATTAGGTATATCATTAGTACTACTACGAGGACTGCGGGGAGGATTGCCTCTAGTATTTGGGCTGGGTACATGGTGTAGGTTGACCAGTCGATCCTGCTTATGTGTACTTTGTAGGGTAGGGTGTTGTTGAGTTGTTGCTGTACCTGTATTAGGTAGTTGTTTGTGTAGCTGAGGTTTGAGCCGACTATGTCGGCTGTGTACATGAAGA
>Ga0208313_100463_pt1 | contig 10536 bp, 7 predicted proteins | sample OSP_15_2_FD_187142 | JGI IMG/M metagenome (GOLD analysis project Ga0208313, IMG submission 187142) | Extremophilic microbial mat communities from Yellowstone National Park, USA - OSPB_Slides-mat_host_7_15 (SPAdes) (version 2) | ecosystem: Environmental > Aquatic > Thermal springs > Hot (42-90C) >... | reverse complement strand
TCCAAAAAAATTGAATTCTGGTCTCTTAAGTATTAACGAATAAAATTTCACTGATAATTCATACATTCTTTTAACATCTTGATCTTTTTCAGCTACACATATGTACATGAATATGCTTGGTACAATTTTATCAGAATCTCGACCTAAACTTTTTGCATGTTCTCTAAGGAAATTAAGATTTTTGCTATAATTTTCTGGACCGTTTGGTAAAGGAATCCAGCCTTCTCCTAATTCTGCAGTTACCTTTAATGACGTGATAGAATTTGCACCTATCCATATCGGAGGATGGGGCTTTTGAACAGGTTTCAAATCGAGAATTGCATGATTAAATGTATAAAACTCTCCTTTGTAACTTACACTTTCTTGAGTCCAAAGTTTTTTAATCAACATTATAGCCTCTTTCATTCTCGCTATTGGTTTATCCCAATTTATTCCGAATGGATCAAGATTCATCGATTCACCTGGACCTACTCCAAGTATTGTTCTTCCTCCTGACAATATATCTACAGTTGCAACAATTTGAGCGAGTGTTTCTGGATGTCTTCTATGCGTATCAGATACTGCTGTTCCTAATTTTATGTTCTTAGTTTTAACAGCAAGTGCTGCTAACATACTCCATGCATCTAAAGCATGAAACCTTTTTACACCTACCGCTACTACATGATCTGATAACCATATTCCGTCCAAATCGTTATTTTCGCATATTTCAGCCACTTTAAAAATTATTTCAGCAGGATACAAGTTTGGAGCAAGTCCAAACTTGACTTCTTTATTTTCCATAACTTTAAATATGTAGCCAAAGTTAAAAATTTGCAAGTGATTTAATCAAATTCGATCAGCTTTTACGATTAGTAATTGAAAAATGTAAATATTCGTCGAAGTATATGGAAGTCCATTGTGTATTTGCTTTTATATAACTAAGAAATGTTAAGTATCTGGCAGTTATTTCTTTTATTCTTCTTTGTTATACAGATAGAAAACATATCTATATCAGATTTTTCAATTGTTATATTTTTAATGCATAATCTTTAGCATAATGAATATGGTCGTATATTGAAAAACATGATAATTATTATCTTTAAAAACAAATTAAAGAAGAACATGAGAATATCAAGAAAAATTTTATAAGAAATTTAATGTTACGTATGAATAATGCGAAAAATGTATCAATTCTTTAGTTTAATTAAATTAAAGAATCAGGATTTTCTAAGATCTCTTTAATTTTATTAAGGAATTTTGCCGGTGTTACTCCATCAAATGCTCTATGATCCCACCCTAGTACTAGCTTTAAATAAGGCAAGTTGACAATCGAGTTTTCTGTCATTGTAAGTCTATAATAAATCGACCCTACACCCAATATTGCTGTTTGAGGATAATTTATGATAGGCATGAATTCTTGGATATTATACATTCCAAGATTAGATATAGTAAAGGATGCATCTGATAAATCTTCAAGTGTTAACGTTTTCTCTTTAGCTTTTATAATAAGTTCGTTTCTTTTTTTACTTATTTCATATATACTCTTTTTGTCAGCATTTTTGATAACTGGTACAACTAAACCATAATCAGTTCCTATTGCTAAACCTATATTTATATCGCTCAAAATTTTTAATTCATCATTTATTAGATGAGAATTAAACATAGAGTATTCTTTTAGTGCTATAGCGGTGGCCTTAATTATTATATCAGTATAGGTAATATCGATATTTTCTTTTTCTAATCTTTTTTTAAATTCAACTAATTTTTCGGCATTTATTTCTGTTATATAGTGAACATGGGGTATTTTCTGCCAACTTTCGAACATCCTTTTTCCCATTCTTTTTCTTATCACTTCTCTGAAATCAACAGTTGCTGCTTCTTTTGATCTTATATGTCTTAAAACATCTTCTTCAGTTATTATTCCATCAGGACCTGTTCCTTTTACTTCTGCAAGATTTATTCCTTTTTCAATTGCTAATTTCCTAGCCTTTGGTGTCGCTCTTATCTTAAAGCTTGACACGGTCTGTTGAATAGGAGTTGTTCTTTGCTCAATTTTTTCTTCTTTTTCTTCAATTTTACTATAAGATGTAATTGTTTGTTCTTCGCCGAGTTCACTCTTTTCTCCTACTACAGCCAGAGGTTCTCCAACTTTAACCCTATCTCCTTCTTTTGCCATTTTTCTTAGCAAATATCCGTTAACAGGTGATTGAATTTCGACTATCGCTTTCTCAGTTTCAATGAGTAGTATATTTTCGCCTTCTTTCACCACTTCACCAGTATTTTTTAACCAGTTTAGAATGGTGGCTTCTTCCATTGTAAGACCTAACTTAGGAAGTCTAATAATAGTTGCCATAAACTAAAAGGAACGAGGCAGCTCTAATACATGCGTTCCAATATAATGAAGTATCATTTCCCGAGTCACAGGTGCTACCATTCCTAACCTACTATCCCTCCATAACCTTTCAACTGTCATTTCTTCACTAAATCCTAATCCTCCATGAACCTGTATGGCTATATCAGTAGCTTTATGTCCTGCTTTAGCAGCGAAATATAATGCAGAATTAGATGCTTCGCCTATTTTTCTAGAATCTTTGCTTTCGTCGTAAACTTTTGCAGCTCTGTGTAGCATAAGTCTTGCAGCATCTAATTCAATTTTTGCTTCAGCTAAAGCAAATTGGATAGCCTGATTACTGCCTATTGGTCTACCGAAGGATATCCTCTCTTTCGCATATTTTACAGCCCTTTCTAATGCTTGATAACCTGTCCCCACTTCCATGGCTGCAGTTATTATCCTTTCTAAGTTCAACAAATCTAATAACATATAAAAGCCTTCTCCAACATTCCCTATTCTATATTCATCGGGTACCACAACATTATCTAGGAAGATTTCAAATGAGCTTAAACATCGCATACTTAGCTTCTTTATCTTTTTAGTTCTAATTCCTTTAGCCTTTGTTGGAATTAAAAACAAAGTGATTCCCTGATGCCTCTTCTGCACTTTTTCTATTGGAGTTGTTCTTGTAACGGTTAGCATGAATTCAGCCATATGAAAACCAGTAATCCACATTTTACTTCCGTTTATTATCCATTCATCTCCTTCTTTTACTGCAAATGTTTTTATTGCAGGAGTATCAATACCTGCTACAGGTTCCGTTAATCCTATTGAAACTATCATCCCTTTAGCCAATTTAGGTAAAAATTCCTCTTTCTGCTTTTTTGTTCCGTATTTTATCAAAGCTTCTGAACCAAAGCATGGCCCTAAATTATAAAGATTTCCTGCTGAATATCCACATAATCTCGAAATCGTTTCAACAACCAATACAATTTGCATAGCACTTAGTCCTGCTCCACCATATTCTACAGGCACATTTATTCCTGCCCATCCATGCTTTGCTAGTTCATTCCAAAATTCTATTGGAAATTCTTCTTTTTGATCCTTTTCTATCCAATATTTTTCATCGAATTTTCTACATATTTCCTCAATAGGACTTATAATTAATTTCTCGTCTTCATTCAACTCTAAAGTTATGTCCATATATGTTTATTTGATCTCGCAGAAACTTATACTTTTACAACATTGAACGAATGGCCTTTTCTATAGCCTCTTTTGAAGGGAGAACCTCTGTACCCAATTTACCAGAAGGTATTGGTAAATCCAACGAGCCAACGATTTTAAAAGCCTCTAAATCATAAAAGCAATTTTCCATTATTTTCGCAAGTATTCCTGCTTGTGTGCTGTAGCTTGTAGGTGTTTCATCCACTATTACCACTTTACCTGTCTTTTTTACACTAGAAGAAATCGTTTGTATATCTAATGGATTTAAAGTCCTTGGATTTATGATTTCAATCTCAATCCCTTCTTTAGACAATTTTTCTGCCACTTCTAAGCTATATTTAAGCATCAGTTGTGTTGCTATAACTGTTACTTCTTCTCCCTTCCGGACTATTTCAGCTTTTCCTAAGGGTAAAACATAATCTTCATCTGGCACTTCTTCTTTATCTCTGTATAGTGCTAAATGTTCACAAAATATAACTAGTCTATCATCCCTTATAGCAGCTTTTAATAAACCTTTAGCATCATAGGGTGTTGAAGCGCAAACTACAACCAAGCCAGGTATACTACAAAATATTCCGTGTACAAAATCTGAATGCTGAGGACCAGCTCCAAAATGTCCAGCACCTTCAAGAATCCTAATAGTAATGGGTAATTTTATCTGTGCATTTGAAATTAATGGTAATTTAGCTGCTTGATTTACTAATTGATCCATTGCTAAATAAGAAAAATTGCTGAACATGATTTCAACCACAGGTCTCCCGCCTGCAGCTCCAGCACCAATAGCGAGCCCCACGAAACCTGCTTCATTTATTGGAGCATCTCTAACCCTATCACCAAATTTTTTCTTTAGATCTTTAGTTGCTAAGAAAGGGCCTCCAGGCTCACCGACGTCTACGCCTATTATGAAAACTTTTTCATCTCTCTCTAATTCTTCTTCCAATGCCTTATTAATTGCTTGTCTATAACTTAGAATTGCCATATTTTATAGATAATATACTTTCTTAGCAACATTTAACAAATCTTCTAATGTTGGAGCTTGGCTTTGTTTGGCGAAATTAATCGCCTCATCTATTTGGAGTTGTACATCTTTTTTAATTTTATTTAATTCTTCAATACTCAAATAACCTTCTTCAATGAGCCGATTAACGAATAAATCAATCGGATCCTTTGCTTTCCATTTTTCAATTTCTTCTTTACTTCTATAGTATTGTGGATCCCCTTCATAATGCCCTACAAATCTATAAGTATTTGCAATTATTAGATAAGGACCTTTATCTTCTCTTGCATGCTTCACTGCTTTTTTAACTACTTCTCTAACTTCGACCACATCCATACCATCAATTGTTTCGCTCGGAATGCCAAAAGGTACTGCACGCAAAGATAAATCAGTAACAGGGTGATGCGTAATTATAGGTGTCATTTCAGCATATTGATTATTCTCACAAATGAATATTACAGGTAATTTCCATAGTGCAGCAAGGTTCATTGCTTCATGGAAGATCCCCGTAGCTAAAGCTCCGTCGCCCAAAAAATTTATGCATATTCTTTTTTTCTTATCGAAATATTTCAAGTAATATGCTATACCTACTGCTATTGGAGCACCTCCACCAACAATGGCGCTACTTCCGAAGTTATATACTGTCATATCATGTAAATGAAGCGAACCTCCAAATCCTCCATTTATTCCTGTTTTTTTACATAGAATTTCTGCTAATACTCTTTTAGTATCGGATCCTTTAGCTAATGTATGGATGTGTCCTCTATATGTAATTACTATGAAATCATCCTGATTTATCGCAGAGATCGCGCCTACGGCTACAGCTTCATGACCTATACCTAAGTGAGTCCAGCCGAATATGGCTCCTTCTTTAAATAATTTAGCTACAGTATTTTCAAATTCTCTGCATAAAATCATCTTTTCTAATAAAGCTTTTGCTTCATCTTTAGTTATTAAATCTTTAATTTTTATCATACTATGAAAATTTAGGCTTTCTTTTTTCTATAAACGCTTTCATTCCTTCTTCTTTATCAGGTGTACCAAAGAGTAAATTAACAATAACCTTTTCAAGTAATAAAGCAGTTTTGAGATCTGCTTCTCTAGCTGTGTTTATTTGATTCTTAGCCATCCATAAAGCCAATTTTGGTTTTTCTATTAATTCACTAGCCAACTTTTTGGCTTCTTCCATTAACTTTTCATGAGGTACAACTCTATTAACTATGCCGATCTTTTCAGCTTCATATGCATCAATTATCCTTCCAGTCATTATGAGCTCTTTTGCTTTTAAGAAACCAATGTGTCTTATAAGTCTTTGTACTCCTCCCATACCGGGTAATATTCCAAGATTTATTTCAGGTTGCCCAAATTTCGCTTTTTCAGAAGCTATTACGAAATCGCAACATAAACAAATTTCATTTCCTCCACCTAAGGCATAACCATTCACAGCTGCTATGACCGGCTTCTTATTATATTCTATACTGTTTTCTAATCTTTCTAAAGCTTCTTGAAAATTTCGCATTTCGAGTATCGAAAATTTATAAAAATCTTTAATGTTTCCTCCTGCACAAAATACATTATCAAGTGCGCTTGCCAATATTATACACCCTATTTCTTTATTCTCGCTTGCCTCGTTTAAAATTGAAGACAGTTCTTGTAGAACTTCTAAAGATAAAGCATTTCTTGTTTTCTCATCTTGAAGAAATATCGTTAATATTTTATTTTCTATTGTTGTTTTTAATTTAGGATATTCCATACCATACATAAAACAATCCAATTTTAAATTCTTTCATTACATTTTTCGAATTAAGGTTATAGTATTTGAGAAATACCTTGCTATTCATGACTAAAAATCCATAGTATAGGAGGTTTCAGAATGCTTTATTTTTAAGCAATTGTTTAAATGCTTATAATATGGAATTAGAAAACAAACTTGATAAATAAATTAGTAAAAAATAAATACATTCTTGCAATAGAAATATTATGAGTGTTCAAAGAGAAGAATTGGATGAAAGAAGAAAGGCATTGAAAGAACGCTTTATTAAAGAAAGGGGATATTGGTCAGATGAACTATGGGGTGAAATATTAAAGCTCGATCCGGATTTCTTTGAAGCATACCTAAATTTCTCTGCTGTTCCTTGGAAAAAAGGCGTTTTGCCTCCTAAAATAAAAGAGCTAATATATATCGCAATAGATGCATCAACTACTCATCTTTATGCCCCTGGACTAAGACAACATATAAAAAACGCATTGAAGTATGGAGCCACGGTGGAAGAAGTAATGGAAGTATTTGAATTGGTAAGTGTCTTAGGCATTCATACATGCACAATGGGTGTTCCAATATTGATGGAAGAAGTAAAAAAGATGAAAGAAGGTGTACCTAAAACAGAATAACTCCTCGACTTAATGGGCCGACAACGAAATTTATTAATAATTAGCTTATCTGTATTTTGAAGTATTGAAATTAATCTGATTTAAATATACCTTCATATAAAGAGTAGTCACCTCAAAATCTGGATTCTAAAGAGAATCCTTCATTAAAAATAATTCTTAATGTTCTCCTTAAGTCCTATAATGCTTTCAATCGAGCCTAGGAGGAGCTTCGCCGAATATCTTAAAACATAGAATAATTATTTAAATTTATTCATCTCTTCTAAATGGCTAGACTCTTAATCTTAAGGAAATTTTTAAAATATGATAATTACAATTGCACTGATACCTGAATTCCCTATGAGCTATAGAATTTTGCTAATAAATTGAAATAGAGTAAAATAATTATCATAATAAAAATAAAAAATTTGAAAGATTATTTGTTAATTATTCTAGCAATTGTTCTGGAATAATCCCATCCTTTAGTTTCTGGCAACCAAATCCAGCCAACTAGAGAAGCTATGAGTGATGCTACCGCCAAATAAGAAACAGACCACAATATACTGTTTGTTAATGCTAAAATAGCTGTACTTATATATGGTATAAATCCTCCTACAATGCCTACACCTATTTGGTAAGCAATATTGAATGCCGATACTCTAACATTAGCAGGCATAAGCTCAGCAAAAGTTAAACTTACACTAGTATATGTAATTAGCGAAATTACTGCTGGTATTAGAGTAATTATTGTTAAGGTAAATATGTCTTTTGTTATTGTAAAAACTGAATATAATGGTAATAGCAAGATTGCAAATAGAAGGTAACCCCATCTTATAAAAGGTCTTCTTCCATATTTATCTACAAAGTAGCCTGAGATGGGCATAATTATAGCGCTTATTATATATATAATCATAAAAGAAAGCGAAGCTGTTGCTATAGGAATTTTTAAGGCGGTTGTCCAGAATGTTGAGAACGAAGTTACAAAAGCTCCGTAGTAGACATATGCTTGGCCTGCCATAACTACTAGTGTTAGTAACATTTCTTTCCAAACTTTTCTGAAAGCAACAACAATAGGAGCATCTAAGATCTCTCCTTTCTTGCTATATTCTCTAAATATTGGTGTTTCTGATACAAAAAATCTCATAATTAAACCTATTAATACTAAGGCCGCTGCTATAAAGAAAGGATATCTCCATCCATAACTAACTAAAGCTGTAGGACCTAGTACAACTGAATTTATGTATAAAGTAATAACTGCTATTAAAGGTCCAATAGCCCATCCAATTTGAAGTATAGCATTATAAAGACCTCTACGTTCTGCAGGCACATGCTCTTGTAAAAACACAGTTGCAGAACCAAATTCTCCGCCCAAAGATATGCCTTGCAACATTCTAAATAACACTAACAAGATTGTTGCTAATATACCAATTTGGGAATATGTAGGTAATAAACCTATTCCAAGTGATGCAATGCCCATCAATAACAAAGTGATAATAAAAGAGATTTTTCTTCCTATTTTATCTGCTATGTGAGCGAATATAAAAGCGCCTACAGGTCTCATTGCAAATCCTACTCCAAAGACTAATAATGCATTTAAAGTTGCAACTAAAGGATTTACCGTTGGAGGAAAGAGTAACCGTCCAATAATGCTTGCAACATATGCATAGACCAAGAAATCATAAACCTCAACAATCATTCCTATACTTGAAGCCGCTGTTATGAAGCCTAGATTTTTTTGTATTTTTTCAGTCATATATGAAATAATCCAGCAGAAATATATAAATTTATCTATTTTATATAAATAGACAAATTTATATATGATACCTTCAGTCTAACCTAACTTAATTCCAAAGTAAATTTCTCATTGCTATCGTATATTGTTTAAATCACATCAGTTATTTCTTAATCAATTATAAAATTTGAACAAGATTTGGCTTAAACATGCACTTGTAAACAATCAATTTATGGTAAGTTATTATAAGATACCCTTTTAATTTCTTATATATTATTTGTTGCTCAATGCATTTTTATATTTCTCCCTTAAAACTTTTTTATCAAATTTACCAACGCTTGTTTTAGGAATTTCTTCTACAAAAACTATACGATCGGGTAATTGCCATTTCGCAAATTTACCAGTAGACTTTAGGAAATCAATTATTTCTTGTTCAGTAATCTTTCCCTTATATTCAGGCTTTACTACAACAAATACTACTGGTCTTTCTTGCCAAACAGGGTGATACGCTGCTATGGCAGCAGCCTCGCTGACCTTATAATATTCCATAACTGTATTTTCCAAGTCAACCGAAGAAACCCATTCGCCACCACTTTTAATTAAATCTTTAAATCTATCAACAATTTTTATATAACCTTCTTCATCAATTACAACAGCGTCGCCTGTTCTAAACCAACCATTCCTTATAGCTTCTTCTGTTTTCTTTGGATCTTTATAATATTCTTTTGTGACATAGGGGCCACGTATAACTAATTCCCCAACAGATTTAGAATCCCAAGGAAGCTCATTAAATTCCTCGTTTACAACTTTAGCTTCAAACAAAGGGCTAATTGGTATACCTTGTTTCGATCTTATTTTCCATCTTTCTTCTTCAGATAGATTTAAATACTCCTTGAACAATGACAATGTTGCAACTCCATTTTGTTCTGTCATACCCCATGCATGATCAATTTCAACACCGTATTTCTCTTTGTATTCCTTCAATAAGCTCATCGGAGGTTCGCTTCCTCCAGTTATCCCTCTTAAAAAACTTAAGTCTAGTTTTTTACCTAATGTATTTAGGTAATTCAGAAGCATTTGCCAAACAGTAGGCACTCCATAAGTTAATGTAATTCTGTGATCCAATATCAGTTTTAATAGGTGTTCTGGCTTGGGATTAGGACCAGGTAAAACTAACTTTGCTCCAACTAAAGGGCCTGAAAATGGATACATCCAACTATGAACATGAAACATAGGACCTATGAGTAATATAACATCTTTAGATGTTATATGGGTAGCTAAAGCCCAATCGAATGCATGAAGAAATAATGCCCTATGAGAAGCAAGAACACCTTTGGGCATTCCGGTGGTTCCTGTAGTGTAACACATAACAGCCGCAGACTTTTCATCAACAACAGGCAATTCAATAATAGAAGCTGAAGCTACTAAATCTTCATAGTAATAAACCGGATAGAGCTTAGTTGATACTTTTTCATCGCTCATTATAACATAAGCTTTTACTTTGATTTGGGAAGCAATTTGTTCAGCCAATGGAATTAGCGTTTCGTCAACAAATAAAACCTTGTCTTCTGCATGATTTATAATATATACAAGTTCCGAAGGAGAAAGTCTGATATTTAACTGATGTAAAACAGCTCCTATTCCAGGTATAGCGTAATATAATTCAAAATACCTATAAGTGTTCCAACTCAGTACGGCAACCCTGTCACCAGGTAAAATACCTAGATCATGAATAAGTGAATTTGCGATCTTTAGTATTCTTTCATAACATTCTTTATAGGTATATTCAAATATCATGTCGTCTGATTTCCTTGATATGATTTTTTGATTTTTATGTATTTTAGCAGCATAAGAAATTATGTTGTGCAGATTTAATTGGTAGTCATCCATCATAGTAGAAGGTAT
>Ga0208313_100461_pt1 | contig 10575 bp, 15 predicted proteins | sample OSP_15_2_FD_187142 | JGI IMG/M metagenome (GOLD analysis project Ga0208313, IMG submission 187142) | Extremophilic microbial mat communities from Yellowstone National Park, USA - OSPB_Slides-mat_host_7_15 (SPAdes) (version 2) | ecosystem: Environmental > Aquatic > Thermal springs > Hot (42-90C) >... | reverse complement strand
TTATGCTTTTTACAATCTCATCAACGTTAATCCTCATCCTGAGGCTCAGTATCTTTAAGAACGCGCGGTGATAATGGCACGGTATGTGCCTCAGTATTTTCACTAAATCACGCTCAACGCTCTTTTTTCTCACGATAAACTTATCATCGAAAAACTCGATTATGTAGTAATCACCGTAGTCCACAACCCTAGTGAAGTAGGCTACAGTAGCTAAAAAATTGCTCATGGCCACCACCTACGTTGCTTGTGGTATATAAAGAGTTAGTGTGCCTCTCACGGTCGTGTATTGATTAATCGCAGCAATGATGTTTTTTATACAGGATTCGCAGTCGCTGCCGACCAGCAAGAACAGCAGCTCCGTGCCTAAATCCTTAATCGGCCATGCAAACAGTCTCAACGACACGTTGAACTCGGTAGTCTCGCCCCACAGGATTGCCTTGAGTTTACCATAGTACGTAGAACCACTTAGCTTAAGCATGTCACTATCGGCGGATAGGGCTTTCAATAACTCTTTACGCTCATTGCCTCTTGGCGGTATGATGACCACATTTTTATAGCGTTTCCACCACCGAATCCTCACGGGGATTGTTATTTCCGTACTCATACACGTTAATAAAGAACGAGAAGTATATAAATCTTACTGACGTGAAAATCACGTGATTATTAACAACAAAATAAATAATAATAAAATATAGGATTTAAGCGCTAAGTCTCAATCCACGGTGTACTCACGGATAACCCTAGTCTCGCCATCCCTAACCTCAATGATTCTAACGTAGATTCTATCCCTGGTAATACGTGCTATCTTATACGTCCCATCCCATAAATGCCATACGCGTTCGTGGATATACATGCTGTGGTCATGTGCTATCACGTTAATCCTGATTGGAAAGATTGGTAGTCCACGCTCTAAATCAGTGATTGCCGTCACGTCAATGTACTTACTGTTCACTATAACCCTAGCACGGATTTCGCAATACGGCTTTTTCTCCGTGGGCTTTTCCACGGGCTTTATACCGACAAATTCACGCATATCCATACTATTAGCACTCATTAAACGCATATTCCTACGCTGTCTCTCAGTCATTAATCACCACCCTGCGGATAAACTCAACGATATCACCATATTCCTTAGCACGTTCCATGACTTTCCATAGTTCTGATTCTACACAAAGTCCGTATATGGAAATAATGCCTGGTTCATGCGTTAGGTAACGTCTTTCGACTAACGAGTACAGCACGTAACGTGCACGATTAAACAAATCAATTGTTATCCCGCACTCATCGTGCTTAGCGAAAGCCTTAGCTTTACAACCACCGTATTTCAAGACATCAACCGCCGTGAAATAAACACAACGCTCATTTTTCTCACGGTTATTGAATAAATACCACAAACCCTTACCGATTACAATTATTGCAGTGCTTAGAGACTCAATAAAATCGTTTTGCACAGTTACGGTCTTACGGTCTATGAAATCTAGTATTGACATGTTCTTTCTGTTTCCGTTTTTCATGCCCATACCATGAAATAAAGCACGGTAGGGTTTATAAACTTTTCTCCGTGAAAATCACGTTACTATTAACGTAAGCCGTGAACGTAATAAAAACAAAAAGCCACGGTTCTATATAGAACCGTATTCGTGAAAGCCCTTGACTATGTAGTTAATGATGGAGGCTAAGCCGTGGTGTAAATAGTCTATGTATTTCATTGAAAGCGTTATGTTTGAAATACAGGTTTGCAAATATGCTATATAGATTGCGTTGTTAATGATTGAGAATCATTCATTACGCATAATGCTAATGAATACGTTGATTAATGCGTAATACTAAGTAATGCTGCTTATTCATGCAATACAATGATTACGTGGTTTCACATGTATTGATTGCATAACGCTCATAACGCGTAATGCATTGTAATGCATTGATTTCAGTGTAATGCTAGGTCTTTCACTTTATCGATTGCAATACATGCTTATTAATGAATCATGTGTAATACGTGAATCACGTTAGTTTTACATTGATTACAATGAAATACCTGTCATTGCATTTCATTATTGCTTACAACGTGAATCGGAAAAACCAGTAGGAAAGCGCGCGTAGCAGGTTTTGCCGAGGAATTGAAATGTATGAGAAATTGAAAGTGAAAAACCAAAAAGGGCTTTCTTTCAATTCCTAATTCACGGTAGATAAAGCCGTGGTTCATTACGGAGAAAGGTTTATAAACAGGTCGTGCTTTATTAACGTGTATGGTGAGTGAAATAAAAGCACGAATTCAGGTCCACGGAAAAGACAATACGCAGGAATTGATAAAAGAAATAACTGATACTCTGTGGTCTTATAATGACGTTAGAAAATGCGTGAACAACAACTACATAATTTTGCAATCCATAGTTAGGAATACCGTAAAAAGCCTAGGTATTAATGCGGACAACTTTGATATTGAGACTTTTAATGACAATTTTGACGTTCATGAACTTGATACGCAATCGCAGGACACGTTAGCGGACAGCTTAGCGAAAGTGCTTAGTAAATTCATAATCGATAAGGTGGACAATAACGTTGATGTGCAAATAGAAATAGCGCCATCAATGATTGAGAGCAGGTTAAAGGAAATAATTGATTACCTTAAGAGTAATCCTGGTGATAGTGAGGCCGTTGATTACGCTAAGGAATTAATTAATCAACTGAGAGAGTTCAATCGTGAGTTAGCAGCTAAGTACTCACGTGAGTTAGAAAGCATTGTCAATCCTAAGCCTGCTAAACCTGAACCTGCAATTAACATTGAGGATATCCTAAAGCCTGTTAGACCTAAGCCTGTTGAACCTAGGGCCGTGGTCAGGGTTAAGCCTAAGCCTGAACAACCTAAGTCTGTCAATGAACCTAAGGCTAAGGTTATTCCTAAGTCTCAGGCTGACAATGTAGCGAGAATAGAGGGTCTCTTAGGTCATTACATGTTATATGTCAGGGCGCCAATGACTGGGCCGTATTACGTTGAAAAAGTGAGAGAGTTGATTGAGAGGCTCAGGAAACTAGACGCTGAAAAGGCAAGTGAGTATGAGAGGAGGCTGAACACGATACTCTATGAAATGAGGAAATACGGTAGGAGAGTGAGTAAGCGTAGGGTTAGGATTCACCGCGCGTCTTACAGGATAACGGACTATTTCAACGCTGCTAATGAGACCGAGAGCGAGAATAAGGAGTGGAAAAGGTATGTTAAAGGCATACTGAAGTGGATGGCCGTTATTGCATTGATTTAAGCGTTGAAGTCAAAACCACCACCGTAGAAAGTGCATAAATACTAATTATATAATTAGTACTTATTCCGCTGCCCCATGGCCCGCACTAGTGCGCTCGAGTAATTCAGAAATTGTTAATAAGCCCGTGGTTTCCACGGTAGGAAAAGCTTATAAAACCCCGTGCTTTATTAACGTGTATGGACAAAGCAGAATTGTTCATAGAACTAATGAGCAGGCCCCTGGCATTTAAAATAATCACACTACTGACGCTACACGGTGACATCACTATCCGCAAAATCAAGGCTTTGTTGGACCACAGGTATGATGAACACAAGATAAGGAGAACGTTGAAATTCCTGGAGCAGGCAGGGTTGATTGTAAAGAAATACAATGGAAAAAGCAATGTCATAGCATTAAACACAGAGAACGAATTCGCAAACAAACTCGCGAGACTCATAAACATGCTGTATGCGAGACATCTCCTGGGCGTTTTTGAGCAACTCCTGGGGACCAAGACAAGGGCCAGGGTGTTGATTGCGTTGATGAAAGGCCCAATGGTTAAGTCGGAGTTGGTTAAGGAGGCCAGGACCGTAGGTGGTGCACCTATAAACTTAGCATTGGCTCCATTGCTGAAAAACGACATAGTAATCGAGCACAGAGGCAGGAGGAGGGTTGAGTATGAGTTGAATATGGACCACCCACTCGTAAAAGCCCTAGTGGAATTCCTAAGGGAGATTGGTGTCGGCAATCACAACAATAATGGCAATAACAATAAGGACATGTATCATGTGTTGGCCAGGGAGTTTGTTGATTACGTCATTGAGCATTGGGGCGAATTCGCAGCAAACATACACCGTAAAGACGCGATTAAACTGACGGGCCAAGTCATTAGGAGCATTGCTATGAAAATTGCGGAGCAAAAGGGATGGAAAATCCCTTACGTAGGGTGGTTGGTTGATTTCATAATCGAGGAGTTCAAGAAGCGCGGGTTCTGCGTCATGGTTAAGAAACTCGGCCAGAAACCAAACGCCACGAGAGTTAAAGTTTACGTGAGCAAGACATGTAATACGATGGTGATGGACAATGATTGAGGCATTCTTTATCGCGGATTTTGTTAATTATTTGTATGAGCGCGGCATAAATGCGAAAATCATAATCGCCACTGCGGATGGTGACGTGCTTATTTTCGACCCATACGAGTGGTCGATATACTACACCGTAGCAAATGCAGTAAGGTGCAATGTTGATGATGTGAGGACGCCGTGGGCATGGATAAGCAGGGACTACGTAATGAAAAAGGCAGAGCAGGGTGTCTATATTACGTATTGGAGCGGTATCGTGATACCGTGCTCGCTAGAGGTTAGGATTGATTGTCTCACTAAGCTAGCAAGTCCAAGCCTTAGGGATAAGGACACCGTCAGGAAAGAAGCAATGAGAATCAAGGAGAAGTGCAAAAACTAAGTGGGTATATCGCTCATCAACAATCAGCTGTATGGCGGTTCAGCACTCAATTCCATAAAAACGGCAGGCTTATAAGCCCATCGCTCAGCGATGACTTCGCTCAGCACCAATCAGCGGTATGTGCACTCAGCACCGTGGGTTTTTAACCTGATTGGGTTTTTCAAACTTTTGGGACTCCAGAGGGCTTCTCCAGCGATTAAGGGGCACCCAACAAGCCTGTTAAACCTGGTGTCCCCTTTCCAGAACCGCAGTCATTTTCGAGACTTACTTACCCAACAAACTTATTAAACCTACCCCACGATGCCTATACGGTATGCCCAGGAAAAGTGAGTTCGAGAAGAGACCGACCAAGAAGTTGATGGTTCTCATGTACATAGCCAACAAGCCGACCCACATGGCCCGCTGGAAGGACTTGGTCGAGTACTTTGTCAAGGAAAGAAAACTAATGAGTGAGGAGGAGCTAGCAGTGTACCTGTCCCGCCTGGCCAGAGAGGGCCTCATAAAGCGTGCATGGCTAGGGTCTGGCAGGGGTAAAGAGCGGATTTACAAAATCAATGAGTACTTCTTCGAGGAACTAATGAAAAAGAACACCACATAAAGAACCGATAGGGTTAAAGCCATCTTCAAAAACACATCTCTGTATGGTTGATTGGGAGGACATCCTGGCACCGTGCCCATTCGATGTGGTGCCATACATAGCATTCAAAGCCAGGGCGATAAGCGAAGACGTCAAAGACAGGATAATGGAGGTCCTGAGGAGGTATTACATACCATTTATACTATTAGGAGATATTTTGATATCGTGTAGGTTTGCAATTGTTTTTGAGAGAACCACGCGTTACACTAACGAGGGCACCACCGACACTAGGTACGTGATTATCCACATAGACCCACCGAGCGATAGGGTTAGGGAGGCCATCGAGTTCATATTCAACATACTTAGGGAGGCTGGGATCGAGCCTGGCATGAGCGTTGATGATGCCGTCAATGAGTACGATAGGGTTATAAAGGCATTCACGTGTACATGCTAGGTGCTCTTTATGAGGACTAGGGATTTAGTTAAGAAGTTGAGGTCTAGGTTTGGTGAGGTAAGTATGATACAGATGCGGGTTTCCAGAGTGGTCGAGCGCGAGGGCAAACACACTGTTATATTGGAGGGCGTTATAGAGGCTGTTACGGAAAAAGGTGAGGTGCTGTGCGGAGGCTCGATAGTGCGTGCCGAGTGCGACTTCTTAAACGCGATATATGCGACACCCCTTAGTTCATTAGTTTATAAGGCATTATTACGCGAACCACTCATTTACACACACTTCAGCCAGAGCGATGTAAAGTTTTTTTCCTACGTGCCGTGCAAGTTTGAGATTATTAATATAAACACGTTCAGGATGGTATCGAATGATGGTAGTCTTTCATGCCCTTACGAGAAAACTGACAAGTGCCCACTTCATAAAACGATGACGCTTAGTTTATAAGCACGTCGGATAGGAATGCTTTTAAAACCCGTCCTTATAAACATATCGATGGCGGGCGATTCATTGACGATAAGGGACGCCGTGGCCAGGGGCCTATGGCTCTCGATAAAATACGCCAGAGGAAAATGCGTCTACGTCACGCCGACCAAAATCCTCGAGATTTCTCGCTATCCATTCGCTAAGCTGCCCAGGGCAAAAGTCGAGACACGTAACATCTTACACACGCTGTGCATGCACGGTCTAATCGAATACCTCGGCTTCAGGGCCAAGAGCCACGTCTATTGCATCACGGAGGAATCACCCCTGTGGCACGTCATTAAAAAGAGCGATGGCCCCCAAGACGTGTTAAGATTCATTGAGAAGTACACGTAACCTGACGACATCTTTCAGCGTATCAAGCATGAAAATCATGGTGATTAAGGTAATTGTAATGGCTATAGCATTACTTTCTCTGCATTGCGCAGTATATGGACGACAATGAGCAATAGGCATATAAATGTTTAGAGTCACGAGTTTTATGATGTCACAGAAAAAATCCGAACAAAGGACTGAGCAAAAGGATACAAAGAAGCGAGCAGAAATGGGAGGGATAGGGATGGTAGAGGTAGAAGCGCTAACAAACATCGCCTACGGTTTCCCATTAAAATACATCGATAACAAAACAAAATCAATCCTGGTTGAGAAATACGTGAAGACGGGAGTCATAGATGACGTCAATCACATAGACTTCTTCATGCCACGTTGCTTATCGCCCATAGCCAACAAAATGATGCCGTGTATATACGGCACGGCGGTTTTGTCGGCATTAAAAGAAATGGCAGGGTTGGCAGGTAAGCCATTAAAGCATGATTTCTCTATCCTGGGCATCTACTTTGACGAAAACGACGTTAATCTACTAGTCAGAAAGATAACGCTAGTCAAGGGAGAACAAAGGACACAAACGTTGGCGATTACTGAAATGGTGAACTCCGGTGCGCATGGGGTGTTACTATATGAGGGACAAATACCTCCAGAGTTGATGGTGCCTAAAATCGTCATTGGTAGGATGAAAGCTAGGGGCTTCGGCAGGATAATAATCAAGTGGCAATAAGCCCAAACAACAGAAAAGCTTTTTAAAAATCAACAACTTCTTTCCCACGCTCAATTGGGCAACTTCTTTCTTATAGCGCGACCTTGGAGCATGACGCATAACACAGCAACGCAGTGCTTGTGGCATAACCCATCGTGCCAAAAACCTAGAGCATATTGCATCATACATACTACTTTTAGCATCTTACTTCTCGCTCCGCCCATACAACTTATTAAGCAAAAAACATTTAAACCAAAACAATATCTTTCCCACCGCCCGCTTGGGCAACCTATTGCATCTGACTCAATGCCTTTACCACGGACCTTAAAACTTATATCAACGACCTCGATGCACAATGCACGCCACGACAATCATATGGCACATCGCATCATGCGTTTTACCTCTCACTCATTCCATTAGGCTTAGCACCAAGTGCATAAACCCTTAAACATTAAGCCTAATGCAATGCTTAGTAACTTGATACTTAATACATAATACAAGGCGCATCACGCAATGCACGTTACACATAACACATCCAACTTCTCACACATAACATCCCACCCTCGGCTTACCGCATCTTATTTCAATGATTCTACACCCTAGGCTTGAAGGTTGGTTACAGCACTATCTCGACTTCACGCATCATGCGGACAACATCTACTGCGTAAAACACCGCTACCGCAAGCAAGCCACCAGCAATCACCAACTTGACTGTTTCCTTTGGGATTGAGGTGCCAGGCATCAGTGAGGCTAGGGCCGGTAAGCCGTAGATGTTAGGCGCGAAGAATGAGAGGATTGCGAAGGCGGCAATGAGGAGGATGTCCATCACGAAATTGAGTTTCGACGTTTTAAATGCCACGTATGTATCGAGCACCAGCCAAAACAAACCCAGGACCCCCACCTCTAATAATAATTGTTGATAGAATAACGCAATGATGAAGGAGGTAATGACGACAATACCGAGGACCTTATCAATTGTTTTTAACGTGTTGATGTCCATTTAACGCACCCTATGATGCGTAATCGTCGTAGAGTTGGAACAGTAGGGCGATTGCAAGGAGCCACGAGGTGTATGGTGCAATTACGGTGAGTATGCCGATAATCGGCAGTACCGCTAGGGCGAGCAGCAAAAGCACTATGAAGTCGATGGCGTGGTCTGGCGTTGATGCGAAGTCATAGAGCTGCAGACCCAGCGCCAGTGCTATGAGCCATGCGAAGTATGGCTGCATCGCGGTTATTAGCACTGCGAAGAGCGAAAGCGTTATGAACAATGTCTCCCACATGTCGATTGCCTTATCCCTCACCATACGCATAGCAAGAAAAGAGGAATTATTTAAGGATTTAACGAGGAAAAGCACGGTTAGTAATCCCTAGGCCTGAGCAGGCCACCGCGTGGTTGTGCTTCGTAGACGTCAATGTTTACGCCATCCTCGATGTAGAACAACGCATTGTCAGCCTCGATGCCGAATCGAGCATCAAAAACCTTGAGCGGCCCCCCGAGCCTGAGCTTCCTAATCCCGATTAGCGAGCCGTTCCTGTAGTCAAGCACGTAAACCGAGGCCCTGAACCTACGGCTCACCTTAATTTCGGCCAGGTACTTCTTACCACCGCACTTGAACACAATCGAGGCGCCACCTGCGTGAACAATCACGGATTCAACATCGGCATTGCAGCCTAACTCACTCCCTACCTGCCTTTCAAACCAACCAACAAACTCCCTGACAGTGTACACCCTAGCCCTCATTCCACATCTCCCTCAAATCATCAGTGAACCTCCTTATTTCCCTAACAATTGGCCTTATTTGAGCCTTAGGGTCTTTCCTAACGTGTTTGTACATTCTGTAAATCACATACGTGGCTAGGGCAAGCACTAGGAGCCACGCTACGAAGCCAAGCATTGGCTCGCCATACGCAACGGACAAGCCCACAAGGGCACCAGCTATTGCCCCGAACACCGGCACTATTATGAACAACCCAAAGAGGAACACTATTGAGTCAGCAATGAGTCTAGTTATTATTGATGTATCCTCCCCATCCTTTTTGTTTTTCGTGCTCACACTTACCACCTAGACTTATCTTCTAAAACACGTGCTTATAAACCTTTCTATTTATTTTTACGTAGGCGATATGAGGTATTGGTAAGCCTTACCGATGTAGGATGCAAACACGAAGGCATCGAGTATGTCATATACAACCATCATGCCGAGCACGAACACGGCGATTGCGATTATGATGGTTATGAACGTAACAACCACGGAGCCCGACCTGAGGCCCTCCCAAACCACGTACCCACTGAAGAACATAAGCGCCAATATCGCGATGACGGCAAAGGCGAACATCACGAAGCCAACGATTGCACTGCCCAGCCAATAGCCTCCATAGTCGAGGAGTAATTTTGTTACATACCCTAGGTAGTAGGCAACGGCTGGCGAGGCTGGCACTGCCACGAGCATGTACCAAAGCCACGAGGAGTCCCTAGAAACTACATAGAGCATTGCTAAGTAAATTGTGACGGCAACAATGGCGTAGATGTAGAACAACGTACCAGCCAGCCCCGATATGCCGATTATCATAGCCACCACGTTCCACGTCACGGGCACATTCTCCATGGATGGTACAGCCCTCCTGAAGACGGTGATTGACGTTAGACCAAGCATGAAGCCACCTAGGGCACCGATTGCCGTGGCAACGAGTGGGAAGGAGCCATCCGTCATGAAATAAATTACTACGTAACCAACCAGAGCGCCTAGCCAGATACTCATTGCTGTGGAGAACTGCCCCACCATGCTCATGATGCCACTCACCCCACTGATTTTTTGCCCAGCCAGTGCCCCTACGTAACGCATTGTGTGGGACATGAAGAAGCCAGCCACGAAGAACGTGATTATGAAGAACACCAAAGCCCAACCAATGTAATCAACGGGGATTGCCGATAGTAGTATTGCCGAGACGCCGAGTATCTTTCCCTCCCAGAACCAAGCCAGGGCATATGGCAGTCCAATGGTTAGCAGGAGTATGAAGTCGTAGATTGGCCTAACTATTGGGTTCGCCCTGAGGACGGCGTATGACGCTGGGCTTAGGAGCGGTGCCGTCACCGTAGCCACGAGGGCTATGACGAATGCTGGCTCTATCAATAATGCATATATCGCTATTATCATGCCACCAACGCCAGGGGCTATGACCGAGCCCAAAAGCGTGAGCATTAATAAGCTAAACACGGCTCTACCGAAATTAACGAAGACGTTGAATGGACTGACGAATTTGGACATTGCGGACAGGGACGCCCTGGTCCACGAAGTCTCAACCCTCTCCTCCCACCTCTCCCTCCTCTGAATAC
>Ga0208313_100456_pt1 | contig 10607 bp, 19 predicted proteins | sample OSP_15_2_FD_187142 | JGI IMG/M metagenome (GOLD analysis project Ga0208313, IMG submission 187142) | Extremophilic microbial mat communities from Yellowstone National Park, USA - OSPB_Slides-mat_host_7_15 (SPAdes) (version 2) | ecosystem: Environmental > Aquatic > Thermal springs > Hot (42-90C) >... | reverse complement strand
GTGCCCGGCCGGGCTTAAAAAACTTGATGGATGGTTACCGAAAAGCAAATCCGTTAAGGGAATGCCTAACAGATTGACGGTTTAGCGATAGCTCAGCAAGGTATTTAAGGGTCGGCCTGTGTTTCTAGAGCCGGCCCTAGGCGGGGTGTGGGCTGTGAGTGAGGCTGTAGAAAAGGAAAGGGAGGCCCCTGGGGCCGACCTCGAGGCCTTCAGGGGCTTTATCGAGTATATGGCCCAGTCTTTTTACAGGGCCTCAGGGGAGACGGATTATTTCGCTGAAGGGTTTAGGGACCTATTGCTGAAAAGGGACGACATAAGCGTGAACGAGAGAATAGATATTGCTTTTGAGTTAGGATGGCTTGGCCACGCCTTATATGTCCTTAAGCGACTTTACAAGGACGGCCCCTTAGGCGAATATCTCGACAGGCCTGACGTCGTTAAGAGGTTCATGGAGGCGATATCACCGGTCATGGAGCTTTACGTCAGCTTTAAGAATGGGAAGGCTGAGGACATCCGTAAGGTGATGGTGGTGATAGGAGGCGCGGTCGGTGACATTAATGCCATTATTCAGGATGGGCTCAGGGAAATAGAGAACAGGAGGTGTTAGGCCGAGATGGACGTCAAGGACATAGTTGAACAGGTCGTAAGGGGCTATGACTTGGCCCTTAACTTTTCTACCCTGCCCACGTGGGTTGATGCTAAGGAGACTTTTGAGTACCTCGACGACTTCGAGGACCTAGATGACGAGGAGCTAATAGAGACGCTGGCCAGGCTGGCCGGCTATCCCTATGAGAACTTTAAGGAGGTCTGGGAAAGCCTTAGCGACAAGGAGAAAGAGGAGGCCCTAGGCGAAATAGAGTATAGGATTGTGGTCCTGGGATTTAAGGAGCTGTTGAAGGCGATATCGACCGACCTCTATATTAGGGAGAACAAGGAAATGAGGGAAAAGATAATCGACGTCGCAAGGAGATATGTCAATGGCGAAATCGACCTCTATGACTTTGCCGTAGAGCTCGAGAACATATTATGGCCCACGGAGGACGATAAAAAGAAGTATGACGAGGCCGTGCGGGACTACTGGGACGGGATTGGCCTGACGGACTATATCGAGGAGGACAAGGTCAAGGAGATGGTCAAGGAGTACCTAATCGAGGAGCTCGAGGCCGTCGAAAAGGAGTAAACGAAAACGCCTTTTTTTGCCGTTTTTATATTTATAGCCGGCCATAAGCGAAAAATATGGGGGCGAAAACAGGTGGGCGAAAAGCCATTATCAAGGACGGCTAAGGAGTTTGTCGCTGAGGTCGCATACGGGTTTAGGGAAGTCGCATCACATGCCTTCGTGGGGCCGTGGGAGGTAAGCCGATATTTCATTAACGAGATAGAGAGAATAGAGTCGGGCCCGGAGGACCTAAGGGGAAATGAAATCCTTATCACCCTTGAAATAGCGTCCGGCGTAAGCTTTAATGAGCTCAGGAAGTACTGGGAAAAGCTTTCAATAAAGGAAAGGAAAGAGGCGATACACAAGATAAAGCAGGCAATGGCGGCCTTTGGACTTATAGCTGTGGTTGGCACTATTACGGTTCACGCAAAGCCCTCCCAAAAGGAGGAAATACTGCGTATTGCCCTGAAATACGATAAGGGGGAAATCGACTATAAGGAATTAGTCTCAGACGTAGAGAACGTGCTCTGGCCCACGGAAGAGAAAAAGGTCAGAAACTGGAAGGAGATAGAGGAATATAGGAATGCGATGGCGTTAGCGAAGTACTTGCCCACGGAAGTCGTTAAGAGGATTATAAAAACCTTTTTCATTGACATGATAAGGCTAGGGATGTTCGACAGCTTCTTACCCATTCCGAGCGTTTACCCAAATCTCCTCGAATAAACCCGGCTTAACGGATTAACTGCCGGGCAACCGTTCAGCAAAGTATTTAAACCCCTGCCCCTACTCCCAGAACCGGCCCCGGAAGGGGCAGGTGTGAGAGGATGTCGAGCGGTAAGAGAGGGCGTGAGGGGCCTGCGGCCTCGGGCCCTATTTCGGCCCAGGGGCCGACCGAGGTCGAGGGCCCTGTGGAAATCGAGGAGCTCAATATCACGGTATCACCCAAGGGTAAAGCTAGAGTCATCAAAATCCTGAAAGGAAAGCTATCTGACTTCATCCCTGTGTCGAAGATAAGAAATCCCAACTACACCGACAGGGACGCCATCCAAATCTCGTTCATAACCGAAGATGGCCGGCACTTCCGTGAGACCTTTACATTATCGACGGCCACAAACAGCAAGCTTCGCAGATATATAACCAAGTACGGTCCGCCAAAACTTGGCCAAGAAGTCGAGTATCAAGAAGATAGCAGGGGATTCCCACGGGTTGTGCTGTGAGGTGATAGCATGACCTATGCGGTAGGGGTGAAGCATATCTGTGCTTATGTTCCAATCCAGCTGTATGAGGAGATGCTTAAGGAGAAGGCGAGGACAGGGAAGTCAATCAACGACATCATACTCGAGGAGCTCATGGACAGGTACAAGGAGGCCCTCAAGCAGAACGAGGGAGGCAAGCAATGACCGGGATAGAGAACGCTCTCATAAACAGGATTTCCGAGAGGATAGCTTTCGAGCATCCGCAAATCAGTTTTTCTGAGAAAAAGGCACTGCTTGACATAGTCGTTAAGCTCATGGACCCGATAGTCTATCATGTCTTAGGCTCTGAGAGGTCGGCCGCAGCGGTTATAGATGCCCTGGCCAACCTCATCAGTCCCGAAAACGAGGACAGGATGCCATCAGATGCGTTAAAGGAGCTAGTGTTAAGTGCCAAGGAGGACATAATGATAACGGCATCATGGGTTAGTATTCCCTTAAATAACGAGGACTGCTATATAACGGCAAGGCTGTTACTAGGCCCGGCTAAGGTGAACCTATACGTAACCTATAAGTACTCGTATCTCGACCCTGAGGGAAGCCCGATTCACCACAGGATGTTCTCGCTCTCGGGCAATGACATAACAAGGTGGAAAGAGCTGGTAAACGCAAGCTGTAAGGAGCTAAAGAAGGACTATGAGGACGGGGTTAAGTTCTTGTCAAAGTATAGCGTAAGGCCGATAGACACAGACCTAAAGGACGCAGTACGAGAAAAGATAGCGACCACGATAATAAAGGAGTTCTACGCCTACGACAAGGACAGCAAGCTAAGGCTCTTTCACCTTGTCGATAAGCTGACGCCTGCCATAACACAGCATATAATGGTGGCAGGCGACCGGATAGACTGGATACCGAGAGAGCTAGGACAGAGCTATATATTCAGGGCCCAGGCCGAACCGTTAGTAAGCATTATTGAATGGGCCTTAGACAATATGTCATACACGCCCCTTATATACAGCGACAACATAGTCATCCCTGTAGATAAGAGGGACATACACGTAACCGTTACGGTCAAAACGGGAGAGACAAAGATAACGTTCTTCGGCTTCCCTAAGGTTCATATAGTAAGCAAATCGCTATATCCCGTCTATACCTGGCTGTGTACTATGACTGACAGGACTAACAGCTGTGGCTCTTATGACCCTGACGCCATAGTAAAGACGTTAGAGGAGAAGATAGCCGAGCGAATGAGCAAGGAGGAGGCCGAGCTCAGCGAGGCCAAGCAACTTATGAGCGAGATGCTGAAAGGAGGTGGTCGGAAGTGAGCGAGGAAAAGCACACGACCTGCGTCCAGTTGCCTGAATCAGTCTGGCAGGCCCTAAAGGAGATAGCCGACAGGAAGGGGATTACCGTGTCGGATGTCATAAGGAGCGTAATCGACACACACATCTTTATAGCAAAGGTTGCGTCGCCTGAGACGGATATAGATATGCTGGAGAGGATGGTAATCATGGCCTTCGAGATAGTGAAGGCCAGCTGTGGTGGTAGGAAATGACTGATGGACTCGAGAAGCTGTTTAGGTGGACCTTTAGGTATGGCTATGTAATAGCGTACATAACGGCAACCGTTATAGCAATAACGACGGCCTTTCTTATATACTACTATATACACCTTTACCATTAGGAGGTGAGCTGACGTGAAGGTTGTAACGTTAAAGTTGCCCGAGGACATCTACTATCTGTTGAAGGAATACGCTCATAGGCGTAACATGCCGTTAAGCGAGATAATCAGGAAAGCCCTCATAGAGTACCTTAGGGAGGAGAACCTGGAGGACAAGGACCGGCCCTATTACGGGAAATACATAAAAGTATGGTTAGGCGAAAAATTGGTGGCCGAATGACCTTTTTAGTCCCCCCTCCTTTTCTTAGCAAGTGGGCCCGAGAGGGACATCTGAGCCCACCCGCCCTACGTGGCGGGCCCTTCGGGGATGACTTGTCCCAGTAGGGCCCCTGAAGCTTGAACGAACCGCTAAGCAAAGTTTTTTAGCCTGGCCGGGCAGGGAGAGAGGGGAGAGGGCCAGTGAGCATAGTGCTGAAAGGCATGGCCCGCAGTGTCCTGACGCTCTTAGAGCGATACGGATGCCTACACACTAATGAGGCCGAGGGGCTTAGGTGGCTTATTGAGGACACCACGATAACCGAGGCCGAGCTTAAGGCGTTACTGTTAGAGCTTAAGGAGAGAGCCATAAGCTGTGATACCGTCCCGATAGCCCTGGCCCTCTCCATAGCTAGACAGGTAAGTGAGGTGGTAGGAAGTGAGTGAACAAAAAGAGCCCGAGCCTAAGGAGGAAAAGACATGTTTTGACTTCCTGGGTGCCTTCCACGTCTGTAAAGGCGACTTCGTAAGGATTAAGGTCGCCCGAGATGTGTTTATCGGCGAAGTCGAGGAGGTTAGGGACTGGGGAATTGTAATTAGGGACAGCTTCAACCGGCCCATAGTCATTCGCAATAAGTACATAGAGTACATAGTAAGGCTTCACAGGGAAAAGGAGGAGGGAAGCGATGCCGTCAGCTCCAATAGTTGACTTCGTCCGATGTTACTACGAGGACTGCGTCTCATATGAAGAAAAGAGGAGTGCGTATACACGCTTTAGGCCGGGAGAGTGGGAAAGGAGGGTTAGCATAGCAAGTGAGATATGGAAGTATAGGGACCACACGAAGAACCCTGACTGCCGGCTCGAGGGCTTCCCCATGCCTCCTATAGCACCGGAAGTGAGGAAGGTAACGACGTACATGGAGGTCAGCTCAGCCTTTAGGGAAATCGCAAGGAAGTACCACGTATCCCACTCAAGGATTCACGAATTTGCCAGGCTGACTGGCATAATATATTCGGCCTGGGGAAAGATTGGCGTGGCCGGGAAGCTCTTCGGCATCTTCTTTTACACGAGGTATAGGCGTCATTCGGCAAGGGGAAGCCCCAGGGATTTAAATGAGGTCTTCACGTTAAGGCTCTACACGCCGGCCCCTCTTACCTTCACCTGCGACAACTCCATAGCGTCATACAGGGTGGAGCAAAGTAAGCTGAGAGAGCTGGTCAGGAACCTTCTGCTCAGCATAATGGTCATACCGGGCGGGGTCCTAGAGATAAGGCCCCTCGAGGTAGGCCCGGACTGCCCCGACACAAGGCTTCAGGTATTTGGGGGAGGTACCGAGTGGGGAGCACCTCCTCTTTCATGGGCATATACGGGCATAATAAACACCTACCTAGAGCTAATTCATAATACGCCTGCCGAAGAGGAGATAAAGGCCATCGATAAACAGAAGCTTACCGAGGAAATACCACTGGGATATCCTACCGAGGTCGCAGAGGAGATAGTGGACATATTCATAGACAACCTCAGCATTTCCGAAATCCGAGTGGGCTGTGTTGAGAACCCCTTCGAGCTATATGCCATGCTGACAGGCGTCGAGAGGTCGACTCAGGACTGCCTGGAAAAGGGAGCGGTAAGCGGAAGGTGTGATGCGGTAGTAGAGTGCCTGCGGGACAGGTACTGCTCATTTATGAAGGCTAATACTCATATAGCGGACAATACCGGCCTGACGCTTGACGTCTCTAAGGGAATGACTTGGTCTCACGGCACGGTTGCGATGGCCAACATCTATGCCCCAACATGGCTGTGGGCTAACGGCTTCCTTAAGGTACCGCTGACAATGCCGACCATAGCCGTCATAGAGCGGGCACGCTTCTCGGACGCAAGCATGGGTAACGTCTTCCTCGAGTACGCTCAGATAACTAAGAGGCCCCCCTTCGAGGAGGCCGTAGTACATCCCACGGCCTTCGCCAGGGCCCTCGTTAGGTCGTTCATAGAGCCCTTCGCTCCAGACGTCTCCAATTACTTCAAGACGCCTCCATTCCTTATGTCAAGCTTTGAGACTGGGATTCTGTTTTACACGTTCTACGACCTCCTGGGTTACCTCTGGGTGGTAGCATGATTGTTACCATAGATAGGGACAGCCAGGGCGACTTCACGGACCTCCTTTTTGAGCTTAGGCTAAGGTACCTGTGTAAGGACCAGTCCAACTGCCGTGTATGGAAGACCAGCAAGGGCTATCACGTGGCGTTAAGGATAAACGGCTTCGACTTCGAGAAGGCCCTCTTTTTGAGGGCCTACCTCCTTGACGACTTCTACCGCTTAGGCTATGACCTGGCAAGGGTTGACGGACTAGGACCGAAGGCCCTGACAGGCGTCATTTTTGACGCTAAGGGAGGGGCCGAAGAAAGTAAAGCTAGGGAGGTTGAGATATAACCTAAGTTTTTTTGTTAGCTTAGACCTTTTTTCGACTCTAGGCAGTCCCTTACGCTCATTTCGCCGCCGGCCTTTAAGCATTCCGCTATCCGCTCTATGATATCTACGACGTGAATGTTGTGCTGCGTGGCGTACATGTAGTAGGTAAGCTTGACATCAGGTGTGGTTTTAACTGCTAACGTTCTGTTACGCTTAGGTTTGCTTACTGAATCCTTGCTATCGGCCGTGTGTCCTCACCCCCCGTCTGTATGACCTTAGGCGTTATGTGATATTGAACCACCTTGGTAGGGAACGCTATGGAGAGTGAGACGCCCAGCACGGTAAGCGTCGTAGGGAGGTTGGGCATCATAAGGACGTCAGGCGTCATGTATATGTCAATGAGGCCCTTCCTAATCTTGACCATAACGACGTCGGCGAACTGGCCGAAGGCGCCCTTGATGACGGCCCTAACCCCCTCGACGTCCTTCTTAAGCCTCTTTATAAGCGTTACCTTACTGTATAACGTCTTGCCGGCAAGGGGATGGTTAAAGTCCACAGTAACGCTGTCCTCGGTAACCTTTATGACCCTGCCGGCCCTCATGCCCAGCGTTATAGTCTGCCCTACCTGAGGGTTGAAGCCCATGTCCTGAAGCGGCTTAAGGGGCACGGTAACGACGTTCATGGGGTCCCGGACGCCGAACAGCATGCTTCCGTCTATAGCGACCACCCTGGTCTCCCCCTCCTTCATGGTCATTAGGGCCGTGGCGACGGCAGGGTTAAGGGCAGGGGAGCCTATGATGACGGCTATGGGCTCCTTGGACTCGGTAAGGAGGACCTCGTTACCGTTGTCGTCGATGTAGTACTCCTTGAACGATATAAGCACTATGTCGCCTCGGTGGTTGACTACGCCGACCTCTTGCTCAGAGCCTGACACTGACTATCACCGCCCCGTTCTCTATCCTTACGTCTATGAACGGCCCGAACCTGGCCCTGGCCTCGGGAGTCATGTTGGAGAGGATTACGTTCTTTATGTCGTCGGCCGTGAACCTTAGGGTCAGCGTCTGGCCCTGGACCGACAGCTGGTCTGGCCTGAGGTTAAGGTTTCCCTGGGCCTGGGCCAGGCCGAGGATTGCGGCAAGCAGGCCGCCCTGGCCGCCGCTCACGCTCACACCCGGCTAGGGGAGAGAGGGGCCGGAGTTAAAAAACCTTTCCAATCAGGACATGAGGATGCCGATGTCGGTCAGGAACATCATGAAGGCGAGCGGGTGCTGGGCCACGAGGCTGATTATATAGCTTATAACGCTCTGTAGCCACGCTGCTATCTGCTGTATGTACATGGCTATGCTCTTTAGTATAGCGGATATTACGCTCCTGGCCTCCTCGGTGCCGTACTCGGCCGCCTGTACCGCAGCATCTACAAGCCCGCTCACTTACCTCACACCTGGAAGGTTATAGTGTAGGTAACGGTTATATACCACCCTGGGTTAAGGGTTACGGACGGGTTTATGTTATCAACTATCAGCGAGTAGAGGAAGTACTCGCCGGGGCTCCAGCCCTGAGGGCAGCCCTGGAAGCACTGGAGCGTAGTGCCGACGGCCGCAAGCACCAAGGCGACGGAGCCCACGTTCACCGTGTTGTTAGAGACGTTAGTCCACGTCTGGCTGAACTGGAGCAGCCAGCCGCCCTGGCCCTGAACAACGGTATTAACAAACTTAAACTGGCTCGGGCTAAGGACGCTCGTAGATATAGGCCCACAGGGCCCAAACGAGGTATAGGTAACGCTACACTGGCTCGAGCCGAGCCATATACCGGGGCTGGTTATGAGGGAGTTAGCGTAGACGGGAAGCAGAGGACAGTTGTCAGCACAGAACAGCTGCTGAGGGACGCCTATAACGTAAGGCATGGCCGGGTTGGCGCTGTAGCCTGTGCCGAACGCATCACCTATGGCGTCATAGAAGCTGAGCTGTGGGACGTTAGGCGTCCAGAACTGCGAGGCGACAAGGAGCGTGGCGAAGGTCTGCGTGAACGACTTCGTCTTCTCCTCTATAACCTTAACGGTCCTGCCCTTCTCGTCCTTAACCTCAACCCTAATCTTAGCCGAGACGCGGCCTGCGCTCAACTAAAGGCACACCCATTGCTCTAAGGAGAGGCTAAAAGCTTTATTGTTTTACGGAAGAGAGGAGGTACACAGAGAGCTCAGGGAAGCACATGCCGTTGGCACAGCACCACATTATAGTATCGGCGTCAGGGGCCGCAGAGGTAATAGGTTTACCGGAGCGCCTGGCAACGTTAAGGTAAATGAGCTTATGCTGTTCGCCTAGACAGGCGTAGTAGTTAGGGTAGTAGTTAAGTACCTTACGTCCTATTAGGCCGTAGGCCAGGTAGTAGAAGGAAAGGGCGTCAGCCTTATGCCTGTCGGTGTCGGGAAGCATGTACCACGTACTGAAGTTAGAGCCATGGAACCTCCACGAGCTCAGGGACACGTTACTGAAGTAAAGTGAGACCCTATCGGCGAGGGCTGACGCAAAGAGGAAGCTGTCGAACGCTATGGGAAGCTCAGCTAGGACATCCTTACGCCGCTCGAGCAGTTCTCTCTTGACCGCTATGGTCGTGCTGTTCTTGTCTGCGAACATCCTGTAGTGGTTGAAGATAAAGAGGGCGGGGTCCTGAACCCCATAGTCCTTGCCCTTCTCTATCTCTTCCCACGTCAGCTTAAGCTCGTTCTGGGGCACTAGATTCCTGGGCGCCTCTCTGGAAAGGCACGGCCTGGGCGAGCCGTCAGGGCCTACAGGAGTGAACGAGTGTTGTAGATAGCCGACGTCGGGGTTCTGACTGAAAACGTTATAGACGTACTCAAGCTTACTAGGCATATACGTATCATCATCGTCGAGGAAGGCTATAATATCTCCATTGGCCTCCTTAAGGCCGTTAAGGTACATGCGTCCCTGGTACTCCTCATCACTGTAGACGCTCCTCCAGCCCATCTCCTTTATAAGGCTGTCTACCTGCGGGTCCTCGAAGTCCTTAACGACTACGACCTCGTACTTGTCCTTAGGGAGCGTCTGGGCCTTAACGCTGAGCAAAGCGTTGTAGAGGTACTGACGCCTTCTGTAGGCCGTAGCTATGACCGAAATGAGAGGCATATGGCCCCCTGGCTGTAGAGGAAGGGAGGCCGGCTATTAAACCTTTCCCATCAGTTGGGTATCTGGTAGGTTACGGTAACAGTCATGCCTGCGGACGGGCTCCATGTTATAGGCGTACTGAGGTCGAAGTAGTTAATGCCTATATAGACGGGCGTGGTAAACCAGGCGCCGCCGACCACGCCGTAGAGGACAGCGACAACAGCAAAGCTGGCAACGGTTATGGTGCTGCCCGACGTGTTTGTCATCTGCTGGGTTATGCTGAACGTTGCCGTGCCGCCGTACGGGGCGGCGACCGAGTTCGGGTTGTTGGGCGTCACAGACGGGCTGTAGTACGTGATGTTAGATATGAGGTTAGAGTAGTTGGCCCAGACGTAGTTAGCCGGCGAGAACGGGGTGCTGTAAAGCCATATGCCTGGCATCTTGAGCGTGTAGCCTACGTTAGAGGCGTAGGGACAATTGACGACACAGAGGGACGCTATAGGCGTGTAGTAGAGGCTGGCAGGGCTGAACAGGTAAACCATGTTACCGGCCACGTCATGGACGGCCACACCGCTTGTCGGAGAGACGAGAGAGAACATGAACATGCCTGAGAAGAAAATGTCGAAGTCTGTCGTGAACGGGTCCTCGTACTCACTCTCGATTACCTTAGCGACCGAGCCGTCGGGGTTAGTTACTGTAATCTTAACCTTGGCCTTTAAATGCCTAGGCCTAAGCATAGGCGCCGTAACCGACATATAGCCCTACCCTATCTTTTATCCCTGAGGGAGACTTATTAGGCTTTACGTTGGCATGCTGAACGTAGCCGAGATAATCATGCCGACGCCTGG
>Ga0208313_100453_pt1 | contig 10638 bp, 13 predicted proteins | sample OSP_15_2_FD_187142 | JGI IMG/M metagenome (GOLD analysis project Ga0208313, IMG submission 187142) | Extremophilic microbial mat communities from Yellowstone National Park, USA - OSPB_Slides-mat_host_7_15 (SPAdes) (version 2) | ecosystem: Environmental > Aquatic > Thermal springs > Hot (42-90C) >... | reverse complement strand
TTGTCCTACGCTCGCACTCGCGTTTATCAAGACTATGTTCTGCACGGGTACCGCATAACTTAACACCTCAGCTAAGGCAGTAGGCGATACCGAGTCGGTGTCCTGCACTATCACGGTAGGCATTATGCTCCATACTACCTGATCATCGAGTCCTAATTCATCAGCCAAGTACTGTATCTGCGATACCAACTTCTGTATACCGTAGGTCGTGAAGACGCTGGACTGACCTATCGTCATCAGGTCGAACACTCCTACGCTTATCACCTTTGGTGTATGACTACCCACGTTAGATATTGACGGCTGGGACGGAGGTATGGAAGGAGCAGAGGGAGTAGACGGACTATACTGTGCAGTAGGCGTTGGAGGTGTCTGTTGTAACGTATGTAATGTAACGGACGGTGGCGTGGTATTGTACTGCGGTGCGTGGAAAACTGTAGTAGGCTTTGTGTTGGGGTAGAAGGAGTTAAATATTATCTTCGATATCATACCTCCCACAGCTCCCAATATAGGTGACGCCAGCATCAACAATATCCTTCTGCTTAACGGTAGGTTCCAAGCATTGAATGCGTCTCTTATCCCGCTCTTCAGAGTTTCCATGAACACGTTAAAATCGAGTACGTTATCAAAAGCAGTAGCTATTTTGCTCGCCTCCTGCGTTAATAAATTGAAGGGCAACGAGTAGTTATGGTAGTTAAGGATGCCGAGTGTGTCGGTCACCAGGTTACCGTAGTTAGTGCCTATGAAACTTACCACATCGTTAAACATGTATTGTATATCACCGATCACGTTTGCGACAAACGTAGCACCTGTTACGAAATCGTTGAACGCATCGCTGAGGAACTTTTCCACTTTACTAACGATACAACCGAGCCATGTATGGAGACCTGTTAGTTCGGACGAAATAAACCCGACTACGCCTGTAACGAAAGTGGTTATTTGTGTGACTATCCCGTTAATGAAGTCAACTATAATATCTATACCACGGTGTAGGGCATGAGCTAGAGGTGATAACATTTGGGACACTTTATCGCCCAGTGTGGCAAATGCACCGTAAACCCACGCACCGAACCTCTCAAACGCCGTTACTATACCACCGGCAATGGAGGAAAAGAAGTTCTGTATATCGGAAGGTATGGATTGCAACGTCTTTAGGAAACAGCCGAAACTTTGCTGTATACCGTTAAACGCGTTGAGTATATCTCCGACCGGGTTGGTTACGGCATTTAAAGCACCGGATATTACGCTAAGCCCGGGCTGGAATAGGTTAAACAGAAAACTCATTAAGTGTTCACCTCAACCAAATTATAAACGATATACCCGGATCCCACTGTAACGCTGACCGTACGCGTGCACCCCATATACAGTATCTGGACGCCACCTATACAGTAAAACACGATTGTAGCGAAAGTGTAAGTACCGGTCTCCTGGAATATGATAAACAGCTTGCACCCGACCATCTGCCCCTGTACTTGGCTGACGCACGGTTGTACCACTTGGTAGCCCTGACCGCTACCACCGCATATGAGTTGTCGATTGGGTACACTAACGCCCGTAGGGGAAGAAGTTACTACGCCACATGTCCCGTTATTCTGGAACACGGCTATCAGGGAAACGCCGTTGAGCTGGGACAAATTCACGCCAGCAAATGAGTCATATGCCTGGTATAAATACGTCCCGTCGTAACACTGTATCACACTTACCGGGACGAGGAGTAGGAGGACTACGAAGTTACTGACGGGGATGGGGAGGATGATGAAGTTGGGGAGTACGCATGACGCCATGTCCTTATAATATACCGGCACATTACGGTTTATCGATGTAGGTGAAATAAGGGAACCGTTATATTCCTCTACCACCTTGTCGGTAAAAGCCACGCCATTAACGGACTGTTCGTCCGGGCTACAGTTCTTTACCTTTATCGTCCACGTCACGCATACGAAGTTAGTCTTCAATGTGGACGCCAGCTGGAATAACGCGATGTTATAAAGGATGACCGAATTCGAAACAGCTACCAATTTCACACAATCTATACATACGGTACTGGAGAAAGTGCTAGACGCTTTATATGTGACATATTGTGTATATTGGTCGTCCTCCTTATATGAGATAGTAGCCGATAACGTAGCTATGATGTTGCCGTTATTTAAGAGTGTGAGGCAAATAGTAGTGGGAAGTGAAAAGTTGGTAAAGTACCCGTAGGATTGGGCTTTTTGGATGCCCTCAGTCAGGAGTAGTTTTATGAGGGTAACGAAATCGGCACATATATCGTTATGGTTCTCAATATAGCCACCGTCATACCTTATCCTTACTTCCCCGGACAACTTCAGCCTTACGGTCATTACGCGTTCACCGTTAACTGTTGTAACGTGGGCGAACCGTAGGGTACGGTAACACTTATACTTATTGCACCGCTACTGACGTCGTTGGGGTTCTGTAGTTGTAATACGCCCATAGCTACCGTTATCCTATTGGCGTTTACGCAGAAACACACCAGAGGTAGGATATAGGGGTAAGAAGTACTGGGTACGTTTGTAAGTATGAGTTCAACGGTGACGCTACTCGGGTTTACCTGGACTTCCGCTTGGTATTGGGTCACCTGTAAGTTCGCTAGTTTGCACAACGCACTGCCAAGGAAATAAACACATACGACGCCCTGAGGTAGTGGTGGTGATCCTATTTGGTTGTATATTTGGATATACTTACTGAGGAGGTTGTAAAGCGGGTAAGCAGTGTTAAGCGTCAACGACCTTATATTGGGGTATATCAGTAACAACCATATGAAGTTAAAGACCGAAGCGTTACACATGCCCGGTAATGACTTAACGTTATTTACACAGGTGGAATTACCGTTGCATAAACTAAGGGCGTAATTCAACTGTAAAGCTAGAGGGGCATACGTCACTATTTCTTCCTTCCACGTCACAGCAAGGACGTTCTCCCTGGATTTTGTTAACGGTTGAGATAGTGTAACATATGCTACCTCCAAATAGAATTGGTTGTTCACGACAGTGTAGAGCTTAAGACAATTGAACGTATAACATGCAGGTGTCGCGTCACTGAAGAAGAACTGTACACACGTCTGTTCGCCGTTCGTGATATTAATGTCGTTGAACTTCAGCGACTGCATCTGCAGGGTGTTGACTATCGCACCGTTATTTATCAGGACTAGGGCTATATTGGAAGGTAAACCGAACAACGCTGAATAACTCCCCGTAGCCCCGGCACCCAGTAACACGAGTTGGGCGATGCTCCTCGCAAAATCTACACTGACGTCGTTCTTCGTGTCGACGACCTTCTTCTTCCCTAAATAAATGGTGACGTTGCCCTGCAGTTTAACTTTCATATGTAAATATAGGAGGAAAGAGATATAAAAAAGTCGTTACTCCGTAGCCACAATACCGAAGGCGATATATAACAACTGGTTGGGTTGACCCCCTATACCGTATATACAGATACATACAACGAGTATGTTGTTATAATATATCTGAGCCTTTGCCACAAGTAATTGCTCTACTACCTGTTTGCCGTAAGGTGGCATGGTGCCGTATATAAATACGTCGGTACCGTTTACTACGACGGTAGGGCTTATGCTGAACCCGTTATAACAGGTGACCACGGCGTTAGGTTTAGCGAGCTGGAAGGACGGGGCGTATTGGGAGTAGGTAGCTATAACCGCTATCCCCAACAAATCGAACAAGCTCTTATAATTTACCTTAACTTCTCCGTTGGTCAAGTTATTGGTCGTCTCTATCACGCAAAAAAGCAACGTCCACGTGACGACGACCGGTGCATATCTCGGTACTTGTTTAAACGCATATGTATAACGTGCTACGTTTATCTTATTATTACCCGAGACACCAACTAGGTATAAGGCTATATTAAGAGTTTGAATACCGTAAAAACTCGCGGTAAGCACTACCTTCATCTTATTCCCTTCAATAACAATACATTTTATGCTAGCCGGCTGAGAAAGGTTATTACACTTCTCCTGGATGATGTAATAACAAATAGGGGGAACGTTACCGGCAAAAAAACAATTAAGGTAACTGAGGAAGGAGGGACATACCTGGTTATGCTGTAGCTCCTGCTCCACCAACACGTGACCGCTTACCTTTATCTTCAAGAAACGTCACCAAATAGGTGCGTTCTGTGTTGGCGTAGGCTGTGCGACGCTCTGGTCGAACAGTACGAGGATTTCGACGTCGTCGGCAGTGTTCCTATATTTTACGTCCTTAGCGTGAATATCATTGATGAGGAAATTGAGGATACTCTTCCACACAAACGATATCTTTATCTCCATGGCGTCAACCAGGTCGTTCTTCTCAAATACCTCGGGGACACCATATACGTAAAAGTGAGCTTCGTCACTATAGACCCTTGTGATCTTTATTTTAGGGTCTCTGCCTTGCGTTTTCATGAACTCTATCAATTTCTCGGCAAACTTCTTACCGCTTAGTTTCACTGCTATATCGCCACCGACCTTCTCGACGCCTATTATCATATCTTTTACTTCGACACTCACCAATCATCACCCGAACAGACCCAAATTCTCGCCGGCGATAACTATAGTACCCACGAATTGCAGTGACGTCAATGGGTCTTTCTGAAATTGGTAATAGAAGTTACGCATATATGTTATGCTAGCCCTCAGTAACCACAGGATATTTACCCTTAACCAGTTCATGAACCTCAGGAAAAGCCTGTAGAGGTAAGGTAACGCGTGTGCAAATTTATCGAGGACTTTAACGAAACCCCTATATAAAGCACTACCGACCCTGGCTACAGCCCTTGCGACACCCTCTATGACCCTCGCTATAGCCCTGGCAAAATCACCGACAGCTTCGCCGATACCTGCCCCTATACCACCTGCTCCTCCTATCCCCAACGCTCCCAAAATTGATGCCATAAGCATATATTAGAGCATGAGCATAAAAATGTTTTATGGAATTACCCGTACACATCCCATGCACCGGGTGTTCGTTCGACTACATCGCAGACGTCCTACAAAAATACCTGCCCTACAAGTTCGTGAAGATAAGGTTTTCCACGGGCAAACTTAATATAAGCGACACCTTCTTCTTCCTCCTACACTTCTCGCACCACAGCGACGAGGACATCATCGCGTGGATAGATACGACGATTTCACCGGAGGCAGTACCGAAAGTAATGGACAAAGGTAAATGGTCTGTTTACACGACCAGTGATTGGAACAAGGAACTGATAGAGAAAATGGGAGTGCATGTAAAGGGGATAATACCCCGTCCTGTGGACGAGGACGTTGCTAAAAAATACGTAAACAGTGAGAAGACGCTGGAGTTCGTAACGTTAGGCGATGACATAGAATATCAGACCGCGATGGTAGTAAAGAAGACGGTGTTCAAAAGGGAAGTGACGGGAGAGAAATACAAAAAATACACGTTCAGGGCAGGAGATAAGTCCTATTACGATAAAAAAGGTATGATAGACGTCGAGAACATTACGAGAGAGTTGGGCATAAGGGACAAGACGAGGATAGTGAGCAACGTACCTTTTGCCGACATTAGGACGCATACGCTAAGCGAAGACGATAAATATAAACTGTACGCGAGTGCGAAGTGGTACCTGGCACTCAGTAGGGTGGAAGGCTTCGGTATGCCACCGGTCGAGGCTATGGCTGTAGGGACGCCGTCAATATATATAAACGGTCACGCCTTCAAGCAGTGGTTAGTTGGGATACCTATAGACGTCGAGGACGTATACGACGTTGAGACCCCTGCGGGCGTCCTACGTGTGTGGAACGCGAAAGAAAGTGACATAAAATACGCGGTAAAAACGGCAATGGAGATGAGTAAGGAAGAGTATGACGACCTGAGAATAATGGCGTTGGAACGCAGTAGGGAGTTCTACGCGAGGAGAATAATTAAAATGTTGGGTTTACCAGAAAAATTATAGGTGTCGGAAATGTCCCTGTGTGACATAATCCTGTACATCATCAAAAAAAGCAACGAAAATGAAAGGATAGTGAACCTGAAGAGGATAAAAGCAGTCCTATATTTATTGCAGAAGAAGGGGTACATAGACCTCAACATCTCGATGAGACCCACAATCTTCGGCATAAACACGGTAGACCCAAAGAGACAATTAGACGTCTATATGACAAAAGTAAACAGGTATCAGTACATTGACCCCGTACTCGAAGCCCTTGACAAACTAATAATTGAGGGAAAAGTGAAGGTAAAGATAATGACGACCTACGACCCCAAGACGGGGCTGAAGAACATGAGAGTATCTACATATTACACTGACGAAAACGTAGATATAAAGCTAGACCCCGAAGCCGAAGAAATCCTAAAGTGGAGTACATTGGAGATATATAACGAAATATACAAAAAAATAATTGACGTTAAGGTAAAAAGTTAACATTTATTTTTTCTCTTGAAAGAGAGGTAGTTCATGTATAGCCCTGCTATTATTCCTATTATTAACATAGCGTCCCATTTTATCGACATAAAGTGGCGTTGTATCACCATACCGATACTGACGTATAGCAATGCACCGATAGCCAGGCTCAACACCGTACACGTAAAGTTATGGCAATACTTCACGGTGACCCACATCTCATATGCTACCCAAACCAACACGACAATGGTAAAATAAAAGGTGAGGTAACATTTCCACGCTACAACATCAACAAAACCCAGTATGCCCAGCAATCCTATTATAAATCCATCTTCATGTGTAAAATTAACGGCTGTCATGATGACCCCGTAATAAAGGGTCATAAAAAAAAGAAATTAAAATGATTATGGTTCCATCTTCTCGTACTCTCTAACGAACAAAAGGACAACAGGGAAGTCTGCAACGAGACCAAATACAAGACCGAGCATTTGAAGAGTATTGATATCTGATTGACCATCAGCTATACCCTGTGCTTGTGATATTTGTGATTCTTGATAATATACCAGGTTATGTGTAGCGTTATACACAGTATATAATAGCCCACCATACGCATATCCCTGGTCAACGTCATTAGCAGACATATGTATACCGATTAGAGTCCCTATAAAATACCCTAATAACGGTACTACCACTAACGCCATGATACCGAATATTATTAAGAAGATTCTTAGGAGTTTCATAGAATACCACGTATTATTTGACGTATTGTTAGGTTCTGACATATTTACCCGGTAAATAATATGAACCGGGGAATAAATTTTTTACTTGAAAAAAGTCAGCCGGACTTTTTATATAAATAAATTACAATAGCCAAATACGGGATATAATAAACCCGGAAAAAAAGGCACTTTCATATGCTCACCTCCTTCCAATATACGTCCTCAACTTCATAGCCTTCCTTGACCATGAAATCGTCCCTCCTCTTCTTCTGCCTCTCGAAGATATAGCTTAACGCCCCTATCTTTGACTTGCTGTAGTCGAATAAATACGCTACAGCAACGTCCTTACCCTTATAAGGTCTCGTCAACCTTCCCAGTCTTTGCACTAATTTTACCCTACTTGCACCGGGCAACATTAGCACAAGCCCTACAAGCGGTGGTACATCTATACCCTCGTCAACCAATGTTGTAGCCAATACTATATCTACCTTATTTTCCCTCAACTTGTCAAGGATAACGTCACGTTCCGCGTCGCTCTTCTGACCCTCGAGTAAAGGTACGCCGAACCTTTGCGACATCTCCCTCAAGGGCTTAGCGTAAGGTGAATGTATAATAACGGGCAGGTTATATTTCTCGTGGAGCTTCCCTGCAATGTACAACGCAAGCCTCTGAACCCTCTCGTCGCTTATGATCCTTGAACTTAACTTTATCATGGCAGAAGCACTGACGTTATCGTCGGCACTTTCCTCCGCAAAGTCGATAAGCACATTCACGACCTTCACTGGTACTAACACGTTCAGCTTTCTGAATATTTCATCGGTCATCTTATACCTAACTACCGGTACGGATGTCAATGAATGTAGGAGCAAGTCTTTATTATCCTCCCTGAAAGGGGTAGCGGAAAGCCCTACTCTGACAGCCTTATTGTTCACGGTAAGGATAGCGGAGATACTGTCGGCAGGCAGGTGGTGAGCCTCATCGACAAGTATGAAATCTGCATTTTTATAGATGGTGAACATCTCGTTCTCGTTGACGTCCAAGTCATGCCTCACGTTACTGACATACGTCTTCACTATTTTGTATAAGGACTGATAAGTAACGACATTTATCCCACCTTCCTTAACGCTACGCTCGTTCTGGTATAACTTACCTATGTTCTCTTTGCCGAAAACCCTTGATAGTTCGTCAGCCCACTGGTTAAGTAAGTCCTGCGACTCAACGATAACGAAAGCTGTCTTTAGTTTTCCCAAGTCCGTCAATGTCTTTATGAGCGTCTCACCGACTAACGTCTTACCGCTACCCGTCGGCATCTGTATCAATGCACCCCTAATTTCAGCGATGCTATTCATGGCTTTCTTCACAGCGTCAAACTGGTAAACCCTTAAGTCCTTACCACCCACGTTATTGGGGATATTTACCTCACTGACGTCCTCGATGAAAGGGTTGTTTATACTCGCGTTTATGCCGAACTTCTTCGCAAGCTCTTTCAGTATGCTGAACAATCCCCTAAAGAGGAGTATTTCACCGGGCTTCACTGTGTATAGGGGTACCTCGTTCTGCACATATGTACCGCTCACCCTATCAAACGTCTTATACTTCATTACAAAATTCCCCTTAATGTACTGGAACTTCTGGTACAACGGGCTTTTGGGAGGTATTATGACGTAATTACCGTCAACTGTGAGGTCGTTTGTAAGCCTGACATGCTCGTTTATCTCCTTACAATACTCATCAAAAAATTTCCTAGCATCATCGTTCAACGGCAGATATTTGACGAAATTATAATCACTGCATATGTCCGATTTACTATAAAGCTGTAACTTTGTTAGCGATATGTTCCACGCCTTAGCGGAACTATCGTAATATCCTACCTTCCTAGCGAAATTAACGTATAGTGAAAAGTCGTCCGCGTTCACGTACCTAACTAACTGCATGTACATCTTACAACCTCACGCCCTTCTCGACCCTTGCCTTATTTATTGTCTCTTTCGGCTTATACTCATGCTCTATGTAGTACTGTATGGCTCTCCTTATGAATTCCGATCGTTCCATCCCCATATCCATCCTTGCGACTTCCATCCTTTCCAAGTCGTCTTGCTCTATTTTGAAGGTTACGACTCTCATAGTCACGCGTATTACACCCCGATAAAAAAAGGTGGTTATACCATTAAATTTTTTACTATCGTCAACTTTCCTCAAAATAGATTACGCTTTCTAGCGTTACCACGTCATCCATAGTGTAAACTACATAAACCGTCTTCTTATCCTTAATATGCCTAAACGCCACCACATGCCTTTTGTTTTCACGTACAACCTTATAACCTAACATTGAAAATAACCACGAAGTCTCGCTACCAGCGTCCATCTTTATGTCGTTAAACCCCTTACTTATCAACCAATCACTAAATTTCATGAACTCTTCCTTTTCCATTATAAGACCTAGCCTTATTACGACGACCTTTACGGTAGCAGGAAAGATATATAGACTCGTTACATTTTCTAATTCCTTTATTATCTCATCTTCCACCTTTATCAACCCCGTCGCCCTAAAGGGTAGAGGTTCCATTAGGGCGGGTCATATGTAAGAAAAAACATTCGTTTTTACCTAAAAAAAGAAAATGAAGAAAAAGAACAATCATTCGTCATCATTATAATTCTTTTCATCGTTGATAGCATTATTAATAGCATCGCGTATAATTTTGATAGCTTCCTGTATCTTGTCCTTAAATTTTATCTTTATCTCTTCTGGACTTAATAAATGATGGACATCATTACTTAGAGCTTTCGCAAGAAAATCTACATCTGTTCCGCCTATGCATAAATTCAGATAACAGTAAGCTTCCAATACAGTACTTATATATGCCTCAGCAACTTTCTTTTTCTCGTCTTCTGGAAAATCGATTTTGACATCGATTTTCTTATACTTATATTTTTGCTTGTTTATTTTTTTACTTAGCAAAACTCTTATTTCGCCGTTTTTCATAAACGCAATAAATATTTTATTTCTTTTATTCTTCTCGAAAGCTTTTATTTTCCATCCACTGCTCTTCACAGTTTCATGAATTTCATGAATTATTGAACGTACTATAGCATCTTTAAAATTCGTGTAGCAATCTTGACTAACATTATCTTCTCTTAAGCTCTCCTCTAAGTTCTCAGTAAAGTAATGTTCATCTATATCTTTTATTACTATTCTTTCCGAATTTATTTTTGGTCACCCCGTATTTACGGGGAAAAAAACTACTTAACTTATATACTTAATGAATAATTCCTTCACCTTCAGCCTGTCCTCCGTACTCATGTTCTCAGTAAAGCACATATATGTCAGCAAAAAGTCGCGAGCGTCGTCATACAATGGGTCATCCTTACTGAAATACGCCCTCACCACGATCGTCATGATATCGTATTCGGTAATATAGTCGTTCTTATGCACCCTTAACTTCTCGAAAACATTGATCATTTCCTCGAACTTTTTCACATCTCCTTTCTTTATCCTTATATCATCCAAAACATCAGTGAAGGACACCTCACAACCACCCCG
>Ga0208313_100451_pt1 | contig 10723 bp, 11 predicted proteins | sample OSP_15_2_FD_187142 | JGI IMG/M metagenome (GOLD analysis project Ga0208313, IMG submission 187142) | Extremophilic microbial mat communities from Yellowstone National Park, USA - OSPB_Slides-mat_host_7_15 (SPAdes) (version 2) | ecosystem: Environmental > Aquatic > Thermal springs > Hot (42-90C) >... | reverse complement strand
CAATAGTTGCTACTTTAATTCCAAAGTTTAAAGCATTGAAAGTTTTTAAGGAAGTTTATTTGGAAAGCAGGGAATTGAAATTTGTAGCTAAAGTTGATTATATAGTTTTAACTAAGTTCAATGAATATATTCCAGTAGAGGTAAAATGGTCTTCACATGAATTTGGAAAGATTAAGTTTGACCATAAAATACAACTAATTTCGATATCAATCTTGATAGAAAAGTGTTATAAAACAATAGTAAAAAGAGGAGTGTTTTATTATTCACAAGAGAAGAAAATTTATACCTTACCAATTTTAGAAGAAGATAAGACTAGGGTAATTAAAATGATAGAAAAAATTTGGAAAATAATCAAGGAAGAAAAGGAGCCTGAAGCTGAGCAACCTATAGCAAAATGCAGGAACTGCGGCTTCAAGGCATATTGTAAGCCTTATTTGTAAGAATTTAGAAAAAGACCGTAAAAGAATTGACCGAAGTAATTACTAATCCCTTAGGGATTGGTAACTTCCAATTGCCCTTTTATATGCCATATTTTACTAGCGAAAGGCCATCTAAATTAAAAATTTTCTTTAAAGACATCAATTTATTTATTTTTAGCGCAATATAAGGTTGATTTGTGATAATATTTGCAACACTTGGCTTTGATGAAAAGTTCATAATTAGAGATATCCTGAGGAGAGGTATTAAAGAGGAATCCAAGCTATTAATCTTTACTTCAAGTGAAGATTCTAGAGTCGAAAAAGCGTTTATGACATTGAAAACTACTTTCATTAGCATTCCACTTAAAATAGAGAAATATAGAATTAATATAGAAAATCCTTTTTCTGCCATTTCAGAAATTAGAAACATTATATTAGAAAATATTAAGGGACATTCCGAAATAGTTTTCAATTTGAGCGGGGGTCAAAGAATTCTTTTATCCTATATTTTTTCTATTATAGCCAGCGAAAAACTTAACTGCGAAATAGTAATGATAAGTGAAGATTCTTCATTTCAAGTTTCATTACCAAGCAAAATATTTTTCGCTAAGCAAATTGATCCTCTTTCTTTAGAGATTGTTAAAATGCTTAAAGAAAAGCCACTTAAGGTAGGAGAAATTTTAGAAAAGCTAGGCGGAGGAAGAACAACAGTGTGGAGAAAGTTAAAATTGCTTACGAAGGAAGGTATCATAGAATATGATGATGCAATGAAACGCTACAAATTAACTAACATAGGTTTTGCGTTGTTCTAGTTCTAAGGATAATTTTTCATTTCAGTGAAACATAAACTTAAATATTTCTAAAGAAGTTATCTAATCATGGGAGATGAAAAAGAGGATATAATAAGGAAGCATGTAAGAGTGAGAAATCTACTTTCTAGTGTTGCTTTAGCAGTTGGTCATTATACTTTGCTTGATAGACTTAATAACGCAGTAAGTATAGATGCTGTGCAAAAAACGATATATGAAGTTTCTAGAATAGCTGAAACTTTATTGAAGCAAGGAAAACTAAAGGAAACTTCTAAGGAAGAAGTGAAAGAAGGAAAAAAAGAAGCCAAACCACATATAATCGTTGATTTAAATGAAGACTATTATGAATTTTACGGCACATTACCTTCATCTTCAGATATCGATGAATTTCTCACAGATTCGTTAAAAGATATAAGAATAGCTAGAATAATAGGTGCTTCAGCAATGGGTCTTGTAGCAAGTGTAGTAGAATCCGGAATGAAAAGCAAAAAATCTAGTAGTGTTGTGGTTGAAGGGGGTGCTTAAGCATGAAAGGTTTTATAAGTATAGTTTGTAGAGCTTTAATAAATACAGAAAGCCTAAGCGGCGTAGAAACAATAGGAAATCTCTCAAGACATAGGACGGCCCCAGTAGTAATTCCTACTGAGAATGGCTATACTATTAGATTTGTTCCTGTACTTTCTGGCGAATCTCTTGCTCATTATTATCAAGAACTCTTAGTGGAACAAGCAGAAAAATTAAGATTACCTCTCAGCGAACGTAGCAGAAGATTTGAATTTTTAAAGTTCAGTGCTGAAGAATTATTGGCTGAGGAAAAAATTGAGCCTGCAAAGAATGAAAATGAGATAAGAAGGGTTGAAGTAGATATTCTCTTAAAGGATTATATATGCGACGTTGGGGGATTTTTATGTCCTGCAGGAGTTCCTGTAAAAAGAACTTCCTGTTTCCAAGTAGGCTACGCAATTCCTGCAATATATGAAGGGGAAGCCTCTGCACTTGAATCTCAGTTCCATATGAGATTCGCTCCTTCTAAAATGAAGGATTATCAACAGCCATATAATATTGAAGTAGCATCTGCTCTTTATACTTTTACGTTTACTTTAAATCTTAATAAAATAGGTGTTCCTTCAACTAACTTCGGAGTTAGAGACGAGAAAAAGGAAAGAGAGCTTGAGGCACAAAGAGAAAACAGAGTTAAAGGAGCTTTAACAGCTTTACTTAACTTCTTTTCTTCACTTGCTTTTGGGGCTAAGAGATCTAGATTTTTACCGAATATAGAAATTGTATCAGCTGTAGCTACGTATTCTAGAGATTACTATTTTATCGCCAGCTCAGGTAACAATAAGAATTATATAAATGCAACTTTAGAGAGAAAGGGTAAATTCTTGGGATCCTTAAGTCGTTTAGGCTTTAAAGCATCAGATTCTGATATTGAAGTTTACATCTTTGATAAAGAAGGGGCGACAAAGGAATTAAAAACTTACAATAGTATAGAAGAAGTACTAAACAAAGTGATAGAAAGATCTATGCAAGCATAAAATAATAAAATGAAAGTACTAAGGATCGAAGGCGAACTTCATTGGGGATTTTGGAACAGATTTCCAGAAACCAGCAAAATGCAATCTTCTTTTTCTATATTTCCTCCAACTAGCTTAATAGGGGCTCTTGCTGCAGCTATTTTTGGTTTAGGTATTTTAAGAAGTGAAGGGGAAATTTACATAAAGGATAAAAAATTCGTTAGCCCAACAGTAACAACAGAAGACTTTTTCCTGGCAGTTTCAGCTTATTTTAAACCTAATTTTAGAGGTTTCTCTATTGAAGACATCAATAAATATATAACTTTGCATTTTCAGCAATTCGCTAAAAATTTGCAAATAAGTTCTGAATATTTAACAAAAAGCATAGAAGAAATTCCAGGTTTGAGTGATGAAGAAAAGTTAATAGTAAAGGCAATAAGAGAAGAAGGTTATATTGAACCGTCCGAAATTAAACGTGTTTTGGATGCTGAAAAGAAGCGGTTAAGTAAAGAACAAATTAGCGAAGAAGAATTAAAGAAAAAAGAAAGTTTGATCGATAGTGCTTTGAGTAAGGTTAAACCTATATTGGATGCTCTTAAAAAGAAAGGAATTATTACTGAAATTGAAAGAAGATTTTTACCAAAGTTTAGAACCGGAGCAATTCAAGTAGGCAAGACTTACTTTCCAGGCGAATTCGTAATAGCTTATTTACTAAACGAAAAAAGAGTAGCTGAGGTTTTAGCTGGTAACTTGAATAAAATAGTTTTAGCTGCATGGAACATAACTAGAATAGGAAGTAAAGAATCTATTGTTTCAATTCATAATGCTGAATTATTGGATAGCAAAAAGTTGGAAGAGAGAAATATTAAAACAATATTCTATTTTCCTAAAGAGCTTTCTACTGATATAAGAGGTAACTATTATATAGAGACTTTTTGGGAAGGAGGTTGGGGAAGAGATTATTACAGAAAACCCGTTGATTATGTAGTTCCTGGAAACAAAGTTCCTATAGAAAGCAAAGAAATAGAAGTTGAATTATCAGATCAAGCAGTCGGATATCTTGTCAAAGAAGAAAATGAAGTACTCATAGTAAAGAAATGATGCTTCGCTCAATTTATGAAGATTTATGTAAGGAAAAAAATTGGACCCCTAGATATTTCATTAAGGAAACCTTGGATAAGTTAGATAACCTTTTAAATGAAGAAAAGAAGTTTGTTTTAATAGCATGCTTACCTACAGGGTATGGCAAAACTACCATCACAAATGTATTAGCTAGGGCAACTTTGAAAGGTTATCCGTATTTCTCCAGAGTTATTCATGTTTTACCAATGAGAAGCATAGCAGATGATATATTCCTAGAGCTTAAGGAAGATAAAATAATTTCTAATGACTTGGCCGTGCAACATTTATTATCTCCTGGCTCTCCTTTCTTTGCTAAGAGATGCATAATTACTACATTAGATACATTTTTATTAAATTTCTTTAAAGCCCCAGCACATGAATTAAGTAAAATATTTCAGTATGATACGGCTCATTTCGAATTTCCAAGAGCAATGATATATTCTTCAGCAGTTGTTTTCGATGAATTTCACTTATTTACAGGATTAGGCAGCATTAGCAATGAAAGAAAAGCTTTAACCTCTGTAATAGCTGCTATTATTTCTCTTGTTGATTCTGGAGTTCCAGTGGTGATAATGAGTGCAACAATACCAATCGAATTAATTAATAAAATAAAGGAGGAAGTTGAAGGTGCTGGAGGCATACTTGAAAAAGTAGAATATAGAAAAGGAGTGGATTTCGAATTTGATAAAAGACTTGAAGAAAAGAAAAAAAGATTGCATGTAGTAAATCAAGATGTAGCGGAAATCTTAAACAGTATAGATAAAAACAAGAGTATATTAGTTGTTGTAAACACTGTTGAAAAAGCTAAACAAATTTACAATTTGCTGCCTGATAAAAGGGAGGTAACGCTTTTGCATGGCAAACTTCCTGAAATTTTAAGAAGACGATTTTCAAAAGAAATTAAAGAATCCAAACCTAAAATCCTAGTAGCAACTCAAGTAGTTGAAGCAGGTCTGAACATCAGTTATGATATACTTATAACAGATCCATGCCCAATTGATAGGCTTGTTCAAAGAGCAGGAAGGATTTGTAGATTCGATGAAAAGGAGGGGGACATATATGTTTCTACGAAAATTGAACAATACGCTCCTTATGATCCGACCATTACAAAAAATACATTGGATATCATAGGAAATAATAAAGAATTAACCTTTGAATTTGTAAATGAGGCAATCCAAAAAGTATATAGTAAGAGTAATGTAGGCAATCTTTTTAAGCCGGATGTTGAACTGAAAGATACTTTACTCAAACTAGATACATTTACTATATTTAGTCATGAAGAGGCTAAAAAAGTAATAGTACATTATAAGGGATTAACTGAAAACTTCGGCATAATAAGTTGTTTTAGTGAAAAACGTTTGGATAAAAAATTTTCAATACCTATTGATGATAAAGATGCTATTTCATTATTAAACAAATATAAAATGTTGGTTAATGAAAAGTTTGAAACTAAAACATTAGAAGAAGAAGAATTAAGACAAATAACACCCAAATCTCTCTCAATATACTTTTTATATACAGGTTATCAAGGAATTGCGATTCCTGAAGATGAATATATTAATATAATGGGTTTCAAGCTTCCCGATATAATATCTGAAGAAATAATAGAAAAAGAAGAGAAGAAAGAAGAAATGAGTTTTAGTTCTTCAAGAGTTATTTCAAAACCTTGTGCTTTCGAAGGACAGTCACTTATTGAACATACTGAAAACACACTTAAGAAAGCTTTAAGAATGAAATATAGCTTTGAAACTATGAGCAGGAGATTTAAAGCTTTAGGTCTAAATATCAATGCAGAAAAAATTGAAAAATTGATAACAGTTGCATGCGTTTTACATGACCTAGGCAAAGTAGCAGATGAATATCAAGAATTTTTTGATGAAAGATGTGAGTGTAAAAGTGAAAGCAGTTTCTATTTGCACGAAATTCCTTCAGCCTACTATGTTTATAAACAACTTAAGGATATCGAAGATTACAAATTAGATTTTAATGCTAAGAGAGTACTTACGCTGGCTATTTTATTCCATATAGCGGGAAGGGATATTGATGATTTAATGGATAGTATTGAAAACAGGAAATGGAATTTCAAAAAATATTGGAAAGATTATGAAGCATTCATATCAAAGTATAAGATAAAATTAGACTATAAATCTTCTATTAATACTCAAGAAGCTTTAGATTTCTTAAAGGAAATTAAAAATATAATGACCAATAAAAGCTACAAGTATTTGAAGCTCTATAATTTAATATACGGAGCAATTTGCATAGGTGATAATTTAGATTCTTATGAAAATAGAAGAACAAGTATATCTGAAAGCAGAAAGACATTCATAAGAGAATTATACGAGGCAATAGGAAATGAGTGAGGAAAAACTCAAAATAGGTTTACCGGGTCAAGGAATAATTAGATACTACGTTTATAGCTTCTTAGAACTCTTACCTGTGACTGTAAAAATTGTTCCTTATAATGATCATATTCAAATATTTTCTTATAATGTAGTTAAAAACTATAAAGAAGCCTTTGAAATAATTAGTCAAAGAATCAGCAAAGTGAAAGAGAGATACAAACCTTTGATACCTCTTTCGGGTAATGATGACAAAATAATAAAAAAGGCTAAGAATGAACTCGGTGTAAGTGGAACTGCAGATATAGATGAAATGTTTCAAGAATATGTAAGGAAACTTGAAAACAAGCAATATTCAATTTTTGATTTAAATAATTCTTTATACCCCTTCGCTATAGGTAATTATTCCTTACCTTCTATATTCAACATTGAATTTTACGGATATACAAGAGGAGCTTACTTCAGTGGCAAGCATGAAATTGAGTATAATATTACTTTGCACATGTTAATGATATTACTTGCAGGATACATTAATGCTAGATGCCTAAGATTTAGAATGGGAAGAGAAAGTATTACAGTATTGGTATTTCCTCCATCTTCAAGTGAAATAAGAAATTTTTTGATTTCAAAAACAAAAGAAGAAAGGATACCTTTGCAAGACCTAATAGAAGATGAAGCTGTTAAGCAAGAGCTACCAGCAATATATCCACCAGAAGCTTTAATTCTATGGCTTCTAATAAATTTGCCAGAGGAAGTAATCAAAAACGTAAATCTTTATCTAGTAGCCATAAGTGAGCCGAAGGGTGTAAATCCTGCATCTCCTGTAGCAGATTTCTTTATACCTTTACGAACTTTGTATTTTCTCATGGAAGATTTGCTGAAAGTAGTAGAGAGGAAAGAAAAATTCTATAGAGAAAAAATTAAGGAAGTAAAAGGCTATAAGGATAGGCTTAATGATGACCTATTGAAGCCTGCTTTAAGATATGGAATTATGACCCAAAGAGAAATTATAACTCAAAAAGAAAAAATTGAAGACGCAATTAGATACGTTAAATTATTATTCTTAGCATCACAAAAGGGGAGATTATTTGAAAGAATTGAACTCCTGAGCTTTAGCTCGCGTAGATTTCTTCTTCTAAGAGAAACTGGGCAAGTTAGTGAAGCTACTTTAAGTTTATTTGTAAGCAAATTAGCAAGAGATCTTATTGAAAAAGTATCAGACTAAACAGTTAATTCTTTTCTATTCGAAGTATTATACTAATGTTCAGCTTTATGTTCCATTTCTGATGAAAATTTTTTGTTTCTAAAGAAATATTTAAATATCAGATGGAAGAAATAGTACTTATACGAGATTATGAGAATATACCTTGACAGTAAAAAAACACTAAAATTTACGACATTTACAGATAAAAGTGCCAAAGATATTTTAGTTGTGCAAAAAAAGAAAAGTTGTAGTATAAAACTGGAGTTATATTTAGAAATGAATAAAGGAACGCTATTAGATTTAGAAACGACGGGAATTCCTAATAAAAATTCAGAGCACGAGATAATATGTTTTGGTTATACTGTCTCGAATAAATTGAATATATTATGTAGGAAATCAAAAAATAAGATATTGCATTACGAAGAAATTAGCCCACTTGTAAAAAAATTAGCAAAACCCTTTTATGCTTTTAATGCAATTTTTGAGAAAGAAATTTTAGAAAAGGAGCTAGGTGTTATCTTAGGAGAGAATGAATTTATAGATTTATTTCAGCCTTTCAAGTTTAAGGCTACTAGTTTAGGTTTAAAATGGCCGAGGTTAGATGATTTGGTTTCATTACCAGAAAAGTATTTTGGAGAAACACAAATAAGTGGTAAAGATTGTCCTGAATTATGGAAAATGTATTTAGATATTGGGGATGAGAACCTTTTAAAAATGATAATAAAACATAATCTAACTGATTTGTTAAGAGAAGTTAATTTGCTGATGCTTTACTTTTAATTATGTTTATTTTAATTATTCGTTTTCTGATAATTATGTATAAAATCAATCTTAGCAGAAAGATTGTAATTGTAATATATTGTTTCCTTCTTTTCAAAAAATGGCCTGGTTAGGGTCAGTAAATTCTAAAATTTCCCCTAAACATATGAATCTAGGCATCGTATCTATCAAAGTTTATCATCAAATTTTTTCTTCCTCTTAAGGGTACTGTTAGAATAGAAAGAATAATTAAGTATTAGTATTTAGAAGCCAAGTTCCACCAATGTTAAATGTTAGCATGAATAAAATTAAGTAATTAGAAATTTATAAGAAACGTAAAAAATTAATCGTAGGTATACCTTAAAATTACAATGAAATAAGATGTGAATAATTTAAAAATTAAGGACCAAAATCTCTAAATAAAGTTAAAATTTAAAAAAAATAAAAAGATCGATTAAAATATCAATTTCAATAATTATTTCAAAGAAATTTTTTGATTGTTTAAAATTGATCAAATCCTGATCATTTGAAAAGGTTTTATTTAATTAATATTGTTAAAATTATGGTAACCCACATCGTTATTTGAATGCTCAAAAGCGTGAGAAATCTGCTATCAAGCTTTCTGTCAAGCCCGTTTATCCTATTTTCTATCCTATTATCAAGACTACCAATCCTATTTTCGAGACTATTAATTCTACTATTTATCTCATTCCTTAAATCATTTACTTCTCTTCTTAAACTGCTTATTTCATTCCTCATTTCATTTCTCAAAGAATCTATTCTATCGTTTGTCGAGTCTATTCTGCTGTTAAGCTCATTCCTCGTAGCTATTACTTCGTTTCGCAAAGAATTGATATCGCCTTTTAAATCGTCTACTCTTTTAGACAACTCTTCAATTCTTCCTTCTAATTTTGATATCTTTTCTATTTCCGCACACTCATATTAAATTTATTAAAAATGCTATAAAAGCTTATACCTGTCATATTCAGGTTAAAATACCTGTATTATTTTTAACTTGTAAATTTATGAGCTGCATCAATTAAATCTTGCAATTAATTCATTAACTTAATGTAACATTACCTTATCAGAGCTCTACATTTTTGGTGGTGTTTGACTAATATCTCACAGCGATACTATCATTATCGGCGCTGTTATCACCATTTCCCACGCTCCTCCAGTCTGACCATAATTGGTCTTTACTTTTCCTTGATATTTAATTATTGCATGATCTACGCTTACGATAGGAATACCTCCTACTCTGTATTTAGGCTGTTTTGTAATGCCAAAAGGTTCATAGCTTCGCTTGGATCATCAGTTAGTAATGTGGTCCAATAAGTTCCATAGGGGTTTGTTGAGAATACCATCATTCTTTTCTTGATAAACTCTACTTCCTTATCGCTACTTGTATATCTATATAAGTAGAATTTGGTATCTAGCTGCTTTATTTTCTCATATATTAAATTCCCATTATCTTTTTTGGAAATATCCCAGAATTACTCCAAATAATTATAATCTGGGGCGTATGACATTAAAGAAGAGGAAGATTGAAATTTTTGCTTATTCTTTCATACATTTCCTTGAAGACCCTTACAACTTCTGACGATTCTAGTGAATATCCCCTTCTATCAAAACGAATATGTTCGACTTTTCTTTCTCCATCTTCTGACCAGACATAAATTCTTTGCAAAGCCTCGAATTTATCTACTAAGAATTTAATATCTTCTAAGTTAAGCGATATATGTCTGTTTCCGGTAACAAAACTAACTATTACAGTGAAAGCATCCATTGGATATGCCTCATATTCTATATTTTTTTAACGTCTCAATCTCGCTTTGATTCCTTCCTACTCTATCAGAACTCATTTTTAATTTTTCTACGAAGATTTCTACACCCTTAGCAATTATATCCATCTTCCTACGGTTATCGGGATTAAGCGCAAATTCCCAGAAGTCTTCTTGGTTTTTACTCTGAACACCCATTATCATAGGAAATAATGTGATATTATCTATATAAATTTTAATTTCCTTAATTTAATTTCGTTTGTTTTATTTTTCTTAAATCATAAAAAATCTCATATTTAAAATTTATTCATATAAACGTTTTATACCTTCTAGTTTATCAAAATCCTTATCAAATGAATATATTTCATAAATTTTATTTTTCAGCATGACTACATAAGTTAGAGCATCATTCAGACCTACTCTTTTTTCTTTTGCTATCTTAAGTGCTTCCAAATATTGTTGTTTGTTTACGGTTACCAATTTAGCACTCCGAATTAAAAATTCTTCGATTGAGAGGGCTTCATCTAAAGACATATAGGCTTCTAAGAGATTAGCTATTTCAGTCATATTTGCAACCGAAATAGCTATTTTCTCTCCTTCATTAATCCTCTTTACTATTTTTTGAGCTGCCTGTTTTATTTTAACTTCATGGGGTTTAAGTTCCCTCTTTGGCTTTATGAAAGCATGTACAAATACACTTGCATCAACGAACTTCATACAATTCTCTTTTTACTCTTTTCCATTCTGAAAGATCAGATTGGATGTTTACT
>Ga0208313_100450_pt1 | contig 10743 bp, 10 predicted proteins | sample OSP_15_2_FD_187142 | JGI IMG/M metagenome (GOLD analysis project Ga0208313, IMG submission 187142) | Extremophilic microbial mat communities from Yellowstone National Park, USA - OSPB_Slides-mat_host_7_15 (SPAdes) (version 2) | ecosystem: Environmental > Aquatic > Thermal springs > Hot (42-90C) >... | reverse complement strand
AGAGTCATCAACCTTACCTTGAACCCCATGGCGACGACTTGCTACACGAGGGCCTTCACGATCTCTTCCTTGGTCATCCCGTTCACTTGAGTGATGAAAGCTAGTAGGAGCACTTTCCCATCTTTAGTCGTCGCAGTTGCGTAGTTCCAAGAGTTTCCCTCCTCCGAACTCCCGAGCCCTCCCACCGTTTTCCCGTACCACGTCTTGGTTGTCCAGTCTATTGAGAGGTCTATCTCCTTGACTCCCTTCAGTACCTTCAAGGACATTTTCCTGGCGCTTTCCAACAGCTTTTCCACCACTTCCACCCCTTGCTCCTCCACGTAATTCCTCACGGTCTGTGGGGACACGTCATACATCCCCGACTTACTTTCCACCGAATCGTTCCATAAACACGCTGAGATGAGGGTTCTCGCCACCTCTTCCCCTCTCTTTCCCTTGAAGGAGAACATGGAAAGTAATTTATATCCTATTTGTTGTACGTTGTTTTGGTGAGGGAGATGGTGTATTATCACCTTGATCTCCCACATGGTAATACCACATCTCCCTCACCTTAAACCTTTCTTCAACTGAATTCTTAATACCCTTATAAATCCTGTTATCTATCGTGAATCGATATTATTCTGTCAGAATTATTTTTCATAATACGATTTTGGGTCTACTGAGTTCTGGGGGGAGATGGCCTCCTGTTTGACCTGGTTCAAGAGGCCTAGGACGGTGATTGAGGGAGAACCGCCTAACGCCTCTTGGTACTCTGGAGGCACGCTGAACATTTCCTTCAATGCCGTGGACAGGAACCTCGATGAGCCCGAGAGGGTGGCCTTCTATTGGACCAACGAGGCGGGAGAGGAGAGGGCCATCTCCTATAGGGAACTCTGGAACGAGGTCAACAGGGCCTCCTACGTCCTGAGGGAGATGGGGATCAGGAAGGGAGACACGGTATCCCTGATAATGCCAAGCGTGCCTGAGGCGGTGTTCTTCTCGTTGGCTGTGCACAGGTTAGGGGCAGTGCTGGTCATCCATTACATAGGCCTGAGCGAGGACACGTTGGCGTACAGGCTCAACGATGCCGGGAGTAAACTGTTGATCCTGGCAACTAGGACCGTCAGGAACGGTAAAGAGATAGACATAACCTCCATGGCCAGGAGGGCACTCTCCAAGGGCACCCAAGTGGAGAAGGTCCTGGTCGTGGGGAGGGGAAAGAGGGACTCCCACGACCTGGAGAAGGGCGAGGTGGACTACAACGACGTCTACTCCAGGGGGAAGGTTGAGGTGAGACCTGTGCCGGTGGAGTCTAACTCCCCCAGCACAATCTACTACACCTCCGGAACTACCGGGAGACCTAAGGGACTGGAACAGAGCACCGGAGGTTACCTCGTTGCGTTGAACTGGGCCTTCAGGGCTATGATGAACCCCAGGAGGGGGGAGGTGTGGTGGACCATATCTGAGCTGGGGTGGCCAGTGTGGCCCATGGCAAACCTATACGTCATTCCGGTCATGGGCCTCACGGCTGTCCTATTTGAGGGATTCGTCGGTCACAGGCCTGACACCTTCGTGAGGGTCGTTGAGAGGTTCGGAGTGAACTTGGTGTGGAGTTCCACGACCACGTTGTATACGCTCAAGTCCCTAGGGGACGAGTCGGTGTCTGGCGATACGTCCTCCTTGAGGCTGATCCTGAACACGGGAGAACCTCTCAACGTCGGAGCTTGGTATTGGCTCAGACAGAGGCTTCCGCACGTCTACATAGGTGACGCCTATTGGATGACGGAGCACCTCTTCCCCATAGCCGGGACTCCCTGGGGAGTGGGGGAGATCCCGTACAAACCGGGGAGTGCAGGGGTCATGTTCCCTGGATCGGAGTACCACATACTCGACGATGACGGGAGGCCCCTGGGATCCGGGAAGAAAGGCTACATCGTGATAAGGCCGATCTCCCCGGCACTGGCCAGGATGCACAACGATCCCGACAATGAGAGGTTCCTGAAGACCTATTGGTCTAGGTTCCCTGGGTACTTCTATACAGGGGATTACGGGTACCATGACACGCAGGGTTACCTGTTCGTGTTGGGGAGGGCTGACGATGTGATACAGAAGGGGGAGAGGATAGGTACGATGGAGGTGGAGAGTGTGGTGGTCACCCATCCCTCCGTAGCCGAGGCCTGTGCAGTGGGCTACCCAAAGGTGGATGGGGAAGGCATATTGCTCATCGTGGTTCCTAGGAAAGGAGTGACAGCGAACGAGACGCTGGCTGAAGATCTGAAGAGTTACCTGAGGAACCCCGGATTCCTAGTTGATAGGGTGGTTTTCGCCAGCAGGCTTCCCAAGACCAAGAGCGGAAAGATCATGAGAAGGTTGATAAGGGCCTTAATTAGGGGAGAAAACCCGGGGGACATTTCCACTCTTGACGACGTTACAGTGTTACATGAACTGAGGGAAGTGCTCAAGCTCAATTAACTCCCCGGTTAATTCACGGTCTTAGACAAAAATTCCTAAATAACAGTTATTAGGTTTACCTTTATCATGAGATCATATTTGAGGGAAAGTCCCATAATTTCTCCTCAAGCTGGAAATCCCGTGTCGCACTTATGGGAAAAATCCCCTGGATTGGACGTTAGAATTCTCGCCAATACCGACTTTCCGGTATTACCTCCCTAAGATTTCCATAACTGCTGTTATTGAAACACTTCTAGGCTGCTTTATATACCCTTAGATTTTCTAGTTTAAAGGACAAATCTATTACAGCTCTCCCATTTTTATATCCTCTGAGGACAGAACTTTTAATTTCTTCTTGTCTTTCAACGAATTCCTAAGTTTGATGTCATCACTTACCAGAGGCAAATCAAGGCTCATCGCCAACCACACATAAGAGGCATCGTAAAACGTTATTCCATAATCTACTGCGACCTTCTCGACTTCTACGCTATCTATGTCCTCTAAGTTCATAGCACTCAACAGCTTGGAAATAAATGAGATAAGCCTTAGTCCTTCTTCCTCGCTTATCCTCCTATGAAGTAACACTTCCTTCCAAACTATGTTTCCTAATTCGAACTTGGCCAGAAAAGTTGTATAATTCCCTCCTAAAATGCTAATTTTACCTTTCCCTAACAGAACATAAATTGATGAAGAATCAAAAACGTAACTCATCTACTATCTCTGTCCTCTCTAATTTCCCTAGTCACTTCCTCCACAGATATTTTACTTATCACGTCCTTAATCTCCTTCACTTCCTTCTCTAACTCTTTAGCCTTAGCCTTCTTTACTTCGTTTGTTAAAGCTCTCCTTATAACTTCTGCCTCGTCGATGTTCCACTTTTCCAACTCTTCCTTTAACTCCTCTGGGATCCTTACCGAAATCACTACGCTCTTGCCCATAATAGGGTGTAAACCTATGGAATTAAATAGTTTACTTTCTGTAAACACGTGGCTGTTTGGGATTCTCATGCGATAATCTCATCTCGAAAAGTAATTAGTGATCATGGGAGTTGTGGAAGACTGTAACTCTTTCACGTAACTACTCGTTATTTTCAATTTTCTAAATATCGTTTTGACGTCGGTCATGTTCATGTAGTATTACCCAAGAATTCTCTCTTGATGATCTCCCAACGATGACGGGCACTGCTCACGAGGGTGGGAGAAGTTGGATGAGTGATGAAGTTTCCCTCGACTGGCCCCAGTGATCTGAGGGTGACTGTGTATGATCCCTCAGCAGGGGTGCCAGTGGCGGAATTAAAAGTGGTTAAAGAAGGTAAGTAGCGCCACGGGTAAACACTGCTCAGGTCGAGTCTGTGGGGGTGAACTACCCCCTATTTCGTCTCTCAACTTCTACGTCGTGGCCAGTCCTTGGAGGTGTCATACTTGACGGCGTCATAAGCTTTCGTATGTACTTCTGGGCCTTCAACTCGATCGAGTCCGTCAGTTTGGGTTAAGACCGCAAGTTCACCATGAACTTATTGCCCTCGTCCTGTGCTGACTCCGGTTAAGCCCGAGAGCTGAGGATTGGATACAAATTCATGAAATCCTGTGAAGCTCAAATAGCAGTGTTAGATCTCCCTTGAAAGCAGGGCGGTAGTTAAGAGGAAGTCACATAACCGCTACTCAAACTCCCTTAGGGAAATTACGACGGCTAACCTTTAGATTGGTCCAATATCTTCTCCACCATCTCCTCGGCCTCCCTGAGATCGTACTCCCTCAGTAAGGCTATCTTGCTGGCCTCAACTGATCCCTCGGCATGGAGCATCATGGTCAACCAGTATCCTGTGAGGCTACTTGATGCCAACTCCTTGACGAGCTTAAGGAGTTGAACCCTGCGTTGACCTGGCTCTGCCCCCCTCAGGTACTTAAATATCATATCCCTCTCCTCAGGGTCTCTCAGGTCCTCCTCTGAAGGCATGGTGGATATTATTCCTCCCGCCACATCTATGAGACACTTGACCACCTCGTGGAAGTGGGTGTTGGTGTAGAGCTTACCCAAGTTGGTGTAGAGCGGGTTCGGAATTGCCACGCCTTCGTCTATCAAGGGCTCGTTGGCAGCTGATATGGCACTCATTCTAAGGAATTCCTTATAACTCAGGATAGTGAGTAGATCCTCCTTCACGTGCCTGGCGTCCTGAATACCGTTGGCCTTAGCCACGAGGCTCGCAGCTCCTAGGAAGAGGTTGGCCATGGAGGCCCTGTATGAGACGGCCGTGAACCTGTGGAAAGTGGCGAAGAGGTTGGCCAAGGCACCGGCGTACTTGTACTCTCCAGCCATGAACACCCTATCCCAGGGAACGAAAACGTCATCGAAGATGGTGAGGGTCTCGTGCTCGTGGTCTACCTTGCTCAGGAGGGAGGAAGAGTTTCCCTCCACTTCATCTATGGGCCTGACGATCATCTTGAGACCTTTAGTGCTCGCGGGAACAGAGAAAGCTACTGCGAAGTCCTTGTCCTCCTGGGTCATGGCCCTGGTGGGGATCACCAATATCTCGTCCGCTACTGCTGCCTGTGTCGTGTGAGCCTTAGCTCCCCTGACCACTATGCCGTCCTGTCTCCTCTCCACTATCCTCACGTACATGTCTAAGTCACTCTGCTGGGAGGGTCTCTTGGCCCTGTCTCCCTTGACGTCAGTTTGGGCAGTGGCCATGGTTAGATCGTTCTTGGCCACATACTCCCAGAACCTCCTAACCCTCTCGTGATAGGAGGAACCTGTCTCCCTGTCCACCTTAGCTGAGACCACCATGAGCGCGAATATGGCGTCGCTACCTATGGCCTGAGATATGTTGAAGATTCCGTTACAGGCGGTGGTGTGATCATATATCACCTTGTGCCTCTGAAGGAGATCCCCAGATCCCCTGGGTACCTTCAGGTATGCACTGATCTCCTCACCCCCATCCTTTACTATCCTGTCCTTCATGTCGTAAAGTTTCGCTGAGTGTAAGGCCGAGATCCTCAGCACTTGGTGATCAGCTACATTGTGCACTCTCTTACCCCTGTAGTAAACCTCCCTTCCGTCTGAGAGGGAGGAGAGGTACTGTTCCTTGCTTCTCATGCTCTCATCCTCTCCTTGATGGTCGTCCTGAGGACTTTCTTGTCCAGCTTCCCCGTGCTCGTCTTTGGAATTGAGTCCACAAATATCACCTCATCTGGGAGCCACCACTTGGGGAATCTGTTCATTGACTCGAGGTACTTCAACACGTCCTCCTTGCCGACCTTTCCCCTGTACTCCTGCCTCAGCACGACCAGCGCTACGGGTCTCTCCCCCCACTTGAGGTCGGGGACTCCAACAACTGCGGCCTCCAGTACGGGCTCATAGGTCATTATGGCGTTCTCCAAGTCAACTGATGAGATCCACTCTCCACCGCTCTTTATCAGATCCTTGGCTCTGTCCACCACCTTGATACTGCCCTTCGGGTCTAACACGACCACATCCCCGGTCCTGAACCACCTCTTACCCTCCAGAGTCAAGAAGCTGTCCCTGGTCTTCTCAGGAGAATTGAAATATTCTCCAGTAACCCAGGCTCCCCTTATGACGAGCTCCCCCCAGGACTTACCGTCCCACGGGATCTCGTTACCTGATGGGTCCACAATCTTAACCTCTATGCCCGGCATGACTTTACCTTGCCTACTCAGCTCCTCTATATTCTCGCTCTGGTTCACGGTCGTGATAGCCTCAGTCTCCGTCATTCCCCAGGCGTGATACGTCCTTATCCCCAGTTCCCGTAACCCCTTGATTAATCCCTTGGGTGGTTCTGCCCCACCAGTAACGACCACCTTAAGTGATGGGAGATCTATCTTCTCCCTCCTCAAGTAGTCCAGTAAGTTTATCCAGACTGTGGGCGCCCCTATGGCCACTGTGACACCTTCCTCCCTTATGAGCGAGGCCAGGTGATCCGGTCCGGGTCTAGGACCTGGAAGGACAAGTTTGGCCCCCGTCATCAGTGAGGCGAATGGAACGTCCCAGGCAGATATATGAAACATGGGGACTACTGGCATAACTATGTCCTGGCTGGATATCCCCACGATTTCCTTGGCCAGGAGTGACAGGGAGTGAATGAATATACTACGATGGCTGTACACGACCCCCTTAGGGTGACCGGTCGTCCCAGAAGTGAAGCACATGACTGCCCCTTCCCTCTCGTCCACCTCAGGGAAGTAGTCTAGAGGAGGATGGGAGTTGACCTCCCTGTCGAACTCGTCATCCAACCTCACGAATTTAGACTTCTCAGCCCTAACCTTCTTAACCTCCTCCACATCAACGTCGTAAAACACCAACTTGTCGCCTGCGAAGTTTATGACATACTCCATCTCCGATGGGTGGAACCTGACGTTTATTGTGTGCAGTACTCCACCCAGTAGTGGAACGGAGAAGTAGAGCTCCAGGTGTCTGTGAGTGTTCCAAGCTATGGTACCGACAACGCTGGAGGAATCGACTCCCTGTTCCCTGAGATACTGGGATAGTCTCCTCACCCTCTCCGAGAACTTCGAGTAGGTATACCTCACCTTTCCCTCATGTACCCTGGAAACTATTTGGGAGTCGGGGTAAAGTTTCTCCGCCCTCCAAAACACGTTGTGGATGCTCAAATTGTAATCCATTATGGTGGATTTCATCATGATAGTATGTGGAAAAAATTAATATAAATTATGAGGTTGACGTGGGAATCCACTACCGTTTATGGAAGTTCTTGTTCTCCGCACTTCCTACCGATCCTCGCTTAAGTTTCAGCCTGATCTCACCTTCCCGTGGAGTCCAGCTGAATGATACAGTTCCCCGTTTTACTTCGGCGTAGTTATTGCCGACGTATGACGCCATTTAACTTTCGGTCGAGGCAAGATGGGAACGACCTGTTTGAAAGGGGTCTGATTGCTCAGTGAGCTCGACCGATCTAACCCTTCGCTATTAACTACCTGTCTTTCTTTCCTCTTTTCTCTCACCAGTCCAAACTGCGTTCCTCTTCCTGACCATGAATATTCTGTCGAACTCCACTACCTTCTCTCCCCTTTGGTTGACCCCCCACGTCCTTATCTTCACTATCCCGAACCCTTCCCTGGACCTGGACTCCCTCACTTCCAATACCTCTGCCTCGGCGTATATGGTATCCCCTGAGAACACTGGGTTGAGGAACTTCACGTTCTCCAGCCCCAGCATGAACCCAGAGGTGCTAGTGTACTCAACTAACAATCCCGCGGTCACCGCTAGCGTGAGGAAGCCGTTTACAACCAATCTCCCCTTAAAGGGCTCACCAGGGTAAAATTTGGATGTATAGTCTTGGTTAAAGTGGATCTGGTTATTGTTGTTAGTCAATAAAGTGAACCAGACGTTATCTACGTCTAGGATGGTCCTTCCTACTCTGCTCTTAAACTTTTGACCTGGTTTGAAGTCCTCGAAGAAGGGAACTTGTTCCATAAGGTTAAGTGGTGTGGTGGATTTAATCTTTCACTTTCCTGCGAAAGTCCCAGGTTCAACGAATTGGTAGACAACTACCATGATGTAGACCGTGTATCGGTCACCGTGATACAGGGGAACCATGGTGATGTATACCGGTTGGAAGTACATGAGCCTCACAGGTGGAAGCGGAATACCGGGAGTTATACCGTTGGGTGTGACTTGGTTGGTGAATGGGGCCATCACCGTGTACCCTTGTCCAGGTAAGGTGTTCCCTCTTCACTGCTTTTACGTATTGTTCCTTGATCCCGAGGAATTGTTCCATCTGCCTTCCGTTCATCCCTACTTCTCCAGTCATTAAATGCCGTGACCGACCAGGCAAGGACCTAGCCCTCAATCACCTGTAATCCGTGGCGATAGGAAAGTCGTGGAGCTCCTTTGGTCTCAACGCTACGAGGCCCACGTGTCGTTCTCGATATAATAACTCAGGCAGAACGAACTCAAGTGCGGGAGACCGACTCTTATTAAAAACAAAATTAATAAATAAATAATAAATATTCCTATCAACACAGAATAGGACCCGTCCCGGTAGAGACCTCATTTTAGCCCAGATTCCCTGGCCTCGCTCTCCGACTGACTCTCCCTCCACGGTTCAGCCTTTGAGGTAAATTTGAGCTCACTCTTCCTACCTGCGAGACTCTTGGCTACCTCTTGAGAGTAGTTGAGGTCGTACAGTCTGCTGAACATTATCCTCTGTGCCGCTGGGCTTCCAGCTCCGTGCACTGACTCTATCTGAAATGCTACTCCCATACTCACGTTCTCTATCAACCTCACCATCCTCAATCTGTCCTCTGCGGTGTAGTCCTCGACACCCTGGAGGTACTTGGAGATGTATTCCCTCAACTTGGGGTTCTTCAGGTCCCATTCGCTGGGTGCTGTGCCTACTATCCCTCCAGCTATGTCTATGGAGAGCTGTGCTATCTGAGCCGGGAACTTGGCCACCAGGTGTTTAGTCACGTTGGCATGCATGGGGTTGACCCACCAACAGCCCTCACAGAGCTTAACTGCGTTGAGGCTGGCCGCTATCCCAGCCGAGTACATGGTCTCGGTCAGGAATATCATCTCCGTGAGCTTGTCTTGAACGTGCGACGCTTTCTCCACTCCTATCTGCTTGGCCAGATCCGCTGAGGCCCCTATTATCACATCTCCCAATCCGGCCTTGCATCCACCATACCCTTGCCTGTGATAGGCAGAGAAGATCTCCACCAACGTCCCGGTGTACTCCCAGTCTCCGGCCAGAAACACCCTGTTCATGGGTACGAAGACGTTATCGAAAATGACCAGCCCCTCATGGTTGTAGAAGTAAGGGAGAGCGTCTATTTCCCCCTGCTCCATCCTCCTGGAGTCGTTCAGTTGCCTCCCCACAACTATCTTAACACCCTCCGTGTCTGTGGGCAGAGCGAAGGCCACAGCGTAGTCCTTGTCCTCAGGACCCATGGCCCTGGTCGGCAAAACCACCATCTCTTCAGTGGCAGCGACTCCGGTTATGTTGGCCTTTGCGCCTGAGACGTATATTCCATCCTTGGTGACCTCGGTTATCCTCAGGTACGCGTTCTTGTTGGGCTGTTGGCTGGGCTTGAGGTTTCTGACCCCCTTTGTGTCGGTCATGGCACCAGCCAAGGCCAGATCCCTCTTCTGCACGAACTTAAGGTACTCGACGAACCTGTCCCTCATCTCCCTCTTTCCCTTAGCTGCCATCATGTTGCTCACAATGTTAAGGGTGTTCAGGGAGTCCCACCCTACACACCTCTGGAAACAGGCCCCAGTCTTGTGGCTCAACTTCCTCAGGAGCTTCACCTTGGCTGCTAGATCCTCAGGGGACCTGTGAATGTGATTGAACCTATTGATCTCCTCCTCTATGAAGGGGCTCCATGCTCTACCTAACTCCTTGGTATCCTCTTGCCAGGCTGCGTCGAATGTGGCCTTAAAGGACATTACGGAAGGTCTCAAGAAGGGATGAGTGGTGACGTCCTTGACCTCCTTACCCATAACGTATATCTCGACCTTTGAACGATTCCTTATGGACTCAAGGTATTGTTCCCCTGTTCTAACGGTCATGATCACTCTTTCGTGTTTAAAGTTTTTAAAGTTTAGTATGATGAAGCTGAAAGTTCTGGTCAATTCTCAACTCCGGATCGGATTTAAGGAGAATGTGAACTCGTCGAGATAAACCTTTACTAATTATACTTATACATTTCTACTAGAATTTATCACTATCAGAATAGGTATAAAAAATATAGAAATCTTTAAATAATACCAATTCCACTAGGGCGATTCAGGGCTCCATTGCGATTTCTATTTGTTTCTATAGAATGAAAGTGACTTAATTGATCCTACATCAGTACACGAAAAGGGGACGAGCGCTAGGTCATACCATGAGACACTCATTCAATCACGTGGTGACCTCGCTCGTCCCCGAGTTACTTGGGAAGGACGCGCTATCAAATGAAATAGCTGAGATCGAGAGGAGGGCCCTGGAGGAGAGGAGGACCTCCCCCAGGTACGCCAGGGGGAAGGAGGGGAGGAGGAGGGGTTACGCCAGGTACAGGTTCTTGAAGGGGTTCAAGGTCTCCCTCCGGGGGTAGTGTACGGGCTGGAGTGGGTCACGGTGAGGTTGCCCGTGATGTACAGGGGAGGGGAGAGGGTGAGGAGGAGGGTGGAGGAGGAGTTGCTCAGGGAGGAGGGGCTGGTGCTCAGGGCCCTCCTCCTGCCCGTGTTGGGAGGGAAGTTGAACGCCAAGCTCTGGACCCAGGAGCTGGAGGTGAGGGGGGACTTCAAGTACGTGGTCGTGGACGGGAAGTACGTGAAGTTGAGGGGAGGGAGGAG
>Ga0208313_100447_pt1 | contig 10765 bp, 12 predicted proteins | sample OSP_15_2_FD_187142 | JGI IMG/M metagenome (GOLD analysis project Ga0208313, IMG submission 187142) | Extremophilic microbial mat communities from Yellowstone National Park, USA - OSPB_Slides-mat_host_7_15 (SPAdes) (version 2) | ecosystem: Environmental > Aquatic > Thermal springs > Hot (42-90C) >... | reverse complement strand
AAAAAATAAATTAACCCGAGTAGTGAGTAAAAAACGGTATGAATACCCTACTTAACCTACCCAGTGGTGGGAAGCGGTTAATACCGTTTATAGCCGTGATAGCGTTAGCTATGGCTATGGTTGATCCACACATAGTTTTGGCCCAGTCAACACCAACATCAAACGGGTATGTGATTTACATTGACCCTATGACGGCAGGCATCATAATACTGATCTTAGCCGTGGTAATAGCCCTAGGCGTGTACATTTTCATGTCTATAAACAGTACTAATAACCAAACCCAGTTAACCCAAGCCCAAATTATGGCCCTTAACTCACAAACTAATAATATGAATCAGTTGGTGGCCGCTACCACCACGGCTCTTAACGTGGCTACCGCACTTAATGCTGAATCAACCCGTCATACTATGGATATGGATAATAAGTATTTCTCACTTATCCAACAGGATACGATGCATAGGCATTATATGGAGGATAGGTACACTAATATCTATAATAAGCAGGTTGACAATAATATATATTTCCTGAACACGTTACTATCACTCTATGGGCTTCAGTTGATTAATAATGATATACGTCAGTTAATGAGTGATAGGTTGAAAGCGGCATTAGCCCAGTATGCTAAGCCACCTGAGGTTGAGGTTACTACTGCTACTCCGGCATCCCCTTTCCCAACTCAACCACAGGGAAGCGGTCAAAATCAGATGACTGGCTCTACCAAGTAATTGAATATTAGGGGAGAGGCTCATTAAAAATAAATTTCCCCCTTTTATTTTTCCTAATTGTGGTAAGGGTCATTATAAGGGAAGTCCATAAGATGAATGTACCGTGGGATCCCCACTATGTGGCGTCAGTTCAGCTTATTGATGATGAGGATAATTGGGTGTCTAGAGTGTTCCCAATTGACTTTCACAATACTAAGGAATTAGAACGTAAGGTGGTTCAGGAAATAATGATGTATGAGATGGCTAAGCTTAATTACGGGAAGACCGTGGCCAGGGGTGGTGGCTAATGGACCCGATTGTGTTTAACCCTAATGATATTAAGGTGTTGATTCAGGATAACTTAAATAGCGGGGTTATCGAGAGGGCTTTATCTGAGCTTACCATTGAGGATGTTGAGAGGGCAGTGGTTGAGTTTGGTGGTTTAACTGACCCCATAGGGCAGTTACAAAATTGGTTGAGTAACCAATTCAGTGGGTTGGTTCAAACAATTGAGAACGGTATTGAGGCAATAATTGCCCCGGTTATTGATGCCGTAAATAGTGTAATATCAACCATAACCACGGGTATTAATTCAATACCGTCATTAATTCAAACGGGTATTTCAAACTTTGTTAATTCAATAATGTCAACACTGAGTTCAATAACCTCTAGTTTAAGTAGTATAGGGAGTTCATTGGATAGTTGGTTTACCTCAATTGGGAGTACTATTTCAACGGGCATAAGCCAAATCATATCCTCTATAACGTCATCAATATCCGGCATATCGTCAGCATTGCAATCAATTGGGTCAAGTATTATGTCATCTATAAGTGGCGCCATAGGGTCAATTTCAACGGCAATATCTGGGTTGGGTTCATCGATTCAGTCAATGTTTAGTGGCGTTATTAATTCAATTACATCTGTGGTTACCCAATTGGCATCCTCTATAGAGGGATTGGGTAATGCTATTAAGGGGGTTGGTGATTTGGTTAAGAATTCCTTGGATAAGTTTGATAATGACCTTAAGAATATTGTGTTCCCTAAAATTGAGGATTTTGTGAATGAGGTTAAGTCAGGGTTTGATGAACTCGTAGATAAGTTAAAGAGCGCCATAGGTGAATTAGTGGGGTATGTTAAGAGCGGGTTGAGTGATATAGGGAAGTTTTTCGATAACGTGTGGAATAACCTAAAGACCGTGTTCACCAACATTGGGGATCAGATTAAGGATTTCTTTGGCTCTGTGGCTAAGTACTTTAACTCATTTATTGGGGATGTTGAGAATTTCGGGAAGTCACTATATGGCGCTTTTAGTAAGATTGGTGGGTATATTGAGTCATTCGGTAAGACGGTTGAAAATACTGTGTCAGGTGTAGTTAAGGGTATTGAGGGTATTGAGAAGTCAATAACCCAAGTGTTCACAAACGTGTTTAACGGGATAAGTGGGTTAATCACGGGGTTCACAAAGAGCATATCAACACAAATCACTAATTTCCTAAAGAACGTTGAGTTATTTGGTAACGCCATAAACGCCACGTTATCCACCATTGATGCCTCGGTGGTTAACACTGCCTTATCAATTGGTGGGGCATTCACCACTGTTTTAACTGACATAACCCAAACGTTTGAGAACATTAAGAAAACCTTTGAGAACCTACCCACCGTAATCAGTAAGATCCCTGAAAACGTGTTCAACGCCATATATAAGGCATTCATGGATTTCCTAAAGACCCTTAACTTAAACGTGGTGGTTGATGCCTTTAGTAAACTAGGGAAGTTCATTGAGTCAATCGTGGATAGTAAGTGGTGGAATAATGTAGTGAACATGCTTGAGTTGATGGGTAAGGGTGTTGAGGGGATGTTTGAGGAATTATATGGGGTACTTAAAGCCGTTTTTGACTGGGTGGTTAAGGAGCTCACTGCAGTGGGTGCAGTATTCATTAACATGGGGAAGGATATCTATAATGAGATACTTGGCGTTAGGAATTCACTCTCAACGTTTGTAAAGAGCCTTATTGGTGACACGGTTAATGCCGTGTTTATGCCGGTCTTACTAAGTGAGATACCGCTTATGGTTGGGGAAACCGTGTTTAAGAGTGAACCCGTATTAGTGTTAAAGTCAGGTGCCGATCCCACTAAGGTGGTTATCCCTGACTTAGCCGGGGCATTTGGTGCATTATCAGCTATATCATTAGCCACATTTGGATCCGTTTATGCGATAGGTAAGTTCATTGAGAAACTGGGTAAAGCCACTGGGTCACAGGAAGTTGATACCGCACCATTTGGGATTGGTGTAAGGTTACGTTTACTACTCGGAAAGTTAATTGAACCATTTGGTGATTTAGTCTCTAAAGTTGGGGAAGAAATAGGTAGGGGCATGGCTTTATCAGGTTCATTAGCGTTCCTAGAGCCGTTAAGGTACATATGGCGTTATGTATGGTGGTTAACGTTCTACAGTATGGGGATGGGTAACATACCGTTTGAATTACCTGGACATGATGAAATGTTTGACATAGCCCGTAGGTTCGATGCAACACAGAATATTAACAATGTGGCCAACACCATGATCTACAGGGGTTTCCCATACTGGTTCATAGCCAAGACCGTGGCTTTACCGTCAGTATTTACCTCTATTGATGTGGCTAACCAAGCCCTAGGTGACTATAAGAAAGAGATTCAGAATAATTATATTACCGTAGTGGATAAATTCGGTAACACTAGGGTCATCCCCATAGCGCCACTGTTTGAACTACCCACCACGCATGACTTAGTTGAGTTTATGTTAAGGGACTTATTCCTACCTGCCAGTGCGTCACCTGATAAACAACCCGTGTTGGCTTATCAATCATTTGTTAAGGCAATGTGGGCCAGGGGTGTTCCCCCTGACGTGGCTTACATGTACTATTTACGTGCCTATGAGTTACCGTCAGCTACCGAGGTATGGGACTTCACCATGAGGGCTTTATCAGGGTTTGCGTGGTACATCCCACCAAGTGAGGTCCAAACCTTTGCGGCATCTGAGGCTAAGATAATTAACGCCTTTGTACCACAAACACCTGCCGATCTAAACTTTAAGTATGACTTAGCGTTATTAGCCTTAGCTGAATACCAAAAGTGGCATGGTAGGGCGCACTTTGCGTGGATAAATGACCCCAATACAGGCCAGTCATATACCTCTGACGCATGGTTAATTATTGACCAATCTGCCCACTTATTGGACAGGGGTGATATTGAACACTTAATTAGGCATGGTGTTTGGGATTATTATGAACGTGAGTATAAGATCACAAATGAAACCACAATGTATGCAATGTTAACTAAGATAGTTGAGCCCCAAGCCACATCACCAATCCAAATATACACTGACTACGTTACAAACGTGTTGATGGCCAGGGGATTCCACCCATATGTGGCACCATTAATATCACTAAGGGCAGTCTTTGATGTAACCACTGCCGCTAAGACCCTATTAAGAACTGGGTTACTTAACCTAATTAGGGAAAACGTTGAAACCATACCCACCACGTTACAAATGATGTCATTTATGTTCCCTGTGTCAGTACATGTATCATACTTTGACCTCTATAATGAGAAATGGGTAACCGGTTGGTTAAACGCACCCGTAAGGTACATTGAACCCGAGGCTAAGTTAATGATGCTCAGGGCATTAATGGATAAGGTAAACACCTTTATGAGAAACATGTTCAGGGCAGTATTAACGGGAACTAGGGATTACTTAATTGGGTTAAATGATTCACTAAACTTTATGGTTAACTATGTTACGTCAGTGTTAGATAAGTACTATGCGCCATTATATAAGGCTATTACGGGTGTTGAAATGCACCTAACATGGGACTCAACGTTTAATGACGCTATAACTAAATACTTTGAGGTTGAGCAATTAATTGGTACATTCCGTAGGATCAGGAATTACGCCAGGTATGCGCTATATAGGATACTTGGCTTAATAGGCATGGGTGTGATTCCTAAAACCGAGATGCCAAAGTACATAGATGAAATGGTTACGTTAATGAGGGAAACCCCACAGGCTAAGGAAGTATTCATGTTTATATCTGAGTTAGTTTACCGTAGCTACCTACTAAGGAACTTTGAAACCTACGCACGCATATGGTTAGGAAGGCACGCCACTACACCTGACTCTGCCTTACAAACCCTATTAACCCAGGGTCTTGACCCTGACTTTGCCAAGGCATTAATAGAGGCTTATTCACCACCATACTTCCCCACTATATTAGAATTAGCCACCTTAAGTGAATATGTACCCCAATTCATGACTAAACTACCCCAAGTTACCCAGTTAATGAGGATACCGAGTGACTGGGTTAACCTATGGGAGAACTACGTTGAGGTAAGGGCCTACCTAAGGTGGTTCACACGTGTACTAAATGAACTAATTACCGTATTAGCCGTGGTACCCACCACTATAGCGGTAGTATTCAACGGGAAACAAACCCCATTATCCGATGTAACCCAAACTATACTAAAGGAAGCCGGATCCTACGGGTTTGACCCTACTAAATTAGGGTTAGTAAGCCAGTTAATAGACCTCAGAGTTAGCTTAACCCAGTACAGGAACTCAATACCACCACCACGCACGGCTTTAGGCTATAGCGTTTACCTACCTGACCCAGTAGGGTTCATAAACACACTATCAAAGTACTGGATCATAAATACCACAGGCCTATCAATACTGACTGACTTAGCCAAGTACCGTAAGTACAATAGGTGGATTCACCAAGCCGTTACCGAATTAGTAAGGGCATATGCCCTAGGGTACATTACCAAAAAGGTACTTACCACCTACCTAACCAATTTACAACCATTCGGTATCTCACAATTCGATATAGATGCAATAACCCAGTTAACACAGGCCTATGCCTTAGCCCTAGGGTTACCCAGGTTTATAGAGGCAATGGTTAGGGTTTGGTTGGGGAGGCATGCTATAACCCCCAGTGATGCCTTAGCTGAATTAACCAATAATGGGTTTGACCCCACGTTAGCCCAAGCCATAGTTAACGCCTATTCACCACCCTACTACCCAACAATCACACAGTTAATCACCATGGCCACCTATAACCCAGCTTACCTATCAATGTTCAACACAGTAACCCAACTAATGAGGATACCCAATGACTGGGTTAAGATATGGCAGGATTACGCCACGATACGTGCCTACATTAGGTGGTTCACCCGTGCCTTAGATGAATTAGTGGTGGCTATAACCACACTACCCACCACGGTAAAGATAACCATGCCAATGACACAGGGTAATAAGACCATTACCTTACAGGATGTGGTAAATGACATGTTTAAGGTGGCTAAATCAATGGGGTTTGATGACACTAAACTCAACTATGTTAAAGAGTTAATAGACCTAAGGTATGTAGTAAGGCAATTCAGGAATTCGATACCAACCCCGTGGCATGCCTTAACACTAGCCTACTACCTACCTGACCCTGACACGTTCATAGATGATTTAGCCAAGAATTGGATCATAAGTGACTATGGTAAGTCCCTACTAAAGACCCTGACTAAGTTTAGGAAATACGGTAGGTGGATGTTTGAAACCGTGTACTGGGCAGTTAGGGCCTATGCCAGAGGCGCATTATCGGGCCAGGGATTGCAACAATTCCTACAGTCACTACAACCCTATGGATTAAGCAAATATGACATTGACATGATCAGGAACTGGGCATTTGCCCTATCGTGTTACTATGGGTCATGCCAGTACCCGTGGTAATTGAAAGTTAAAAATAAATACCCCTATTTTGTATCACTCTTATGAGCAATAACCAACCCACCCAGCAAACCAACCAAACCACGGGCCAACCGAGTAAACTGGAGCCAGCTAACAGTGGTCCTGCCGCTTTCACGCTAAATATAGATGGTATAGTTAAAAAGTACCAACAGGACCCATCTGCCGCTATAGATGAAATAGCCTATACATTAACGCACTTCTTTAAAGAGGCAGGTATAAAGAATTATATGAAAGTTGATTTCATATATGACACACCGTTGTCTCCATATAGTATAGAGGTGACTTTCCCAGGTATGGAGGACGATACTGACATCATAAAATGGTCTTATGACGCCTCAAAAGAAATTGAAAAGTTAATGTTAGAATATATTGCGGATAATGAACCACCCCCACTCATTGGTTTAGATGGCCATATTGCAAATGCGGCAGTTTATGCGGTAATGAAATATGCCAAAATCCACGGCTACAAAGCCGCCTTATTCATTGGGCATGGTGCTAAGCCCCAAAAGACCTCTGACTATGACTTTACAGCAATACTCCTAAAGTTTGATTAACCCCACATACGCTAATTAAAAATAAAAACCCGGGTTTATTCCCGAAAATATGGGTAAATCCGGTTTGCCTAAGGATGGTAGGAAGCGGTTTGAAAAGTGGTTAGCTAAGTATGACCCACAGGTGGTGGCTGAAAGGTATAAAGAGAGTTTAGGGGAGTGAAAAAAGGGGGTTTTACCCCGGCTTATTTAACCCAGTTTTTTGAGGCTAACTCCACGTGGTTAATCCGTTATGTGAACCTCAATATCACCATTATCAGCTATGCTGAACCCTCCCTTAGTAACCACATCATCAATGGTGTTAACCATATTATATACAAACATCGGGTCACCATCAACCTCAACCTCAATAGCATCTCTGCCACTGTACATAGCCCTCTCAACCCTAAGTGTACCATAGCCGGGGCCAAAGCATATGAAATACACACGTTGATTCCCAGGGAGCTTAATACATCGGGTACCGTCACCAATATCAACCTGCCTCTTAGGGAGCTTATCATCTATCTGCCTCATTAAGTCATTTAACCGTTCATCACTACCCACACGACCCGTTATAGTTACCCTAAAGTAAGCTTTCATAACCACCAACCCTCAGTTACCACCTTCCCCATACCTCTTTACCTCATACACATCCCATATCCTCAGAGTTATTGAAACCCTCTTATCATCAATACGCCTTATATCCTCAACACTATACACCAACTTATGCTTCCTAGGTATTGCCCCAAGCATAGCCGCTAACTCAGGTAGGTACAGTTCAAATTTCTCACTTTCCCTAACCCTCTTACGCCAGGTCACGCCCTCTTTACTTTGACTAGGATTTTCCCCCATACCGTCACCCCGAAAAAAGGGTATTCCCGTTTGGTTTTTAAGCTTTTCCCCTTTTAGCTTTTATCGCTTACATATGTGACGTTCCTTAATGCCACTGATATTAACCCCACTAACGTGTCAGGCGCCAGTAACCGTTTCTTAAGTATCCTTATCAACCTACGGGCATACCGTGTTTCACAGCATTCATCCAGATCCTTATCTAAGAAAAGCCGTGTTGACCTAGTAATTGACCCCTTAATATAAGTAACATCAATCACCACACCCCACGGTTTACGCTTACCCCTAACTATCAACACCTCACGACCATTAACCACCTTAAACGTGAACTCTTTAGGGAACCCCATAAACATCACCCAAGGCAAATAACATAAACGGGAGCATGCCCACTACCCCTCTTACGTTTCTCAACCAACCTACCCCCAATTAACTGAACCACCCGTGGTATAAGCTTACTAATCACCTGAGGTGATGTCTTGGCTTTCCCCCTAAGAACCCGTTCACTAACCTTAATGCACTTATCCCCCTTTGTAACATTAACCGTGTACTTCCTGTAGAGGTTGAGGTTATTGAACACGTGGTAAAGGAACATTATTAGTAATGCCTCACTACTTAATACACGGATTTCTAAACGGAACCTGTGTGACATGATTGACCTGGGCATTTAAGACCCCCTATTATTCCCTTGGTTAGCCTCATTTGGGCGTTTTACGAGTATGTGTAGGTCAATGTTAATGGCGTCACGGGTGTCATTTACCGATATACGTGATTCTAATGGTGGATGTTCATGGTTCTTTACCATGTCCATAGTTAAGCTTAAGGCACGTAGTGCCCACTGTGAGTTATTGGTGATGACCTTAATTAAGACACGTTGGTCATACCACGTATCCTCATATGATGTCCTCATGTTCTGAATAATGAAATAGTTCCCATCTGTGGTCGCAATAAACCCATTCCTAGCCCATTGAAAATCATGCCTTACCTTACGTAAAAACCCACCATCGCCTTTCAACATTTCATATGCCTTCCCCACTAAGTCATAGGCCATAGAGTCCATTAGTTTCTCTAACTCCCCAGGTATCTTACCCTTGGCCTCAGGGAATAAGACCCTTATTGTAAACCTTTCGTGACTGTGGTCAGTTCCCATATTTATCACCCAACCCGGCATGCCTCATGACTACCTGCCAAGGCACATTAACGTTCATTGTGATGTAAAGAACCCCACCACGTGATTTCGATAACATCCTAAAATCTAAATTCACAATACCCACTTCGTAGAAGGCCCTAAGAATGGCGGAAAGTAACTCATTAAGCCATGACGTATTGTTTGTTGATGCCCTTAACACATCAAGTTCTGCCCACCAGAAACTACACGATGCGTTGCAATGTAATGATGCGTTCTCAAGTTTTACAACCGAATACACGATATATGATTTCCCATATAATGATATGCCGCTGCTGTCATAAAGTTCACTATTTTTACCTATTAAGTCATTACTCCATAATATATTCCCGGCCTCATGCTCCATGGCACTAATCAGGTCGTGTACCCATTTCTCAGTGGCGCCCATAAGTTCCCTATGGAAGGGGCTTGCATCAACGTTTAGCTTAGCGGTATGTTTCTGTTGATGTGGCAGTATAAACGGTAGTTTTACGTGAACCCGTAGGTCTATCATTCTCGTGGCATACCGGTCCATTTTACTCCCCCCACGACCCTCTATGGGGGGATTCCTTTTAGTGAGTGGGGAGTTTCCGGTTTTCATTTCTCTCCCCAGTGGGGATACCTCACGGGGGTTTTTAAATGTTACGTTTTGAGAGATCATTCCCCAGGTAAAAATCAAAAAAGAAAAAACCCAAGTTTAACCCTTTATCTTAGTTAAGGTTTAATTTTTCAATTGTTGAATCCCCTATTTTTATTTCATCAATATAGACTTTTTCACCTGTTATTGCGGCGACAATATATGTAATGGTGCGTAACACATCCTGTACATCATCTAAATAGGTATATATGGCCAGTATCATTCTGTAGTGGGGTATAAATTGAACGTTCTCAGGTGGGCGATCCCAATTATAGCGCATATTTATGACTTCATTCTTAGCTTCAATGCCTATTGTGACGATTGTATCCTTCCCTATAGCATACCCTCTGGGTTCGGTCAGTAACGGTAGTGCCGTAACTGACTCGCTATTATATATATCAAAGCCATTACTCTTTAAAGCCTCTATAAGCCTAGAGGCAGCATTAATCTCCTTATCCTTTGGTAGTGAGAAACTTATTTTGATTTTAACCACTACCCCACCCATGTCCACCACGCTTATACCCCTGTGTTAACAGGGTTCTTTAAGCCAGGGGTAGTCAACTGTTATCTCTGTGCGCCTCAGTAGCCGGCTTCCCTCAAATAACCGGTAGATCATTGATGTATATATTTCGGCAAAGTTTAATGTAGTGTAGATTCTTATGTCTATACTCCTAGTGTAGCACATTTCGGCTATTTCCTTGGTCATCTTAAATGGGTTGTGGTATTTCTCGCATTCGGGGCCATCGGTATATGTGCGCCATTCATATACCTCAATGGCGGCGTGGTGGTCCATTGCTATTGTCTTTTGTGTCAGTGGGGATTTCATTATTGTGAACCCGTTTTCCTTTAGGTAATTAACTACCTTTTTTATTACCCGATCCGTTTGCCTATCCGTCTTATTTATCCGGATGTACACACTGAACGGGACCTGTGACATACCCGTTTCACCTCACTACCCCTTTTCCTCACTACTTTATAAGTTTTTCCCCGTTTCCCGAAATAGCCTGTGGATCATTGGGTAGGTTCTTTTGGTTTTTGTTGGTGTTTGTTTTTTACATATCCCCTAGTCGGGGGTTGGTGTGAGTATTGGACATGACCCTTGGGTTT
>Ga0208313_100444_pt1 | contig 10840 bp, 13 predicted proteins | sample OSP_15_2_FD_187142 | JGI IMG/M metagenome (GOLD analysis project Ga0208313, IMG submission 187142) | Extremophilic microbial mat communities from Yellowstone National Park, USA - OSPB_Slides-mat_host_7_15 (SPAdes) (version 2) | ecosystem: Environmental > Aquatic > Thermal springs > Hot (42-90C) >... | reverse complement strand
CTTCTCGCATTCGTTCCACCTGGCAGAAGTGTCGAAAAGCGTGCCGTCCATATCCAAGACCAGCATCATTTTCCTCCACCCTGCTGTTTAAAACCTAGTATTGTTATTTTCCCGTTCTCTTCTTTGAACTCTAACTCCTTAGCTTCTCCCTCGACGTTATATACGAAGTAAAACGTTTTGAGACCTTTTTCGTCTCTTTCCCACGCCAGTTTGCTACATTTCCCTTCAAATCTAGTATTAAAGTAGTCTATCGCTTCTTGGTAGTTACTTTCCTTTGCCAGCTCTTCTAACGTTGCTGGGTCAAACGGCTGGTCAAACAAGTAGACCTTCTTATTGCCCTTCCCGTCATCAAAAATGAAATATATGCCGAATTTGAACCCGTTAAGGTTCGAAGTCGCCATTATTTCGCGGTGTTTCATGATATATTCGCTATCCACAACAGCAGAAATATAAAAAGTGTTATGCCCGTCACCTATGCCTATACATAATATGTTTGTGTGTACGATTCTGTCGTTTTTGATCCCGTCTATTCTGACGTAGAAAGAGACGTATGTAACACCTATGGTAGGTGTATCTTGGGGCATGAACCCTTCAATACGCACTATGAAGTATTTGTCTATATCGATTCTTGAGTTTACCATGTTAAATTCTTCACGCGGTACCTTTAAAAAGCTGAGTCGCATCTCAAACAGATGTTTAAGAAACGCTTTCTTTTTTAAACCTTTTTGCGGGAAGTTAAAGACATGAAGCCAGAGTGTAAAGTCCTTTTGAAAGCGTTCGAAAGTATTTCCTCTATTCAAAGTAAATACGATGAAGATTTCCCTGAAATGTTGTCATACATGTACCTTGTGCTGAAAGGTTACTGGAGGGTTAACGATGACGGAGAAACTGAGGAAGTAAAAAGACCACCGTTCACGACTATATCCCTCCTTAAAGTCATGAGGGCAATAACGGAAAAAGTCAGGAACGGTACTACAATCGAAGAAATCATAAGCGAAAAGGAACTGTGCGGGGACGTCGAGGAGGTATGACAGCAGTAAACCAAACCGTAATAAACGCGTTACCTCCGTTTTCCTACACCCAAGTCTTTCTTGTTGACCTCGCGGGAGGGTTCATTATACTGACAATAATTGAGCTGTTTATGCTGAGAAACAGTAGCTTAACCCATCTGCGACTTGCCTTGCCGTTCCTAACGTTTTCGATAGGCTTTACTCTAATTTCCCTATACCTTTCTCCTTACGTAACATATAACCCAGTATACACTACACCGTTCAACGTAACGTACAGGATCACGCCCTACAGCACAGATGGGGCTGTTCTCTTATACATCAGCATCGCAGTCCTTGCCATGGCTATAGCGTACTTTATTTATGCGTTTGCGGTCGACGTGTTGAACATCTCCTTTGGCAGTAGTAAGGACGGCGATTATTTCATACCTTAAGGGTGATACCAGTGTTACCGTTTAAGAACCTGACATTGTTTAAGAAGAAAAAACCGTCACCAACCGTCTATAAGAATTACGACGCGTTATTATTTTTGCCCCCAGCCCTAGTCAGCACTGATAAAAAAACGAAGGTAATAGAAAAAAATGGTGTACATGTCGCGATAATGTACTCGGAAACCAACGGTGTTTCTGTGATGATGGATTTGCCCGTCGACTTCTTGAAAGCATACTATAAAATGACTACACAAGTAAACCAGGGGAACCCCAGTGGCAGGATAGTCTATTTTGCAATAGTTTACATTTCTCCGAAAGAGTATGCAAGAAAGAGAGAGCAAGTACTAAGGATGAGCGTGAACGCTAAAAGGAAGTTTTTCGTCTTCCCAAGGTGGGTCTGGGTTACTCTGGAACGTTATACTGGTGCGAATGATTATTTCATTATAAATAAATTTGAAGATTCTGAGCCTACCAACTACTCGAAGGAATTTGATACGTTCGGTGCAGTCGCGATCACCTATTATAATTACTTTATTTTCGCTAGTGTTGCGAAGAAGGATTATGTAGCTTCCATAAATAAACGGATATCCCTCGGTCTGTGGGGGTTGTAATGTCCCTCTCATATTTGCAATCACTCGTCGGGAAAAACGTGATATTATTCAACTACCTACGTAATGTGTTCAAGAATAAGATATACAAAATAGTCGAAAGTGGGGGTGAATACACTCTTCATGTCGATATGGGGGTACCTAGCAGGTTACAGCACAGGATTACTTACCCTGGGATTTACTTCATTACGGACGTCATGATTCAGGGTACTAACTATACAATTTATCTGAAAAAGCAGGTAGACCTAAAGAAGTTTGCACTGGTAAGCTCGGTAACGACTTCTGAATACTACATTTCTTCGTATCGTAAAATACAGTACAGAACCGATAAAGGGTTCGTGTTCGACGCTTTAGAATTCGATATAGGAGGGTTCAAGCACCTTACGTTTAACTATAATAAGTGTATTATAGCGAAAGTGAAAAAGACTGGTCATAAGCGTACTGCTATATGCTTAGGTGATAGTGTACTTATACAAGATATAAACGAGATTACATGCAACTGTGAGTGGTTTACCGTAGAGTGAGGTGGTTGGCAACGGTATATACTAAAAAAGAAAAGGAAATCCCTACTCTTGAGCAACTCCAGTTCACCGTCTATAATGACGTATGCATGCAGAACAGTAGCTTTGTGTATCCTACCCTAGCCATAGAGAGGCTGAACACTATAATGCTTACCCTTTACAGCGACGAGGTAGAAGAGCTATGGAGGGAATTAGTCCTAAAAAGATATGAGAATGCCACGTCTGAGGACGAACTAAGGCAAATACTAAAGATCGGTTGCGATATTATGTTCATCGTCATGAACGCGTCTGGTGAAGATGTTAAGTCGTTGGTAACGAAAATACTGAACAGCACAAGGAAAAAACATCTGTTTTATGTTAACGAGGAGGCACTTGTGGCTGAAAGTTCGTATCTCATAGACGTGTTGACAAAATTCGTTAACCCCAACGGGTTTGATGTACTTACTGTTCTGAGCATACTAAAGGACGTACAAATTAGGACTGCTACTATGATTAGCAGTATTAAGGGGACGTCGCTGTATCAGACGCTTGTCAGTGAACTAGGAATTGATGAAAATATTATTGAGAAAAAATGCACGGCGAAGTACTATAGGGAATGCGTAACTGAGAAGAAAACACAATTGCTGAAAGCGTTGCAGTTTATCAGAATGAATATAAATATTCCACGTTAGGACTAACCTAAAAAAGAATTTACCATGTATTTACATTTACATTTAGTTTTTTGAGCAGTTCGTCCAGGAGGTCTTTATCCATCATTAAAACGTCTGCAATGTCATCAAGGTATTCTTTCACTATTTTTCCCAAATCGCTACGGTCAAATTGGACATCACCAACATCAACGTCAACATAACCTTTGAAGTCGTCGCATACGATCCCTTCATGCTCGTCGTAATCGCAGATGTCCTCTATTTTGCTGTATTTTATGAAAACTGGGACTTTCATTTAGCTCACGTCGACGACTACTAGCCTGTCACCTTCTAACCTAGCTTTTATTGTGAACACTGGCTCGTTCCTGCCGTATACTTTAATCAGTAGTGTGCTGTCGTCAATGATAAAGTAGTCATAGTCATCCCACGTCCTCATGTGTTCGTTTAGGAATTTTTCTATTAAGTTCTGGGCAACATCCCAATCTAGCTTTAACAGACTTGTCCTATGGAAAATGCTTTCTTCTTCGTCATTCGAAAATTCCTGAGCCATTTTGCCCACTATCTTATAGTATCAAAAAACCAGTATATAAGCCTCAAACAGCTGTTTAAAAAGCTATTAGCTGTCAAAACGAGCCACGAGCCTCATTCTTCAAGGCGAGGAGGAGGTTAGAATGACGGAATATATGGTAGCATTCTGTGCATATATAACTAGAGTATTACTGTATACCCACCATTTTACTTCCCCAGAGTGCGAGTGCATCACTGTTATACTTCCATTTAGCGGGTAGTACAGTGTCTGTTCTATCAACGCTGTCCCGTTTACCGTGATTTTCCCCTTCTGCACTGTTATATGCCCGTTATACAGTATCTGCCAACCGTATTCCGATATCCCATACGACGAGTTGTATAATACAGTAAAATTAGGGTTTATCACGGGGTATATTATGCCTGCGGGGGCGAACCCGCTTATAGCTAATACAGCAGTTTGAGTACCGTACAGGTAGAACGTAATTACATAGGCAGATTGTTGTGAAATAGCAACAGTAGGGTCTGGTGCTGTAACGTTTACTATAATACGGTCGTGTGACTTTAGGATTATTACGTTCGGGTACCAACGGTGGCTATTAACTGTCACTACCAGTTCATATGTTTTGTTGGTAGGGTTCTGTATGCATACAGTTAGTACGTTGTACTTATTTATTTCTCCTATATCATAAAAATCCAACACTTTTGCGTGCAAAAACGGGTGATAGAAAAAAATAGAAAACGTGAAAAGAGATAGTATTATAACTGCTAATATTAGTACGGTTTCAAACTTTTCCATCTCCCACCACCCATTCTGCATATTGTAACGCAAAATAAAACGTGAAATAATCTAAATCTCTATAGGAGAATATCCAAATCAACGCTGGGAGACCCCAAGCTAATTCTTTCCTATTATTAAATAATAGGATTAATGCGAAAAGAGACACTTCAAGTACAGTATATACGAATGAGGGGATAGGTAAGCCGAAGGCTGTGAGGAGCGAAAACGAAACGCCTTGCTGTGCAACTGGTTGCGTAATAGTTATGACGGACGCAAGGTACTGCTTTGAGACGAAAGGTATTGATGAGAGCAGTAGTGGCAACACAAATTCTGCTATCTTCCTAAGTTTCTGTCTTTCAAATTTAATTAGGAGAATAGCTATCAGTACTGCGAACTGCTTCACGTCTGCAGAGATCCCCAGGAGCAAGTATCTGAACTTCTCGTTTAGTAGGGCAAGAAACGCAATAGAATACGCGAAAAGGTTCAGTTCTTGCCCTGTCGCAAAATCATATGAAAGTGCGGGAAATAGGAAAAAAGATGCGATGAAAGCGTTTTCGTGCCTTTTGATGAAGGAATACGTGAAAGCTAAAACAGCTGTTATTACGTCTACTGTTTCAAGGTTGTGCAGAACTGCGACACTGATGAACGACAACGGTGGGTAAATATAGACTAACGGCATAAATGAGTTTGACGTAGTGCCAGTCACAACGTTATACGGGACGTGATATATGGAAAACGCTTTAGCCATTGAGTAAAGGTACGGGTTTTTTCCTTCTAGGAACAATTGCGACGCGTATAATATTATTGCTTCCTCATCCGTCAGGATGGGTAACCCCGTCGCTATATTCGCTACAGCTGTAATAGTAGCAATAGCAAAAGCCGAAACAATGAGTATCCTTTGCCTCACGAATATAGAGAGCATGCCTAATGCGACGACGAGGAATGCGGAAGGCAGTAAATACGGTTTTCCGTCACCTAAAAACGCCGTCCCTATACTGGTTAAACCTAGCCCTGCCAAAAACCACGATATATTTTCTTTTAATTTCTCTTCCATGGTTAACACCCGCTATAATTTGTCCGTGTTTATCGGAGTAATACCCAACGTCTGTGCAATTTCGAGCGGAGACAGCATCTCTACCCTCATTTTCGACGTGCTTACTCCCGCGACTTCCATTATACTCCTTTCAAACGCTAACAAAAGTAATATCACTAGTTTATGTGCCTCATTAAGCTTAGCTATTATATCGTCATAATTCGCATCGCTTGATATCAAAGCGTGGAGCTCTGCAAACTTTTCGGACAATTCGTCAATGGCAAGGCTTGAAAACCTATCCGACAAAATTGACAGTAAAATTTGGAAAATTTCATCTATGTTATATGGGGTGCCGTAGAACTGCAGAGACCCGCTCTTAAGGTCTTTTGTTAAAATCAGAACGTAACTGTTTATGGTTTCCTGCACAGTCGTTACTTTGATGACTTCCTTCTGGGTCACCTGCCTCGTCGGTATGATGGCTTTTTCCCTGATCGCTTGTCTGACTAAGTTAGGGTCTACTTTTACAATATTTCTGCGTCCTAGTGGGGATAACTGGGGTTGTTGGGGTTGCTGTATTTGCGGAAATAGGGGCGTCAGTGGTGGTGTTACCGTGTTTCCAGATATTTCATATACGGGTTCCTGTTGTTGCTGTTGTTTTTTATTACCGGAGTTATTTTGACTCATAATTATTTCTTACCCAGAAATCCTTTAAAAAAGCGGATTTTGTGGGGTTCGGACTTACCATAAGGTTTTAATTTCGTACTGTCAAAACCAGAAATACGGAAGGAAAAGTTCGAAATGCTATATAAAGAAAAAGTGCGAATTAAGGAAAAAAAGATAACGTTACTTCGAACCTAACGTAGCAGTTTGCCATCATACCGTGTGAAGCCCAAACCCGTCCCAAAACCTAAGGCTCAAACAGATGTTTGAGGAAAATTTATAAGTTTCCGACACCAGATGTTCTTATGCAATTACAGGAGCAACAAGGGCAAAACAACGCAATTTCGTCGCCTCCTGCAGATGTTTCTACTATTGCACGCCGTTTGAAAGACGAGCTAGATAAATACGTTGTCGGAAATGAAGACGTCAAAACAGCTGTTATAACAGGACTTCTGACTGGGTTTCCTACCCTGCTCATCGGAGACCCAGGTACTGCGAAAACCTATACCATCGAGATCCTTTCGAAAATGATCGATGGGATTAAGCCAGAAGAGCTTTTCATAGTACTTGCTCACGAGGCGATGACGCCAGAGGACATCTTTGGGAATGTAAACCTAAAGAAACTCAGAGAGGAAGGGGTCTTAGAATATATTACCGAAGGCTTCCTACCTTCTGCAAAACTCGTTTTCATAGACGAGATTTTTAAGAGCAACAAAGTCCTTGCCGAATCGCTGTTTAGGGCGATCAACGAAAAGAAGTTCAGAAATGGGAGTAAAGAGATCTCGTTGCCGTGGCTAGCGTTCTTTTCTGCGTCAAACGAAGTAAGGGTAAACACGCAAGCGGACAGAGCATTTCTAGACAGGTTTAAGATATTCGCTACGGTTCTTTCGCCTAACTTGGAAGACATACAAGACCTCAAGTCGATTGCAGAAAGGTATTATAAAGTCCTCACAGCAACTAAGCCTACTTCCATCCCGATTGTAACGAGTTACGACGAAGTCAAAAAAATACAGGATAAAATCCTTTCAGATTACACTAAATACATAACGGAAGATATTGTGCTCGAAGCGACAAAACAGGCTAACCTCATCCTGGGTGCAATCGCACAGGCTTTACAGAACCCGAGGGCGTTTAGCGATTCTAGCGTTGTGAGGTCGTACTTTAAATCGATGGGTGGGTATCTAACAATCAGTGAGAGAAAGTTCAAAAGTATAATGCAGGTCGCTAACGCATTACGAGAAATGTTCGGCAACTCAACAATTACACCAGTGCATACTGCGTTAGCGTTCTATCTTACAATCCCGTTTACTCCAGAGCTGAAGAACATAATAACTCCTATAATCTCGTCATTGCTCAAATCATACCTCAACACAAATTTATCGAAGAATTCTTCTATTGATATTGATAAGTTGAAAAATAGTATTTCCAAAACACTAGAGAAAATCTTTACTAATAAAGACCTGAATAATTTGATAGAGAAAGCGTCGGCAGACGCTATGGATATTATTTCTAAAGTATTCCCAGCGACGTCGTCCGATTTAATACAGTACAGGGCAGATCTTCTTAAGAAATTTTCCGAGGTCGCAACAGGTAAAGGTAATACGGTACAGAAGTTTGAAGATTTTCTGAATGCTATAGATACCCTGAACGAGGTCGCAACCAAGTATGCCAGTAATCTAAAAATAAGGACTTTAGCACAAAAACTGCTCCAAAACATCGCATCTACCGTCTACAGTAAGATAGATACAGCTCGTATAGAGCATGACATGATGGCTGAGCTTGACAAAGCTTACGAGAAGATGAAGGCTGAAATTGAAAGAATGTATAACGAGCTAATGAAACAGACAGGGAACGATGAGTACAGTAAACTCGTTTCGGGAATACGAAAATTCTTCCCTCAGTTTTCAGACGTAATACCACAAATAGTGGTAGACGAAAAGGAAAAAGAAAATATAATGAAGGATCTCGACAAAGCTGTATATAATGTGAGGACTAAGATAAGAGATTTCATAAACATGTTAGAAAAAACTAAAAAAGTATTAGAAAAGATGGAGAAGTGAGCCTTATGCAAAGCTTCTTCAATAATAATGAAGATGAGGAGGAGAAACAACTAATACAACTAACAGACACTGTCTTTAAAACAGTATCCAAATTACTTATGATTGGATCTGACATTAGTGACAGTGTATGGAATACTGTGCATAAACTTGTTAAGATAGCGTCAGAACAAAATAAACTCCTACTACAATTCCCCGCAGTCCTAGCTTATTTTGTTTATAATTTTCTAAAAAACATCGATTTAGATAGAATTGACTACGTAAACAAAAAACTGGACGATATCCAGCGTCTGATACAGCGTAAGAACCTTCAAGGTTTATCCTTCAACACCATTAAACAGATGTTACAACAGGAACTGCAAGAGAAAAAATTCAGACGTAACCGACCTAACAAAACAGAAAATCAACAGGAAGGGCAGAAGCAAAGCGGAAATAAACAAGGCGAAGAGGGAGAAAAACAACAGAAAGAGAGAGAAGAAGGAGAGGAAAGTGAAAATGAAGAGAGTCAAGAACAACAAGGACAAGAATTAGAAAAAGAAAGTCAGGAGGGTAACGAGCAAGAAAACGGTGAGGAACAGGAACAACAGGAAGGTGAAGAAGGCAATGAAGGAGAACAACAGGGTGTAGAAGAAGGGGAACAAAGCAAAAATGAAGGGGCAGAAGAAGGTGAAGAACAGGAAGGTGAAAATGAAGGAAATCAAGGAGAGGGAGAAGAAGCGGAACAACAGTCAGGTGGAGAAGGAGAATCGCAAGAAAGTGTAGAAGAAGGAGAGGAGACAGAATCACAAAGTGAAGAAGGACAGAGCGGAGAAGAAGGAAACGAAGGAGGACAAGGTAATGCTCAGGAAGGACAAGAATTAGGAGAGGAAAGCGAAAGTGAGGGGAGCCAGAGCGGAGAAGAGGGTGGAGAAGGACAGGAATTAGGAGAGGAAGAAGGGCAAAATAACGAGGAAGGGCAACAAAGCGAAAATGAACAGGAAGGTCAGAATAGTGGAGAAGGTGAAAGTGAAGGAGGACAACAGAGCGGGGAAGAAAGCGTAGAAGTCCAAAATGGTGAAGAAGGACAAGAGGGTACTGAGCAAGGAAATGAGGAACAGGGCGGAAATGAAGGAGGACAGGAAGGAGAAGAGAGCCAAAGTGAGGAAGAGGGCGAAGGAGAGGCTGGACAAGGAGGAGAAAACGAAAATGAAGAGAGCCAGAGCGGGGAAGAGGAAGAAGGATCAAAAGGTGGGAAATGTAAAAGACAGAGCGGGGAAGAAAGTGAGCAGGAAGAAGTAGAGGAAAGCGAAAGTGAGGGGAGCCAGAGCGGGGAACAGGAAGCAGAAGGAGAATCACAGGAAGGCGAACAGGGAGGTGGTGAAGAGAGCGAAGGTGGTGAGGAAGGTGCAGAGCAAGAAGGTGGTGAAGGTGAAGAAAGTGAAAGCGAAAGTATCCAGAGTCAACAGAGTGGAGAGGGATCAGAAGGTGGAGAAGGACAGGAAATTGAAGATATTTTGGAAGAACTCGAAAATGACATTGACGAGGAATCAATGATTTTAGATCAGTTGGAAGAAAGCATGCAAAAATCATTATCGGCACTGTCTATTGGAAAAGGCTCTGGAGGAGGAATACTAAACGAAGTCAATCCTAGGATTTTAGAACTGTTAGAGAGGGCTAACAGGATTCTGGCTCTGGCTAACCAAGTCGATTTAGAGTACGCTAACAGAGGCGTTAAAGACCAAGGAGGCGTAATGAAGGGGATTACGACTGGGAATAATATTAAACATATGTTTAGGAGTCAGCTAATTTTACCAGATGAGATTTTCCTAGAACGCTATACTAACAGAGCATTATTGCAAAGAGCAGTAGAAAACGAGGGTGTTGGGGACTTCTATTTCATAATAGATAAAAGCGGGTCGATGGGAAATACAATGCCGAACGGGTACACTGCATTTGAAAACGTTTCTGCCGTAGCCCTAGCTTCTGCTATGGAAGCTGAAAAGAATAACAAGAAGGTGTTCGTACAGTACTTTGATACTTCATCAACTGAGCCTTTAGACGTTAACAACGTTTTTGAAATAGCTCAGACCGAACCTGGAGGAGGAACGGACATGATGACCGCACTAAGACGCTTCATGGATTATTACAATAACTATCCAGGGTTAAAGGACGTAAGACAGATCTTCATTATGTCTGATTTTGAGACGAATTATGATAATCAAACGCTTCAGGAATTTAAGAACTTTGCAAAGAATAATGGCTTAATAGTCACGTGTCTGCATGTATATGGTGATAAAGTGCCTGATGAAATGCAATATATAATAGACGAAATCTGTGACGAATATTACAAATTTAATAATTATGATGCAAGCGAGCTGTTCTCGGTCGTGTATTCAAAAGTTTAGCTCTTTTTGTGTGTTATCCCGCCCTAAAGGGCGACGCCCCCTTAACCCCTTTCTTTGTAAAAAAAAGTTTAGCTTTCATTTGTTAAAGCTTCTAATTCAGACAACTTTTGTTTTATGTAGTACAAATCACCATCTATATAATCATTTAGTAATATGCTTAGTATCTCTAGTTTGTCGTCATCGTCC
>Ga0208313_100443_pt1 | contig 10874 bp, 18 predicted proteins | sample OSP_15_2_FD_187142 | JGI IMG/M metagenome (GOLD analysis project Ga0208313, IMG submission 187142) | Extremophilic microbial mat communities from Yellowstone National Park, USA - OSPB_Slides-mat_host_7_15 (SPAdes) (version 2) | ecosystem: Environmental > Aquatic > Thermal springs > Hot (42-90C) >... | reverse complement strand
GCATTGTTGATACCGAGCTGGCTAAGGATGACTGGGTTGGCATAATACGGCTTAATGTAGAAGTGACTAACCCCGTCAAACACGTAGTAGGTCGTGTTGGTTAGGAGGTAGGCAACAACCAAATTGTTGCTGTAGAGCGTGTTGGGGAAACCGACCTGGTAAAGCTCCTGAACCTGTGTACTGTTCAGGACTGTGTTGTAGATAGCCACATAAGCGATTGTGCCGTTGAATATGAACCACTGCCTTGGTCCGCCATAAATTGAACCACCTATGTAACCGTAAATCCAAGGACCACTTTTGCCGAACATGGCCGGTAGGTTGCTTGTCGATGTCTGCCCAACAAACTGTCCGTCCAGGTACAAGGCTAGGTAATACGGTCCCGAGGTACTTGATGCCCACATCTCAAAAACAGCCATGTGCCAGCCAGGGCTTAGTGCCGAGGACGTCGAGACACTAATGCCTGCCCAATAATCAACGGCAGACAAAACGCCATTACTCTGCACAACAAGTGGGTAATCGAAATAACCCGCTTGGTATGGGTAGTTATTTCCTCCACCAGAGAAACCAAGCAGTGAACCGAACGAGGTCGTTGTCGGTAGGTAGAACCAAACAACAATGCTTATCGCCCCGTAGGTGATTGCCACGCAGTTGAATATCGAGTTGGCGCCAGCCCAGCCACCGTACGGGTTGCTCGAAAGCGTGCAGTCAGGCACCTGGAACAAGTACCCAACAGGGTTATAGCTCTGGTACCCAGTATTGAACTGACTGAGCAATGTCTCACTGCTGGGTTGTACCGAGAACAACGTGAGGTTTGTCTGCAACGGGAAGCTCACCTGCCTAGTGCTTATTGAGTAGGAGCCACTGGTCACGTAGAAATACACCGTGGCAGGCACAGCAAAGTAATCACTCATTGAGTATGTGTTGCTTGCCGAGTCTGTGTAAGAGAAGGTGGCTAGGGTGCCAGGCGTTGGGTTGTACGTGACTGGGCTTGAGGAGTACTTCGCATAGTCAGTCGGGTAGATAGCTATCCCACTCGATGGCGAGGTAATGCTGTTACAGCTGAGTAGTTCCGTGACTGAGGGGCTAATTGTGGCTGGTAGTGTATAGACGCCACTCGGGCAACTAACAGCAGTTATACTGCCCTGCGGGAAGTACCCTGTGTCGTTGTCGTAGGCAAAAACAAAGTAGCGACCAGAAATCGCTTGGGAATACCACGCAACACCTCCATAGTACCACTGAACGGGCGTGTTTATGTAGAAAGTACCACTCGTGCCTGAGCCACCCGTGTTCACTACCTGCTGTGCTACATAAACAACCACGTGTGGGTTGGCGTAGGACGTCCAGGGCACAACAATCACGTCACCGCCGGCTGGCGATTGGGACCACGAGTACTGAGTCCCCGGCGTGTATGATGTACCCTCGCTCGTTGTTCCAATGCTCACTTGGGCAGTACCCACGGTGTACTCTGTAGTGTTTATGGCAATTGTGGCAATGTACAAGTAAGGACCCTTGAGACACGTGCTTGGTCCTGGTACTGCTGGGTTGAACCAGGAGTTAGAGGATGCGGTTCCGCTGAAGAACGTCACGTAGGACCACGTACCGTTGGCAATAATATACGTGCCATAGAACATCGCCGTAGATGTCGAGTTGTTATAAATATCGGCGTGGAAGTACAACTGCCCACATGTTTCGGTGCTGATGCTGTACCACGCCACAGCCACGAAGTACTGGTAACCAGAACTGAACGTGTAATTGCTCCCAATAGCCACGTTAGAATATGCACCAACAGTGCCCTGGTAGACATAACCACTCAATGAGTAGGCACTGGATAGGGCAATCCATGTCGCATAACCCGAAGAACCAAATGGGTTTTCATCCTTTAGTACGTAGTTATAAATATAGAAGTTATTAGAAGCTTCGGCTTCCCACCTAACACTCTGCGTACTGTAGAGAAAGACATCGCCACCCCAGTACCCCCACGTTGCACTTGTTCCATTACTTGGCGAGTTGACGTTCGGCGCTCCAATCCAAAACACCCATGTCGTTGCGTGGGCAACAATGGCAAGTGCTAGGACAATCACTATTCCTAGCACAAAGTACCTAATCCTCGCCACCATACTGGAGGATTCTAGTACTAGTAATAAATAAGGATTTATCGGGCACTTCTATGTGCTAGTAATGAGTAGTGAATCACCACCTTATGATAGGGAGTTACCCATTTGGGAGCATGTTAGGGAGTTGGGCGTTAGATTGAGGAGGGCCTTGATCGTTTTCGCAATAGTATTCATAATCCTCTGGCTACCCATGCCTGACTACCGCAGCCACAACGTGACCCAAGCCATCATAGGCTTCTTCACTATGGAGTATTACCCAATAATCGCGTACGTGTTCAAGCACTACATACTAAACCTAGTGTACTCCTCGGTAAGCTCCGTGAAGTGCGCCTCGGGTTATGTAGCAATCACGAATGGGACGGCACAACCCATAGGCATTATATCAACTACGGTTCTTGGGCCCTTCGTATTCAGTGTGGAGTTGAGCATAGTCATTGCGCTCCTCGTGACAATACCCGTGTTTATCTACGAGGTTTATCAATACGTGAAGCCGGCCCTGTACCCGCATGAGTTGAGGGCTGTTAGGAGGTATATCTGGGTGGCTACCGCATTGTTTTACATCGGTGCATTCATTGGTTACTACTTTGTCTTCCCCGCATTCCTAAGGATAAGCCTATTCTGGAGTTGCCTATTCGGTTTCGTGCATCTATTGACAACGAGCGGTTTCCTGGACACGTTCATAGCCACACTGTTCTTCGCGGGCTTCCTATTCGAGACACCCGTGATAATAGCCCTACTGACACAAACCGGTTTAATAACGCCGGATGCGCTCTCGAGGAATAGGCCGTATATATACTTCGGAGTACTCTTCGTAATAGCCCTAGTAAACCCAGACCCCACACTTGTCAGCACGCTGCTCTGGTTCATAATGTTCATAGCACTATTCGAGGCAGGGTACGTATGGAGCAAGAGCATCTATAAGAAAATGCCCAGGACCTAGCCGTTTTTACCCTCCCCAAGCCTTTTCAATATTTCGTTTATGACTTCCTGCCTCGTCTTACCCCTAACGTCTATATTCAACGCCCTAGCAATCCTCAGTATGTCTGGGTCGACATCGTTCATTACCGATTGCCTTGTCTCGTTTATCGTCCTCATTACCTCGAACCTCGCCTCATATATGGGCTCGTTTAACTCCCTGAGGAACTCGCTCAGGGACCTCCTAGCCCAATTATACCACTTACCCAACTCCCTCGCTATTGTTGGCAACATCTCGGGCTTCCAGGCAATAAGCACTAGGAAGAATAGGAATAGTAATAGGCCGGTTTGTTCATCAAGGACTAAATATATGTGCATTTAACCACCGATCTAAAGCTGGGTTAAGCCCTACCTATTGCTTAACCTCCAATTGATCTCCCTTATCAACTCCTCCTCAGACTTACCCCTGGTGTCTATACCAAGTCTCTCGGCAATCTCGAGAACCTTAGGGTCAACCGTTGTCTTAGTTTCAACCTTCTTCTGCTGGGCTAGTTTATTGTTTATTTCCGTCAATAACTCATCCCTAGACTTACCGGTCGGGTCTATACCAAGCTTCCTAGCGATTTCAATAAGCTCCGGTTCCGGCTCGCTCTCACGGGCACCACGCCTAAACTCCCTAACTGCCTGGCCAAGACTCCTAGCCAATTGGGGAATCTTGCTCGGGCCCCAAATAATGAGGATGATAAATGCTATGATAAGTAGAATCAGGGTCTGCGTATCAATAAGCAATATGACACCCATACAAAATATGAACTTAACCTCAGTTTTTAAGACTAACGACTCATATGTAAATCACATCCCTAACCTCCTCATAGAGGAACAAGCCTAGGTTTATCGCCACCAAAAACCATAATGCATACATGAGTGTTGCCACGGAGAGAAATTGCGGTAGTGCTATACCGAAGAAGACGTGACCAACAGCTAGGATTCCAAGTAATATTCCTAATAGACCGAACAATGCTTCAAAAAAACTCTAAAGCACCCATATGTATGTGAAAGCTAGGGTGTATTTAATAAGTTTTGCATAGTGAGAATTCATTTTGTTTCTATAAGGTACTTGTATGTTTTCTTTATACTTCGGCATACCACCACAACACGACATTGTTTGTGCCTGATGGTGGTGCTGTGATGTAGTTCACATAAATATATGTTGAATCAGCTGTCACGTAGAAGCTACCTGCCGCACCAGCTGATTGGGGTATGACAATGACTTTGCTCGGTGTGGTGGCTAATCCATGTGCAATCGTGAACTGGGTGGTTGAACCATTACCACTGAATGTGGCTACACCACTGTTTCTAGTGAGTAATATTGTAAGAGGATTGTGACATACTGCCATGCCACTCAATAACGTTACATTACTAAAGTTATCAAAAGCATACTGTACCACATTCCAATTATATGGTGTGAATGTTAAACTGCCAATGATGAGTCTCCTGCCGTTTGTGTAAACAACAGGGGTTGTTTGCGGACTACCATGCTCAAGCATCATTTGAGCAATATAAATAGGTACCCCTGAACCTGTGACATAAATATCAATGACATTATCAAATGCGTGATAACTGTGAATACCACCCACCTTAAACATGCCCTGCCAGGCAATGTAAAGCCCATAGTAATTGCTTGTAGCCTCGAAATTATAGAAATCACCGAATTCTTGGTTTCCGTACACCCCATAGTAGCAACCACCAACTTGAACATTATCAAGTTCATAAGTATCTTCAAGGCCTTCACCATTCAGCATAATACCGCTGACGCCACCACTGCAATTCACCTGGATACCTCTGAGAACTGCTGTGGATGCTTGAAGGTAAAGTGCATATGCATTGTTCACACTGCCACTGAAGAAGAAGGTTAAATTCTCAAGCCACAGCTTAGTGAATGGGTAAGAATAATTACCTTTTGGCACGTAGAGTAGGTGATTACCACTTGAACCAGAGTTATAGTTAATCACCGTAGCGTTGTAACCACCCCACTGTACTGCGGCGCCGGCGCTCTCTCCTACAATGCTTATTATAGAGCCAGGTGGTATGGTTATTGTCTGGGTGATGTTATACGTACCTCTCCTAATCAGAATCTTACCTACTGGTGCAGTGACTGTAACACCACTATAGGGGCTATATGTCATAGTAGGCAATGCATTAATGGCTTCCTGTATGCATGCCGTCGGTGAACCAGTACATATTGTTGTACCATCATGAGAAACCGCATAGTAATTACCATCCTTCGTGTAAACAACCACATCTGCATCCCAATAGTTCGTGGTGTATGTATTGTACTGCTGTACTTGCTCCGTCACCTGCGTCTGGTTGATTGGTTGCTGAACAATCGTCCTATTAATGATTTGCTCAACAACCTCCACATGTCTCTGTGTCAATAGATTGGTGGTTAGTATGGAAGCACCGAGCAACGATGATATAGCGCCCACGCCAAGCAAGGTCTTTAGCGCCTTCCTCCTACGCACATCCATAACAACCAAAGAAACACTGCATGATTTAATAAGGATTTATCGAGCCTTTTCACCATGTAGTATCGTGGGCGTTAGGGGTATAAGTGGGATTGGTGTGTCTGATGCAATGCCTAGGGTTGTCTTCCTGGTTGTAGCGCCAATGGTCCTAGCCACGATGATTGTAGCTATTGTGAGCACATTCACGAGCAACAAGTGGTTGTTAATAACCACGGGAGCATTGGCAACAACCACGGCACTAACCACAATAACAACAACAATTTTATTTGGAGAGCACGCGGGTAATTAATGCGTATGCCAGCATGAATGAGATAAATGAAATTGCGAAATCAATCGCCAAGTTCACGATGTTTATGGCTCCATGAGTAATGATTGGCACGGCGAGTACATACGGTATGTTGAGCACCACAGCACTCACGACATACACAACCGAGTAAACAATCCCCAGGATCACAGCACATTTCAAAGCACCCATCAACCAAACCCAAACACACAGCCTAATAATTCTTTTGTCCACTTATTTTCCTTACATACTCGGTGATTTGGGATTCGAACGCTGATTGAGTGATGACACTCAACCGCGATGACCCACCACGGTGGTGTCTAAGACCATGACTTTTCAACCTGCTTGAAAAAATCAAACTTTTGGGACTCCAGAGGGCTTCTGCAACAATTAAGGAGCACCCAACAGACTTGTTAAACCTGGTGTCCCCTTTCCAGAACCGCAACCTCTCACGACCCCTGCCCACCCAACAGATTTATTAAACCTACTCCACGACGGGTTTACGGTATGCCCAGGAGGTCTGAGTTCGAGAAGAGACCGAACAAGAAGTTGATGGTTCTCATGTACATAGCCAACCGCCCCACACAAATGGCTCGTTGGAAGGACCTCAAACAATACTTTGTCGTTGAGAGGAAGCTCATGAGCGAGAAAGAGCTAGCCGTGTACCTATCCCGCCTGGCTAAGGAGGGGCTTATCAAGCGTGCCTGGCTAGGGTCTGGCAGAGGTAAGGAGCGGATTTACAAAATCAATGAGTACTTCTTCGAGGAACTAATGAAAAAGGGCGCCGTGTAAAGGGCCAATAGGGTTAAAGCCATTTTCAAAAACACATCTTTGTATGGTTAATTGGGAGGACGTCCTGGCACCGTGCCCAATCGGCGTAACACCATACGTAGTAATAAAAGCCAAGGTGAGCGAGGACGCTAAGGACAAGGTAATGGAGGTCTTGAGGAGGCACTACATACCATTCATACTATTAGGAGATGTCCTTGTGTCATGCAGGTTCGCAATCATTTTCGAGAGGGCTATGCATTACACTAGCGAGGGCACCACCGATACTAGGTATGCAATCATTCACATAGACCCACCGAGCGATAGGGTTAGGCAGGCTATCGAGTTCATATTCAACATACTTAGGGAGGCTGGGATTGAGCCTGGCATGAGTGTTGAGGATGCCGTTAATGAGTACGACAGGGTTATTAAGGCATTCACATGTTAGGCGAGATGTAATCCATGTTTATAAACCCGTTGGATAGAAATGCTTTTAAAACCCGTTTTTATAAACATGTTGATGAACATAACACACCCAACGAATTTCAAAGTAATAAAGGACACCGTGGCGAGGGGCTTGTGGGTCTCAATAAAATATGCCAAAGGGTCATGCGTTTATTTGTCACCGAGCAAGGTGCTGAGGTATGCTAAATCGCCCGAGATCTCAAACCCCGTGGTTAGGCACTTAGTCAGATACGTCATGGATGAATTGGTTAAGTACGGATACATGGACTTCATGTACCGCACGACGAAAAGAGAACTCATTTATTGCGTCCACCGAAACTCACCCCTGTGGGAACTCATAAAGCAGAGCGGTGGCCCCGAGGACGTACTTAGTTTCCTCGAGAAAGTCGTTCCGTAGCCACCATTAGAGGCTTCTCCCTAAAAACGAACAATTTCTTATTTGTGTCATATTTGTCGAACGTGATAAGCACAACCCTACCATTACTGAACTCGAAAATCGCCAAGTAATCCATAATCTCGACCCTAACCAACCTCACTAACTTAGAAATTCTATATTTCCTGCGGATTAACCCCTCCAGTTCCTCAATGCTCATTACCCTAACCATCACAGTTAGTTAATCCGTGAATAATAAATAGGGGAATCCCGTGAAATACCTATGCGATACACTTATATATCCCCAGTGATACATGGATAATACGGTGGTAATATGCCCAAGACAAAGTCGAAGGAGAGGATGGTCCTAATAAGTGTCCACCTACCGAAGCAGATGCTTGAGGAGTTGGATGGGCTAGTCTCACAGGGCGTGTTCCCGAGTAGGAGTGAGGCCATTAGGATAGCCATTAGGGACCTGCTATATAGGGAGAACTCGAGGAATAAGGCGCAGAACATGGCTGAGGGATTTATGGTGGGTAGGTGAGTATGCCAATAATCATTAGATGCCATAGTTGCGGATTCGTGCTCTACAACGGAAATGAACTGAGGAGTATCGACTTGATACTTAGGGAGTGGGGATACAAGTGCCCAGTGTGCATGAGTCCATTGTCTAAAGTGCCTCTGAGAGTCAAGGTAGTAGGTAACGCCAACTACAAACGTATTGATGATGATGAAATCAAGGCCTTAATCATTGATTTGTTGAGGAAGAGTGGTCAATTAACCACAACCGAGATTGTGGATAAGGTAGTTGAGGCATTGGGAGTTGATACGACGCCGTTCAGGGATAGGGTTAGGGGCATAATATATGGATTAGAGCGAAGTGGTGCCATAATGCGTGTGAGTGTCACGAAAGGTAGGAAAATCATTTGGGCACTCAAAGCCTAAGCCCCAAAGCCCAAACCCACTCAAAATCAATAATAATTTTATTTTATGATTAACACACAGAATATTATCAACGACACACTGGTATCTCACCACTCTCCATCAGACCTGGACCACTCAATGTATAGTTCACGTAACTTGGCATTATTGTCACGTTTGACTGCATTGTAGAGACGTACAAGGTAGATGCAAACTGAATGCCGTAGTTGGTATCAACGGTGACGTAGTTCCCAGTGGTTATTGTTATGTTGATGATGGGCGACGTAAACGATGAAGTAACGGCGTGGGATGCACCGTTTACCGTGACTAGGACCGTGTAGTACCTAAGACCGTTGTAATCAAACCAAGTCTCAACGTGGCCAACTTGGCTCACGCAGTTAGTGCTGTATTTAATGTACTCATTGACAGTGAATAATTGCTGGTGCAACACATTGTACCCAACCCACTGGATATCAAGGGTCACTTCCTTCTCGAGTAGGTTGTTCTTCACGTTGATGACGAGGACGTTAGCACTCACGAAGCTAGGCACCATATACACTATGAACCCAGCAATGACAATCACAAGTATCGCACCTATTACATAACCCGCACCACTCATCAGGAAAAACCGTGTTTTGGAAGAGTATAAAACTATCGGTTGCGGTTCTACACCCTAGGCTTGAAGAGCGTCAATGAGCAATAGACTTATAAATGTTTAGAGACACGAGTTTTATGATGTCACAGAAAAAATCCGAACAAAGGACTGAGCAAAAAGATGTGAAAAAGCGAGCAGAAATAGGAGGGATAGGGATGGTAGAGGTAGAAGCGCTAACAAACATCGCCTACGGTTTCCCATTAAAATACATTGATAACAAAACAAAATCAATCCTGGTTGAGAAATACGTGAAGACGGGAGTCATAGATGACATCAACCACATAGACTTCTTCATGCCACGTTGCTTATCACCCATAGCCAACAAAATGATGCCGTGTATATACGGCACGGCGGTTTTATCAGCGATGAAAGAAACGGCAGGGTTGGCAGGTAAACCATTAAAGCATGATTTCTCTATCCTGGGCATCTACTTTGACGAGAACGACGTTAATCTACTAGTCAGAAAGATAACGCTAGTCAAGGGAGAACAAAGGACGCAAACGCTGGCGATTACCGAGATAGTAACCTCTGGTGCACATGGGGTATTACTATATGAGGGACAACTACCGCCAGAGTTGATGGTACCTAAAATCGTCATTGGCAGGATGAAAGGTAGGGGCTTCGGTAGGATAATAATCAAGTGGCAGTAAACCCAAACAACAGAAAAGCTTTTTAAAAAACAACAACTTCTTTTCCACGCCCAATTGGGCAACCTATTGCATCTAACTCAATGCCTTTACCACGGACCTTAAGACTTACATCATCGACCTCAAAGCACAATACACGCATCATAGTCCTTAGCACCAAGTACATAAGCCCTTAAACATTAAACACAACGCATTACACAATGCACGTTACACATAACATATCCAGCTTCTTACATATAACATTACACCCTCGGCTTACCGCATCTTATTTCAATGATTCTACACCCTAGGCCCGAAGGTTGGGTTAGTGAAACAACATGATTAGTCGTAACAATGCTATAGCAATCATTGGCAAGTTAGGAGTGAATGTTAGCAACACGAGCAATGCTATGATTGCCACGTCAATCATGAAGTCCATAATTGACGTCCTGGCTGAAACATATATGTCGAAGCCAAGCCAAAATATGAACAGTACCGTGGACTCAATACGAATTGGTTGGTAGAATATTGCAATGGCGAAGGCGATTATTGAGATGAGGGCAAGGACCTTATCAATTGTTTTTAAATCATCCATCTAGGAACCCCTGATTACGATACGTAGTCATCATAGAGTTGAGCCAGTAAGGCGAAGAACAACAACCATGACTCATATGGTGCTAGTACCGTGTAGATATGTAGGACAGGCAGTGCCACTAGGGCTAGGAACACGAGTATTATGAAGTCGAGCCAGTGGTCGGGTGTTGATACGAAGTCAAATAGCTGTATACCTAACGCCAATGCTAAAAACCATACGAAGTATGGACTCATTGCAGTAACAACAACGGCAAACAGACAGCGACAGTAGTATGAACAATGTCTCCCACATGTCTATTGTGGCATCCCTCATACTAACCAGAAAAGCCCCTAGGTATTATATAAGGATTTAATGAGGAGCCACAATCAGTAGTTAGGCTCTAGCTCACCTGGTGATTGGGTTTCATAGACATTAACAACTACGTCGTCCTCAACATAGAACAACACACTATCACTAGGTCCAAAACGCTTATCATAAACCTTGAATGGCCCACCCAACCTATGCTTTTCAATGCCAATCAACTTACCATCCATATCGTAAATAAGCGCATACATTGAAGCCCTAAACTTACGCCCCCTCTTTATTTCAGCCAGGAACTTCTTATTACCGCATTTGAATATGATTGATGCACCAC
>Ga0208313_100441_pt1 | contig 10889 bp, 10 predicted proteins | sample OSP_15_2_FD_187142 | JGI IMG/M metagenome (GOLD analysis project Ga0208313, IMG submission 187142) | Extremophilic microbial mat communities from Yellowstone National Park, USA - OSPB_Slides-mat_host_7_15 (SPAdes) (version 2) | ecosystem: Environmental > Aquatic > Thermal springs > Hot (42-90C) >... | reverse complement strand
ACTTTCCGTAAGGATTTAATACTAATTTCCCGTTTTCAAGACTATACTCATATCCATGTAAATCACATCTTATTTTATATCCGTCCACATCTCCATACTCCATATTTCTTCCCTTATGAGGGCAATAGGCATCAATAGCAAACACTTTATCACCAACCCTTACTATGGCTACTTCTATGCCATTTATTGAGAATTTTCTGGGTTTTTTATCTTCTAAGTCTAATAAGCTACAGACTCTCACTAACATTAAATAATCACCAATGTGGAAATAGAAACGAGAAAAAACAGTTATTATACCTTTTATTTTTTAGAATATGGAGCGTTACCTGGTGAGCTTCTTCTGAAGTGATCCGATGACCTTCCGTATAGTAATTCTAAGAACCACGCTTCGTGTTCTATTTCCTCCTGAAGTATTCTCTGCGCTAGATCATAAGTTCTAGGATCTTTTCCGTAGGTCATATCGCACACTTCTTTCCAAGTTCTTATCGCACACTGTTCGGCTTCTAACAAAACCTTTAATATTTCTTTAGGGTCTTTCCAATTCTCTGGTAGATATGCATCAGAACAAGCCGAAATATCGGCAAGCTGCCTTATGTCTCTAGGTAAACCCCCTCCTAGTTCATAAAGCCTTTGAGTCATTAGTTCGAAGTGAAGCCTATCCTCAAGCCTAGCATCCTCAGCTATTTCCTTAAGACCCTCTCCTTCCATACCAGTTAGGTGCATTCTCAATATGGTATAGTAGTAATATGTAGTGAACTCTGCAGCTGTTGCTTTAACAAGTTTATCTACTAACTTTTTCACATCTAATCCAGATTTTTCCAGTATTTCTACTCCGACTACCTTTGGTTCTTGGGGTTTTTCTTGCATACAGACATCATCCTAATAGACTATACTCACTTCAAATTTATAAAGCTTTCTATTTGATACTAATTATAACTTGTAGTTAGAAATAACTTTAAAGTTAACTAAGCCAAATCAGAGTCTTACCTCTTAAGGTGTAGAGAAAAGATCTAGCAAAGACTCTATGAAGAAGCTACTAATTAAGAATTACTTTGAAATCAAAATCTTTATAAGTTAGGGCTCATTAGAGTATAACAGTGGTTACATAATGAATACAGCTTTTACGTTTAATCTTCATTATAATAGCTTTTTACCCAAAAAAAGAATTTATAATTACTTATGCGAGGTGTTTTGAGACGAGTATAAGAGATTCTGCAAAACTCTTTGGACCAGCCTGGATAGCATTGTTGGCAGATGCTGATGCTGCGAGTATATTAGGAGGGTTATCCACCGGAGAGGAATATGGATACAAACTAATATGGTTTGTGATGCTATTATCTCTTCCTCTCTTCATAATACAAGAGGCTTCAGGGAGATTAGGTGCCATATCTGGGAAGGGTATTGGAGAACTTATCAGAGAATACTACTCTAGGAAAGTATCAATTTTATCTATTTTCCCAATATTTTTCGTTGATTTCTTTACATATCTAAGTGAGTATGCGGGAATTGCAATTGGATGTTACTTAATTGGTATCATTCCCCTATTCGGCCTGGTAATATTTTTCATCCTTCACGTTATAATAGTGTTAACTAAAAATTACGAAATAACTGAAAGATATCTAGTAGTAGTTTCCGTAATTCTATTATTGTCAGCCTTAATTATAGTTGGGCCTAAGCTGAACTTTACCGGACAAGAAGTCTTATACTTCTCTACCTCAAAGAACTTCCTATTCTTCATTGCTGTAAACATTGGTGCAGTAGTAACTCCACCTTGTATGTTGATTTATCAAAGTTCTGCTACAGCAATTAAATATCCTAAGATAGATATTAATAATTCTAAAAAGATATCATGGATAACCATAGAGACGTTACTAGGAGCTATAATAACTGAATTGATAATAGTATTATCTGAGATGATAGGAACTTCAATTGGTAATATAGATCCTACTGATCCAGCTCAGTTACTATATATTTTAGGAAATTTTCATTATATATTTGGAATAACGTTAATAAGTGCCGGGTTCTTAACGCTTATAGTTGTATCTCTAAGTAGTGCATGGGGTCTACTAGAAGCTTTAGGGAAAAATAACTACAAAAACTCCGTGAAGATCTACATTATGGAGTCAATACCAGCTATGTTAATAGTTTCCTTAATGCTGGGTAACTATTCTTCCGTTATTAACTTCGCTTTAACTCTATTATCATTATCACCTATAGTGATTGCCATACCGGCAGTAATGGTGGGTATATTGATAAGCAATAAAAAGATCATGGGTAAATACACTTATACTAGGACTAGATTAGTAGCGTATTTCTTTACAATAGTTATGATTGTAGTAGGAGGATTTGTGGGAACACTACACTTGTAGACAATATAACTAATAGTTTAGCCCAATTATCTGAATGGCTGAAAGAGTAGAGTGTGAACTACTTCCCATTAAGGGGCATCTCCACCTCACGATAGAGATTTCCTGCTTCTCAGAGAGATCTTGATTCGTAGCTGAGGTTCCATCGAACGGAACCGTTCTTTAATGTCCCTTGTGGAAGAGAGGTTACGGAGGGGCGTTCAGTAATAAATCTTTCGATTAATTTTCAAGCATAGTGACAGCTAAGATTGGCACGTGACGTTGTTCAATTTGATAGTGTCATTATTAAGCTATAAATTTATACTTTAACGTAAAAAAGGCGTCTCTGAGAATCTGAACTAGGTTATACTCTATCGGAGAATTTCTCTATTTAATAAATTTGTAACTTAATGACGATACTGTCTCCATACTCATCTTTCTTCACAATTCTCATAAGTATTTGCTACTGGAGTTACAGAGGATATGCTAATTCCTCGTCATTGAATTTTGGAAAATTATAATGAGCGGAGGAATTGCACTTATGTTAGAATTTCGTTGGGCGATTCACGGATCCTAGATAAGTTTAAAGGTTTATTTCCTTGCTATACGGCGTAAATCTATTTGTGGATATAAGAGATTAAGATCTTACTAGTAAGAGAGCTACAACTTGCAATATCCCTACTATCAATAAAGTATAATCGTATCCATAAAACGAGTAAAGTAACGGTAGTAATAAGCCAGCCACACCATAGCCACTATCCCTATATAATCTGTAATAGCCTAACGCTTTTCCTCTTACACTCTCGTTAATCCTATCATTAACAAAAGCTATTAAATTAGGATAAATCATCCCCATACCAATACCTTCTACTATTGAAAATAAAATCGGAAATTCGGAATATTTTATGAAACCTAAAAACATTAACAAAAAACCTATTACAAGTATTAGTCTTCTTTTATTGTAAGCATCTGCTAGGTACCCGAATAATGGTTGGGAAAGTGACCAAGTAAACGTATAGCTAGATACGGTTATTCCTATCAAAAATAGTGTATAATGTTGTAATAATAGGAATGTGGGTATCAAGATAAAGAACGCAGAATCTACAAACTTCTCTAAAAGTCCTGCTATGCTTATTTTAGTAATAGAAAAGTAATTTATACGATTATTTTCCTTTTTTGATAAAGAAATTTGATATTAATAATTTAGTCTCCATTACGTTGAAGGAAGAAATTAGCGCTATCAAGCAAATTATTCCAATGAAAATATAACTTAGCTTAAACAAATAGCTAGCGAAAAGACTTCCAAAGGAGACTCCCAAATATCCAGACATTTCATTTATTCCAGTAGCTAAGCCTGCTCTCAATTTACCGCTAATGTCTATTTGTGAAGTCACAGTAGTAGTCCACGTCAAAGCCTGAATTATTGCAAGTAAAATCGATATTATGACCACAGTATATATGTTAATTGATAAAAATAACGGGACTGACATCAACGCCACTATCCAGCCTATTATGAGTACTCTTTTTCTTCCCAAGTCATCAGAGAGTTTTCCAGCGAGAAAGTTAAACGCACCTTTTACAAACCCAAAGGCTACTAAGGGTAATAATAGGCTAAGTGTTATTGAAATGTTTAGTTGCTTCTCCAGTACCGGAATAACTATTCTTAGAGTTCCCAGATATAATCCTGTAAAAAAGACCAATATTGTAAACATAACAAATTGTCTGTTCATTAATAGCTACTAAGATTTAAAAGTAATAAAAACGATTATTCACTGTGGATAGTGAATTGGAAATTAATTTGAGAAAGTTAGGGTTTTCAGTGTATGAGGCTAAAGTTTACCTAACATTATTAAATCTTTGCAATTCCACGATGAAAGAGCTTTCAGAGAAGGCTCAAATACCTTATCAGAAGGTTTATGAAGTTGTAAAGTCTTTAGAAGATAAGGGTTTAGTTAGGGTAATTGAAGGAAGGCCGAAAAAGGTCAAACTAATAGATCCGTCAATGTCTTTAAAGGTATATAGGGACAAAATTGTAAGTGAATTAGATTATGCAATAGGTAATATTATTTCATTCTGGAATGAAAAGAGAAAAGGAGAAGCTGATCGTAGCTTGCACATCAAGGGTAAAAAGACTGTAATAAGGATGATAAGGGAGTTGACAGAGAAAAGCAACAAGATGAAGGTAGTCTGGGATAATTTGCCAGAGTGGTTAATTAAGACTCTTAAAAAGTATAAGGGTAGTTTAACTTTGATAACTTCTTCCAATAATTTAAATCTAAATGGCGATATTAGATACGTAAAAGACATGAAATCTAAGTTTATTATATTTGATGATTCAGTATTGGTTACTTTCAATAATGAATATGAGATTGTTGTGGATTCATGTAGAGGATGTGTACTCCAAGCGGAAGAGCACTTCGAGTTATTAACTTATAAGAGTGAATAACTCTTATATCTAATTATTTATTTAAAGTAAATGATGATATTCAGGCAAATTATAAGCAAAAGTGGTGGTTGTGCTACTTATATCTTTGGCTGTACTCAAGCTGGAGAATTGTTTGTAGTCGATCCTAGGTACGAGATGGTAGATGAAATAGTTAGATTAGCTCAAGACTTAGGTAATATGAAGATAGCTTATATAATAGACACACACACTCACGCTGATCACTTATCTGGTGTAAAGAAATTGCAAGCATTAACTAACGCTAACATTTACTATCATGAGGAGTCACAAGTCAAATTTAAGGTAGAGAGGATTAAGGATGGAGAGGAGATAAAGGCAGGAAATGTGAAGATAAAGGTAATTCATACTCCTGGACATACTCCAGATAGCATTTCAGTTCTAGTATATGATAAAAGGAGGGATGAGAGTTGGAATGAGCCGTGGGCTGTATTAACTGGGGATACTTTGTTCGTAGGAGGTGTTGGAAGAATTGATATAGGTGGGGAAAATGCGGAGGAGAATTTATACTATAGTCTAGCCAAGCTGAAAGGATTGCCAGATTATGTTGAAATTTACCCAACACATACTGCCGGTTCAGTATGTGGTGTTGGGATAAGTGGAAAACCTAGTTCCACAATAGGCTTTGAAAAGAGATTCAATACTTTATTTAGAATAAACGAAAAAGACGAGTTCATAAATAGAGTTAGAGAAGTTAAAATTTCTAAGCCCAAAGAGTTTGATGAGTATATAAGGAAGAATTTAGAAGGTGTAATTTGAGAGGAAAATATTTTAAAATCATTAAAAATATTTTTTAAATTATACTTATAACAGCACCTTTTGCCGGTCCAGTATCATTTCCTCTTCTTGTAATAAAGGCAAATTGCCATTTAGATTAGAAAACTCTTGCAAGACCAATAAAATGGGTTGATGCAATTCTGGACTAAATACAATTAATAGGTTGGAATTGGAAAGAGCTAAGAACGTTTATGAAAGAGTAAAACTTGAATTAAGTGAGTTGGACATAGGAGTCAATCTCTAAGTGAAATTCTTTCTCAAACTATGTAAAATTAGAAAAATTTATAAGATAATCTTTTTACCACAATTAGATATATCTTATTTATGGTTAAAGTCGGAGATAAGGCACCTCTTTTTGAGGGAATAGCGGATAATGGTGAGAGGATTTCCCTATCCCATTTCATAGGGAAACATAATATAGTCCTTTATTTCTACCCTAAAGACGATACACCAGGCTGTACGAGGGAAGCTTGTGCTTTTAGAGATAATTGGGATCTCCTCAAGGATTACGACGTTGTAGTAATAGGAGTTAGTTCGGATGATATCAACTCTCACAAGAAGTTTAAAGAAAAATACAAGTTACCCTTTATTCTAGTTAGCGATCCGGATAAGAAAATAAGAGAACTTTATGGTGCTAAAGGATTCATATTACCAGCAAGGATTACTTTCGTTATTGATAAGAAGGGGATAATAAGGCATATTTATAATTCGCAAACTAATCCAGCCAATCACGTTAATGAGGCTCTTAAGACATTAAAGCAAATAAAAGCGGAAGAGATCAGCTAATCAAGGCCCTCTTTATTTCCTCTAAAGCTGATGGATTTTCTAGTGAGGAGATATCCCCTAAGGGTTTATTTAAGTATACTGCCCTTATCAGTCTTCTCATTATTTTTGCATTTCTAGTTTTAGGTAACTCCTTAACGATCTTTATTTCTGATGGTGCAAATGCTTTACCCAGTTTATCCTCTGTATATCTTATCAAGTCCTTTTCAATATCGCCAACCTTTGAGACTACGAAACAAACTATTTTCTCTCCCTTCATTGGATCTGGAACTCCGACACATGCTGATTCAACTACATTTGGAAAGGAATTTAACATACTTTCAATTTCAGCTGGACCTACTCTCTTTCCAGCGACCTTTATCGTATCATCACTTCTTCCAACAATATAAAAATACCCTTCTTCATCTCTATAAGCCAAATCTCCGTGAACCCATATATCCTTCCAAATTGACCAATAAGTCTCAATATACCTCTCGGGATTCCTCCAAAATCCCCTGGTCATACCTGGCCAAACACTCAATATAACCAATTCCCCCTCAACATTTGGTGGAGCTTCTTTTCCTTCCTCATTAAATACTGAAGCATTAATTCCCGGGGAAGGACCATTAAATGAAGATGGCTTTATTTTCTTTATAACGTAATTCCCTAAAATACCTCCAGAGATTTCAGTACCTCCAGAATAGTTTATAATGGGGTTCTTTCCACTAGCGTTAAATAGCCAATACCAGCTTTCTGGATCAATTGGTTCTCCAGTATTTCCTGTTAGCCTAACGTTTAGTTTAACTTCACCTTGACTTCTTAACGCTCTAACCAGACTAGCTGAGACTCCTAAAACATCAACCTTCATATCTTCAACGAATTTCTGTAGGACTTCCCCACCCGTATACCCTTCAATCATCCCCATTTTAGCATCTAGTAAGAGTGACCCAAATACCATCCACGGTCCCATCATCCACCCCATGTCGGTAACCCACATCAAGGTCTCATCTTTTTTCAGATCGAACTGAAAGTAAATGTCAGCAGATGCCTTTATTGGAAATCCATCGTGAGTATGAACACATCCCTTGGGTTTTCCAGTAGTTCCAGAAGTGTAAATTATCATCATTGGGTCTTCAGTACCAGTATTTTCTACATAGTCTCCACTAGTTCTTATTACATCCTTATAGTCATAAAAATCACCCTTAGTACCTCCCCTATTCAATACTACTTTAGCTATATTTAGTCCTTCCAGATTTCTCAACATACCAACTTCTTTTCCCCTTCTAATGCTCTTATCGACCGTGAAGATTACTTTAGCCTCACTATCCTCTATTCTAACTCTTATTGGCTCTGGGCCAAACCCAGAAAATAGAGGTACGAGTATCATCCCTGCTCTAACTGCACCTAACATTACCGATACTATTTCCGGTATCATTGGCATGTAAATGGCAACCCTATCTCCTTTCTTTAAACCTATTCTCTTTAACCAACTTGCAATTGACTTGCTCTCATTTAGTATTTGAGAATAGGTTACCGTTCTAGTGTTGAAGCTCTCATCCATCCACTTAATAAACACATCAGAACTATCGCGTAATTGGTCACCAATGTTTAACTTTCCCCCTATGAACCATTGAGGCCATTGCTTTCCCCTACTTAGATCTAGAACCTTCGTGTAAGGTTCTGGAAATTTCACGTTTATTAACTTTACAAACTCATCCCAAAATTCTGAATTCTCGTATGTATATTTAATGAAGTCTTCTAGCTTATCGAGGTTCTTTTCAACCATGAACTTGTATACATTGCTATTCTCTATCCATTCCTTATCTGGATTAAATACCATTAATATCTATCCCATTAATTTTTATAACTTGGGCAATTTTAAACGCTTTTATATTGCTCTCGTATTTTAAGGCTTTGATGAAAGATTCCTCGTTTATTAGACCCTCAAACGCTCCCAGTGAGTATAAAAACCCTAGGATTGCAGCATTTGCAGCCTTAATATTTCCAGCATTTATGGCTATTTGATTAGCGTCAATTACGTAAACTTTGCACCCTTTTAATTTATCGAGAACCTCTTGCAAACTAAGTAACCTAACTTTAGGTAAAACTGGCCTTACCACGTAGTTATTTATAATGATAGTGGTATGTTTTCTTGAAGCATAGTTTAAGTTTCTTAAAACCTCAGTAGCCTCTAAACCAACTAGGTAATCAGCCTTTCCTAATGGTATTAATGGAGAGTTAACGTCGCCTATCCTCACATGAATATTAACTCCTCCGCCTCTCTGCGCTAAACCATGGGTTTCTGCTATTAAGACCTTAGTATTGGAGTAGTTTCCAGCCTCAGCTATTATCTTACCAGCAGTTATTATACCTTGCCCTCCCACACCTGCTATCAGAATGTTTACCCTAGCCATAATTCGTCCCATTTTTCTGGTTTGTTACCCTTTAAGGATATTGCCTTAAATGGACAAACTGGTATACATGCCCCACAGCCTATGCACGTATAATTATCTATCTCAGCCTTCTTATCCTTTCTAGGAATTATGGCGGGGCAGGTAAAGTAGTCATAGCATATGCTGCAACCGGTACATATCTCTAGATCAACTATGGCCTTTGGTAGATTGTTCTCCTCTACGTTATCCATAACTAACAACGCACAAGCTCTTTTAGCTATGACAACTGCCGGTTGCTTATTTTCCCTAACCCACTTTAATGCATTTGATAATTCCTTTATTGAAGAATTAACGTCAAAAGGATCAACGTACTTTACATACTTTACTCCTAAACCCTTAGCAACCTCTCCTATATCTATTTCCTTAGATGGGCTTGGCTGTTGTCCGGTCATCGCAGTAGACCTATTATCTAAGACAAGCACGAGCATAGGAGTTTGAGTATAGACAGCATTTGCAAGTGCTGAAATCCCGCTGTGGAAGAAAGTAGAATCTCCAATAACTGCTATCGGTATATTTCCAGTGGCCCTATAAACGCCGTTGGCAATCCCAATACTAGAACCCATATCGGTAGAAGAGTCTTGAGTGTCGAAGGGTGGTAACAATCCTAATGTATAACATCCAATATCACCAGAGATGAACGTTTCATTAGGCTTAAAGGAAGCCATTGTAATTGCCTTCTTTAAGTCTATGAATGAACTTCTGTGTGGACATCCTGGGCATAGTGCTGGAGGTCTTGGTGGTATATCTTGGGGAACTTCTAAGTATTCCGTTACAAGGTCTAACCCAAAGAATTTGCTAAAAGCATAGTATACCTTGTCTAATGTCATCTCTCCAACTCTACTTACTAGATCCTTTCCATGTAATTCAACTCTTATCCCCTGATCATACAGCAGATCCTTTATTTGATATTCAACAATTGGCTCACCTTCCTCTACTATTAGAACCCTCTTGGAGTTGCTTACAGCCTTGAGAAACAGTCTTTTAGGTATAGGGACGGGGGTGGATAACCTTAATACATTTGCCTTAATGTCCAACTCTTTCATGGCATCAATTACGTAACCGAATGAAATACCCGAGGCAATTATTAGATTTTCACTATCGTTGTCAATTAGCCCATTTAAACCCTCTACCTCTTCTTCAATTTTTTCCCATCTCTTTAACTGTTCAACTCTATTTCTTCTAGCGTTCTCTGGGACTAACACGTAACGTTTAGGGTCTTTGATAAGTTTACCCAGGATTGGTCGAGATGGAGGCTTAAGTTCTACTGGTCCTCTAATGTGACCTATTCTGGTAGTTGATCTAAGAATTACTGGATGTTTAACTTTGTTACTTAGCTTAAAGGCCTCTATGGTTAAGTCATGAGCAGATTGTGGATCATATGGCTCTATAACTGGGATTAACGCATGTAAACCGTAGTATCTGTTATCTTGTTCGTTTTGTGATGACCACATGGAAGGATCATCGGCAGAAACTATGACTAATGCTCCTTCGACTCCAGTATATGATGAGCTCATTAAAGGATCAGCTGCCACGTTTAACCCCACATGTTTCATTGTAGTTAGGGCAAAAGCTCCGTTGATAGCCGCTCCATAAGCCGTTTCAAACGCCACTTTTTCGTTAGCACTCCATTCGGTATATATTTTTCCATATGCCATTAAAGTTTCTATTATTTCTGTAGATGGTGTGCCTGGATATCCTGCAGCTATGGATACTCCAGCACTTAATGCACCAAAAGCTATTGCCTCATTTCCCAAAATTACTCTCTTAGTTGTAGAAAGTTCAATCACATTTATAATTATAGTTCAAACATTAATAAGCGTTACTTTCTAAAGTTTAAGATCTTAATAATTTGATTAAACTTCAGAAGTAAAGTTTATTTTAGTACATATATGGTTTAATCTTTTTAATCTATCTTTGCATAATATATTGCATGGTTCAAACTCACGAAATACTAGAGAAATTCTGGGCGATTCAGGTCTCTTTTGCGAATTGTAATTTGTGAATAAGATGGATAAAACAAAGTAAACTACTGAGCGTGGATCTCCACCTAGTCAGAGCGGCGATATTTAATTAAATTCATTACGATTCTTT
>Ga0208313_100434_pt1 | contig 10975 bp, 4 predicted proteins | sample OSP_15_2_FD_187142 | JGI IMG/M metagenome (GOLD analysis project Ga0208313, IMG submission 187142) | Extremophilic microbial mat communities from Yellowstone National Park, USA - OSPB_Slides-mat_host_7_15 (SPAdes) (version 2) | ecosystem: Environmental > Aquatic > Thermal springs > Hot (42-90C) >... | reverse complement strand
CGACGTTTTCGACAGCGCTGAATATATACAACATAGACCCATCACAGTTACCATCAAAGTTCCCGCAGGCGTGTACATTGGTTACGGGTTCCACAACAGCAACAATAAATGTAAACTGCATGACCCCGCAACCAAACGACCCATCATCTCAGTCCGGCATGATTACATCATCCACAACATTACAAGTCGGCGTACCAACACCGAGCACCGCAGTATCGAGCACATTCCAGCTACCGTCTAAGTACTACGCCGGTGCTGTTGTTATACCTACATCGCAGGGCATGTACCTGTACGAGGTGGTCTTCAGTCCACAGTTGTTTGCAAACGGTATAGTGAACCTGGCATGTGGTACACAGACTAACACTTGCTATGACTCAAGCGGTAACTTATACACGCCAATTGATGTTTGGATACACATACCGCTGTCAACAATCGGCTTGAACGACGTAACAATCAAGCTGTTCACGATAACCAATATAAACAACATACCCACAATAGTCGTCGTTAACCAGAACATAGGGTCACTCACCGTAAGCGGAAATATTCCGCAATTATTTGAGAACGCCGGGTGGACTTATGTACAGTCGTTAACGAGCGGGTACTACTCATACACCTACCTAGTTAATAATAATATGTACATATCGGTAGTACCAAGCGGAACACAACCAACCAATGGGGAAATGCAACCAGCAGTGTTGATACTAGCTATACCATCGAGCCAACAAATCGTTCCGCCTGCGTATGAGGTTGACATGAACCTGACGGCGTATGGGATATCAGCCAACAACCAACCGTACTTAGCACTGATAGGGCTTGACTACCCGAGCTACTCAACATACATAGTACCGACAAATCTGGCGGATAAATTGACATGCACAGGAATAGCGTCTTCAAAGAATCCATTTACTAACACGGCAGTCTTAATGGTTGGACTACCGCTCTCTACAGTGTACGGAGCATCATCAGTATCAGTCGGCTATGTCGACGTGCAAGACAACAACGTGGGCTCAGCAATATCGGTTGGCGCATTCATTGATAGTGACTATGCAAGTGGTGCCGCGGTGGATATCGTATCACCAACAGACAAGAGACACTGCACGCTTGGCTCCGATACGGTTAGCATGTCCAATGCAGGGCAGTTAGTACTATACATACTTACACCGTCAACAACCAGTTTACAGCTTGATGCTGGGTACCCATTAATAATTAATGTAGTTGTCAACTACAACAACGCAGGCGGTAACTTGATAGCCCAGGCTGTGTACCGCGTAACAATAACCCCAAAGATACCCTATGCCCAAATCACGAATGTATCGTATACGGATGGAAGCATTGACGTAAGGGATGCGTACATCAAGAACGTGTACTGCGGAAGCCCACCGCCAAACTGTCCCCTATGCCCAGCACCACAAATTTGTACGTTGCCGATTTCGCAGGCACCGTTTTATGTATTTGACTCATTCGACCTAACGATTAACTACACGCCAAGTAGCCTAAGTATACCCAATACAATAAACATAACATCAATCCAGAACCTTCCGATTAATTCAAGTAGCTTCACAGCCGTAACAAGCGCCCAACCGTTATCTACAGTTCAAGTGAAGGCATGCCTTGGCAACCAGGCACTGGGCATAGGCGGTGGTATCCCGAGGTTCGACATATTTACACCGCTGAATCTACCGACTGTACAAATAAGCGCCAATGTGTGGAACTGCTCGCCAGGCGGTATGTCTGGTGCTAACCCAACTGCTCTCGTCCTGTACTCACCAGCATACCTAACCATAAACGGCAACAATGTAGCACTAAGTGGCGGATATGTTACATCAACGTGGAGCGATGTGGTTTACGTCTTTGCATTACCACAAATAACACCAAGCGGTGGCGGATCGCTTACATTTAATGACCCAGATTGCGCATCCATTAGTTCTGTATCACCAACAACGCTAAAGCTGTCCTCATCAATTTCAATTTCACAATCAACACTGCCTGTTGGGTTACCAGTCAATGTGCAGAATGCGTTATCTAATGCGTTATCATCATCATCTGCACAATACAACCTAATCAACTGGTATCCATACACGATATGCGGACCTCTGACTTTACTCGTAAAGGGCTCCACAACACAAACAGTCAGCGTAGGTAATGTGTGCTTTACGGCATATGTCATACCCACGGCAAGTAACGTGTACTTCAACCCACAACCAAGTACTGATGCGTGCAATAATACTGTGACCGTGTCAATAAACAACAACATGAGCCTTAACGCAATACCGTCATTATTGCAATCACTATTGCAGTCTGTTTTTGCGTCAATCACGAAACAATTAATTGCTGATTTGTCTACAAATCAGGCATCGATTAGAATCGACATACCGTCAGCAATTGCGCGGGTGCTGAGTAATGCGGGCATAACGATTGGGATGTCAATAGAGGTTGGACCTGCGGTGTTTACGTTAACGTGCAATGCTAACAATGATGGTTCATACACATGCACACTGCCACAGGCACAACAACAATACTTATTGCAATCGCTACAGACATATGGCGGTCAGGCGCAAATATGCATATACAACACAGCAAACCCGGCGATGTCAGCGTGCACAAAGACGACTCTCATGAATACATCATCTATACCGGTGACAGGTGCACTACCACCATACATACCACTCATATCAGCATCAGTACTAACGCCCAAGGCGACGCCTGACAAACACGTGAAGGTTTCGTATACTTTATTATTTAAATCGCCATCTAGCACGAGCGCTTAAAATAAAAATGCGACATTAAACCAAATGCACTGTTTTTAATAATTAAAACAAACTACATCCTGATGAGTAGTTCAGGTATTTGCCCAAGCTGGTGCACCAATTGCCAGGTATTCAGCGGAGAAGGGTGCCCAAGCGGGTATTCAGCGGCATTAATTCAGTGCGACTCAAATTGCACTCCCCCATCCGGACAGTCATGGTACACAGCATGTTGCAAGGCATGTTGCCAACCGGTAGGAGCAACCAGCACAACCACTACATCGAGTTCCCAGTCCCAACAGCAATCACCAACTCCAGGTCCAAATGCGTGTCTCTACTTTTCGCAGTTTGGAATATTGCCTACTAGTGCCGTTAATGGTTGGAGTACCGCAAACGGCTTTAATGGTAGAATACATGCGGTAGTATGCAATAGCGGTACAGACCCAGGCGAGGCAACAGTGACCTTCAGCTCAAGCTGGTTTGGGACGTCCTCATATAACACCGGCGTTATTACTCCAGGGAATTGCGTAACTATTGACGAACCAATAAGTCTATCTCCATTGCAGTTCCCAAGTAATGTACCGGCGTGGCAAAACCCACAACCAACTAATTTACCACCTGGATGCGGTCCATTACAGTGTGTGGCATCAGTGAGTTGTTTAAATGTATGTACAGGCACGTGTGGTACAACAGTAACCGCTACACTGTCCGGGCAATACGCTGGCTCTAAGGGTTGCAATACGTACGGCTTCCCAAGCGGTAACGGAGCCTCTGCATCGGTCACGTTTTCAGCATACATAGATGCATGCCAACAATCAACACAACTAAGCGGTGGCGGTTTTATACCATCACCGTCACCATCTCAAGGACAGCAACAAGGCGGTAGTTACACGCCACCAGGTGCTCAACCAACGAAGACCCAACCAACGGCGAACAATGTACCGCCAAGTGCACCATCACAGCCCAACCAGCCGACAATATATTCTGTGGTGTTTGCAATACCTGACATTAGTTATATCGAATCAACACCAAACGTCCAATTATCAGACCCCGGCTCAATAGCTACGTTAATTAATAAAGTGAAGGAACATGCGATGGCTTATGATAAGGAGTACGCAGACGATTTAGCGGAGCTTGAGCAATACATAGAGCAAATACAGTCATCAGCCATGGTGGCAATGCAGGCGAAGCCTATTCCGCCTTTCCCTGCGAATCTTGCTCATCTTAAGTATGTAAAGACGTATAAGCTACAGCCAGAGCAACCAATCAGCGATGTTATTGAAGTACCGCCGGCGCCTAAGGTGGGTTCTCACGTTGGCGCATTAGTTGTTATTTACTTTATACCAAATACACTAACAAGTACGGGTGCGGTGGGTATGGATGTGAAGGGATACGTGGTATCGCTGGCAACCACCACAACGAACACGACAAGTAGCGGTAGCGCAGTAACCACGTTTGGTTATGAAACGGTCTTCGTACCGCAGTTGGGCATAACAATAACGGGCACATCGACAGCAAGCGGAGTGCCAGGTCAAACATTGACGTTACAATACGTCGTTACTAATCAATCAAACGTCCCCGTCACAATAACACTACAGGTAACCGACAACTACGGCACAAGCATAACACAGACACAGTCGGCACCAGCGTGTTCAGCCTCTCCATGTCCATCAGTAACATTTAATGTGCAATACACAATACCGTTCAGCGCCCAGCCCAATACATCATACACAGTAACGGCAACGGCGACTGCGACGTACCAGAACGCATCGACGCAACCTGTCAGTACAACAACTACAATAAACGTACTATCACAACAACAGGTGGCATTAACTACACTAAGCGTAGTTCCATCACAGACACTGATTTGCGCAACGCCCGGCTCGTCAGTTACCATAGGAGCTACTGTAACGAACTCATCGAATACGCAGCAACAAGTAACTGTTGAATTGCTGTCGCAAGGAGGTAATGTAGTGAACAGCCAACAACTAACAGTGCCAGCTCAAGGCTCGGCACAGGTTTCATTCAACTTAATCGCACCACAACAACTCGGATACTACTTCTACCAAATAGCCATTGCAGTCAATTCACAAATTGTGAACTCATCGTACATCGCCGTTGATGTGAGCGCGACATGCACAGCCGCGACAGTGGCGCCCGCGGCGACCCCGACAACAGCACCAACACCAGCAACCACGCAGATCCAGCAGGTTATGCAGGTTATGCTAGTTATGATGATGTTGAACATATTCACAACATTGACGACAGCATTAATGCCGTAAATGGTCAAAATAAATACTAATCGTCAAGCCATTAAATGTGCTTTTAATATTAAATTCATTATAATATCGATGATTTGCTTCGACTTTAGTTTTTGCAGGAGCTATACACCAGCACCAACAACCCAGACCACCCAATCAACAAGTACGTCAAGCACAACAACGGTTGCTACATCGACTGGTTCTTCAACGAGTAATTCATCGTCCAGTGTGAACACAACGACTACAACGTCTACATTTTCTTCATCAAATAATGTTGTATACACACCACCGATTTCGTGGTGGTACTACAGGATAAACTACCCAAGCAGGTCATACGTACCAACAAGCCAGTGCCAGACCTATTACGGAACAACGGCGCTGTCCTCGTTAATAACTGCGTACGCCAACCCAGTCAGTGCATGTCCAGGCTCCACCGTTAACGTACCAGTCACGGTTACTAACAACAATGTTCACAATTTGTCATTAACGGTCGGTGGAGCCGCAGTTTCATTATCGCCGTACTCATCAAGTACAGTCAACGTACCAGTCACAATACCCAGCGGTTACAATAGCAGTACATACACAACCACAGTATCGATATCATCACTCGACTGCTCTCCAGTAACCATAACGGCTCCTGTGAATGTAATACAGCTGTCAGTATCCGCGGTCTGCTCAGTCTCCAATGCGTCACTGACGTCTGCATCAGTGACATGCAATTTGAACGTCGGCGGTTCGCAGTGCTTCAGCGGTGCTACAGTGAGTGTGGTGGATCAACTCGGGAACACATTGACCTCATTCACGGTTCCATCACAGACAATAGCGTTTACGGTTAATCCAAGCAACTACGGTTGCTCATCAAGTAATCCATCGTGTACGCTTAATTTATCGTTTGTTTACAATAACGTAACTGTTGGTTCTGTTACGGTACCGATACAAGTAACATGTGCGAACCCAACAAGCGTTAGCGTTAATGTGCCGTACATAGTACTGCCACCAACTACAAACTCGACTACAATAGGCGTGACAGTGGGCACGCAGGTGCCTGGCTCACTAACTGTGATGGCGTGTACAGACTCGGGTTGCTCCAACGTGCTAAGTAGCGTAACCAGCTCGCTGTCAACAACGTCATATTCAACGAACTTGGTTGTAACAATACCGCCTAACATCGGCACAATATATGTTATGGCTAAGGACACATGTAACAGCACAGCAATAACTCAAGTACCCGTATACAGCCTAGCTGGATACTTAGCAGTAACCGGGCTTACAGCATATGCACCAAACATCGGAATAAACGCCCAACAAGTCACTGTACAGGTAAGCGGCAACCTGCTCACTTATTCATACTGGACTTCCTACTCAGTACCGTTAAGCATAAGCATAGTCAGCAGTGGCGGTACTGTGGTTCAAAAGAGCATAACAGTTACTGTACCGGCATCGGGACAACCAGGCAGTGGCGGTGTTGGAGGTGCACCGAGGGCTCTACCGATGGTTATTACAACGGGTGGTGGCGGCGGTTTACCGCTGACACAGGTAACAATACCATTCAATGCGTATCTAACATTTGAATTGCCAAGTAGTCCGGGTAAGTATACATATACGGTTAATGCATCATATGGCAACACAACACTTGCGAGCACAAGCTTCACAATTAACGTAGTTGGTGGGTTGTTCTCAATAACGAGTTACTCATGTTCGCAGACATACCCGTGCAATACATACCCAGGTAGGCAAGTAGCGATAGGCTTCACGGTGCAAGCCGTTGAGGGCAGTGGCACGGCAAACATATACTTATTCGACAATAGCGGTAACGTCATAACATCAACAAGCGTAAATGTTTCATCGTCCTCGCCAGCAACGTCACAGCTGTCGTTCACAGCACCGACGGAGCCGGGCACATACACATACTACCTGGTTGTTAGACCATCGACAGCCGGCGGGTGCCCAAGCAACATTGCCAACTCAACAAGCGGTTGCTACCAAGTTGTAATAAATGTTGTGCCGTTGCCCATGCCGTCACTAATCTCGGTTAGCCCAACAACAATAAGTGCTGTCAGCGGAAACACATATACAGTCAATGTAACATATACATGCAGGCAGTCGGCATGCGGTTCAGTTCAATTTAGCCTAGTCGATACAACAAGCAATGCCACGTTGGCAACATCAACATCAACATGCGGTTGTGTAATGCAGAGCATAGTTACTTCAGAATCAGGGAATTACATATCTAGGTATACACCATGTATATGCAATGCATCCCTCTCATTTACGGCAACACTACCACCCAATACGCAGAGCTACTCAACAACGCTTGCGCTGAACGCAAGCGTTGTAGGCGTTACATATAACCTAGCCACGATACCGATGACTGTGGTACCACCGTGTACGCCGAGCGTTACATTTACGCCATACATAACTGGAAACTACGATGCAGGCGTTGGAGGTAGTGTAAACATAATAGTGACGGCAAACAACACAGCTGGATGCGGTGCAAACGTTACATGCTCACTGGTTAGTTCGGGCGGTAGCACCGTCAGCCTATGCGGTGGCAACCCATGCACAGTAAGCACCCATGTACCAGCCAACTCACAGACGCAATTATCCATGCAGACACAGTTTGCAACAAGCAATCTGGGCAGTACATACACGCTGGTGTGTACGTATGATACAACAAGCGTCAATGTAGCGACAATAACGCTACCATCCGAGACGATACCAGTCACCATATACTGCAACGGCAACCCAATATACAACAACCTACGCATCGGTTTGCCTGGGCCTATAAGGATAATGCCACTCGCAACCACCGGGCTTAGAGCAGCAAGCGCGTCAACACAGGGTGTGACGGCTTCGTCTTATACATCACAGCTATGCACTTCATCAACGTACTCAGGCGGTGCATTAACGTACACGATACAAATCACTGTGGCCAGCGCCCCAGCCAGCTGGACGGCGAACCTACAGCTTTCAATACCGTCGCTGAATTTATCCACGACAACAAGCGCCAGCGGTTCCAGCGGCACGTCTACGCAGCAGGCTACACTGTCGCTGACAATGGCTAACGTGCCACCGGGTAGCTACACAGGACAAATAAGCATAACACTGAGTTACACATACAGTGGGGTGACTTATTCGTACTCCTACACAATACCGGTTACAGCTGTTGTATACGCACCAGTGACGATAGGCTTCATAAACGCAACATACACGGCATACGCTGGACAGACAATCACAATACCGGTCGGCGTGTGCTCCCAGGCGCCGTCTAACGTCATCTATAAGGTGGTTGATAACATGGGTAACGCAATAACTAGGACGGTGTCAATAACCCAGAGCGGGTGTATCACTGACTATGTCCAGTATCAAGTCGTAGGCATAACCAACATAGACCCACAATACATACTGGCATATGCAGAGGGACTGCAGGACTATTTAACACAATTGCAGTTAGGGATTAATGTCGTTGATGCATCGTTAATTTCAAGCACCGCCGCAGCCCTTAAGGGCAAGGTTAAGCGCTGACTTAGCCAAGTCCCTGCTATTGAGCTTATTTAAAGCATCTTGTCTTATTTCCTCAGGTGTTTTGTTCACAGGTACTCCTGCACTGGCTATTGCGTATACAGCGTCCTGTATATCGCTCATGGTTATTATATACCCATTGAAGCCGTTAACTACGTACTCCGGCATTGCGCCGTTCGGCGTGGTGATGACTGGTGTGCCCACTAGGAACGATTCAAGCGCCCATATGCCGAAAACCTCGGCATACGGTGGTACTGGTAGAACCACGGTAGCCATTACACGGGACATTATCCTTATCTTCACATCATGGGGCACAAGCCCGACCCACTCAATGTTTGGGTACTTCCTAGCCTGTTGATAGATTGCGTACATACTGTCCCTAGCCCCTATTGATGCGTTTATTAACGGCATGTCGTCACCAACAATGTAGCACTTAACATCAAGCATCCTCTTACAAGCCTGTATAAACTGCAGAATCCCCTTCCCTACATCTATGCGTGCAACAAACGCAATAGCCCTCTCCCTATCGCTACGGCTCCTGACCTTAACCCTCAGGTACGGTTCCTCAACAATCCTATCGTATACGTACGTAATCACGTTCTCTAAGTGCGGGAACAACGCACGTAGGTAGTTCATGTGGAACCTGCTTACACCAGCGTAGCACAATTGCTTGGACACTGGCATAAGGGGGACTGGTGGATTTAGGTCGTGAACTATCGAGAGGGCTGGTTGCGCGAGCCTCATGCTTGCTATCCTGCTTCTTGAATGATCGATTACAACGTCGAAATCAAGCGTCCTCTTTTTAGCCAACATCCTATTGAACATCTCCTCCTCACTAATTGGTGCACCCCATGGTATTGGGTCTCCGAACTCCATGAAGTTTATGGCATCGATGTACTCCTTAAGGTATGGATAATTAGCAAGTGCCGAAGCCCTACTCAGCTTAGTGGCGAGTAGATAGACCTCATGTCCATCCTGCGCAAGCCTGAGCGCGTCTGTGAAGGCTACAAGCTCTGCTCCTCCGTAGTACGGTGGAGGTGACGGTAACACGTTTGTCGATACAACAAGCACCTTCATTGTGGACTATTCACAAAAAGTATTTATAAAGCTTTTTTAGATAAGCACTTTTGGAATGGTCGATAAGCTTAAGTCGAAGAGGCGTAGGCAGAAGAGCGGTGGGGACATGTGTTGTTTATTGATTGAGGCGCGCAATACGTATTCAGATGATTACGACTTCCTAACGACACTTGCGGATTTCTTATCACCGACATACAACACAACCCTTAGTCCGCCGTACGACAAGCCAGGCGTCTTCGGAAACCCGGCGCAGAAAGCTTCTGGCATAGGCTTGTATGGCTACCTCACGGATTTCTACATCATGGCTACACAACCCGAGAAGTACGAGAATGTGCAGAGGTTTCTAGGCACCCTCGTGTTTGAGATAGAGTCCACAGTGGCTGGCATGCACGCATGTAGCGGTAGGGGTATAGCAAGGCGGTATTGTGTCAGTAACAACACACAATGCGACCAGTATTGTTCGTTAATAGCGAACTACATGTATAGGCTATTCACAATAAGGTACTTCACAGATTTCATGAGGTTGTACGGACACATCGCACTCGAACTGCTACAGCCAATAGTGAACCTCCAGCAGTTTTATACATCATTATCTAACGCCCCGTTAGACGATGCAATGTTCATCTCCGAAATGGCGGTAAGCCACTGCACGGTACCCGCCATCGTTAGGTATGCAAGTGATATAGCTGATACTGACGTTGTCGGCTTCACCGCACAGGTGGCGTGCACGCCAGCAGGCTGTTTAGTGTGGGATTTCAGCCCAGTTAGGTACCTAAAGTTCTACTTAACCTATGACATAAGGGCAATAGCCAGGTTACTCAGGGTGTTCTACAGGCTTGGGCAGTTGGGGAGGTACTTGCTAGCTAACGACAGGACAGATTCAGCGCGCGTGTTGCTGTGCTGGGCGGCGCACACATCAATAGACGCAGGAGAGGTACTGTGGCACATAGTCGATGATTACATGCGGAGCAGGAACCTGTGGGGCTCAGTAACGGTACCAATAGACCTGGTCGAAGTTGTGGTTAGGTACACACCGCTCGCCGCGCTCTTGAACGTGTATTCATACAGCCACATGTCGACAATGCTCGCCAGGTCAGCCAACCAGTGCTTCTCGTGCCCATGGGGCGAGCTGATGGACTACAGGGACCTGTGCGGGTCTGAGGGCGAACTGTCGTATGCGATGGAGACAGTTCAATGCCTGGACTATTATGAACAGTACTTCGCAAAGCACGGCTACACAAGACCGAACCTACCACCAATAAATCCAACAATAATTAGGAGGATATATACAGAACTCAGGCGCGCCGGTGCACCAATAATACCACCACTCCCAGGGTTAATCGCAATATACTCAACATAATTTTTATTTTT
>Ga0208313_100432_pt1 | contig 10998 bp, 15 predicted proteins | sample OSP_15_2_FD_187142 | JGI IMG/M metagenome (GOLD analysis project Ga0208313, IMG submission 187142) | Extremophilic microbial mat communities from Yellowstone National Park, USA - OSPB_Slides-mat_host_7_15 (SPAdes) (version 2) | ecosystem: Environmental > Aquatic > Thermal springs > Hot (42-90C) >... | reverse complement strand
GGGCTCAAAGGAGTCCCATGACCCACCTACAGTAAGTAGGTGGTTGAGGGCTAAGTCCCTACACTCGATCATGAATGAACATAAAATGATTGAAATGAGAGTGTAGGGACAAACGGAGAGTCGATCCCGAGAGAGCCGAGTTATCCCTGCTCCTGGAGCACGAGGGTTACCCTGTCCCCCTCCTCATCAGGGTAGAATACTCCCTGGATCCGCAATCCCTGACGTGGAGGGCCTCAGTGAGGAACGAGGGAGAGAGGAGGGCTCCCCTGGTGGTCGGGACCCATCCCTACTTTCTTGTCAGGGGGAACTGGTCCCTGAGCCCGAACGTAGGGAAGAGATGTATCACGAGGGAGAAGATCCCCACGGGGGAGACTGAGGACTTCGTCATACTTAACGGAGAGTACGACGACTGTTTCTTCCTCCCAGGAGAGCTCACCCTATCCTCCTCATACTCTACCCTCAGGATAGAGAGGGAGAACATGGACTTCCTGCAACTCTTCACTGGGGTTCCCGGTGCCCTTGCGATAGAGCCCATGTCTGGTGCACCCGACGCATATCACAACGGGCTCGGTCTCAAGGTCTTAAACCCAGGGGAGGAGGTCAGGTTCTGGTTCAAGGTGACGGTGTTGCGGTTGGCAGATTGACAGCAGTTATTGGAATTCGCCTAGATTGCAGGGCGGTACTCAAGGGAAAATCCCATAACTGCTGAGCTTGATCATTCCCTCAGGCACTCCTGAAACGCTTCTCTCCACGCAGTCATCCTCAAACACTTCTGGATCACACACTCCTCGTCTACGGGGGCTCCTCTCGGTAGCCTCTCCCTCATCTCCTTGATACATTCCTCTCTCCTCTGACTCTCCTCCTCCAGTTCGGCTAGGAGCTCGTCCAAGTCCTTCACCGAGTCCAACGTGGCCAACCTCTCCCTCAACTTCTTAGATCTGGCGTAAAACCTCCTGGTGAGTATGGGCCTCTGGATCGGAGGAGTGTAGGTGAACTCCTCATAGAGGAGGTCGTCTGCCTCCTTCCCAGGGATGAGGTAACCCATGGAGACGAAATCCTTGAACACCTTGATGAAGTGAACTCCACTGGGAGTGAAGGAGTAGGTCTCAGTCCCCATGTCCCCGGAGCGTAGGGAGACCTTTCCGTCCTCGAACCTGAAGGACCTGATCCAACCCATCAGCTCTCATTTATTATGCGTAACTGAAGCTTAAACGTCCTTCTGAGGGTCTCAAGGATCTCGTCCCGTACCGGTCGTGATGGCTGTACCGGTTCGTCGTGTCCGTCCCACGTGGCCCCAGAGTTGAGGCAGATCACTGGTCCCAAGATCGAGGTTGTTAGCCTGAACGCTGATGACTCGGTCGAATGACCTGTGGAAGGGAATTCGTTTAGACCAGCCTTTAACTCCCTGAGGGTATAAGCTTTCCCTCATACCCGTTCCTCTCCCGTATAATTTAACGCTTTTATGAACAGAGACCCCAGAAGCTTCATGGTCTGGAAGAGAACCATAAGTTCCAAGGCCCTGGAGAGGGCGATGTACGCATCAGTTAAGGTGGAGGACAAGGTGATCCTGATAGCCAAGGTAGGGGACAAGTTTTACGGCATAGATGCGGTCTGCTCCCACGCCAAGTGCATCCTGGGAATCCTGGACCAGGACTCCCTGACCGTCAAGTGTAAATGTCACGATGCGGTCTTCGACCTCAGGACCGGGAACATGCTGGAGCCCCCTTACGTCGCCAAGGACGCTCCCAAGGAGAAGCTGGGGCTCAAGACCTACCAGGTCAGGGACAACAACGGTTGGATCGAGGTTGACGTGTAACTCTGGAAAATAAAGAGGAAAAGGAAAGAGTTTTTTTCCCCGAATGCGACTTCTAATCATGGAAGACTACTTTTACTTGCTCGAGGCGTGTGTGAGGTGCTACAACGCCTGTAAGGAGGACTTCGAGAGTACCGTGAGGATGATAAGTGAGGCCAGAGGGCTGGACCCGGAGTTCACCAAGAGGGTCCTCCTCTCTCTCAAGGAGAGGTACGGAAGCACTGAAAGGTACAGGAGGTTGAGGGCTCAACTGCCGGAGGAGTTTCCGCTATGATCTGTCCGGCCTGCTTGAACGAAGTGGGAGACTACGACTCCACGGCCTCACACATGGTCCGTGAGGCCTACAGGAGTGACGTGATACACGTCATGTGGCTCAACAGGAACATCTCAAAAAAGAGAATGGAAGTGGAGGAAGTTAGGGTCAGGCTCGAGGAGTTCTTCAGGGGAGAGCCCAAGGAGTGGATCATGAGGAGGTTCGTGGAGAGGTTCTTCGGGGATCCTCCCCACCCCTTCGTGGAGGCGATGCAGAGGCCCACTAGGGAGGTATTGCTCGGTTACGTTTTGGAACACCAACACTTCTTGAGACAATGGGTGATCTCCCTCTCCACGGTCATCTCCAGAACTAAAGTGGAGGAGATAAGACGAATGGAGGCCGAGAACATAACTGAAGAATACGTGGGTTGTGAGGGGAGGCCACCTCACCTGGAACTACTGATCAGGATGGGGGTAGCCCTAGGGATGAGGAGGGAGGACATAGTGAACACTCCACCCCTCAAGAGGACCAGGGACGCTTTAGCTGAACTGGATAGACTCTCCAGGACGTTATCGCCCGAGGCCGTGAGCGGGGCCATGCACAGCCTGGAGCTCATAGCCCACAGGGGAGTGAGGGATTACGGGGCCAAATACACTTACTTCGACCCATCCATCTTGAAGTCCGGATATCCCAGGGAGGTGGTGGAGTTCTTGAGGGAGGGGTACGATAAGGACGTGAAACACTCGGAGTATGCATTGGAGTTGGCCAGTGAACACGCTGATCCCCACGAATTGAAAGTCGGAGCGCTCAAGGCCTGGGAGGCCTTCGATTCCTACCTCCTGGCCAGGTTGGAGAGGGCGAGGTCTCTTGGCTGAAGGATGTGCCCTCTGTGGTTCCACTTGGGGCAACCATTGGGAGGAAGTAATGGGAAAGAGGACGTTCTTCTGCTGTGAACACTGTGCTAGGGGTTACAAGAACGTGATCCAAGAGGTGTTGAGGAGGACTGGGTGGGACAGGTTAGATTCCCTGGAGTTGGAGGGGAACTATAGGGGGAGGAAGGGAGTGGCCAGGAACGGAGATAAAAGTTACGTGTTCTCCTTCAGGCTAGGCAGTGAGGCTGAGATTACGGAGTTCAGGGAGGAGGACAGTAAAAGCTGAGGGTGAGCTCCTGCCCTCCTTAGGTCTCAATAACCTCTCCACAAAATCAGTTGATAATAAAAGAATATAAAAGTTAGTCATCTCGGCTGGAAATTTAAGGTAGGGCACTGAGCACATAATTCAACATCGGAAAATAGTATCATGCCCCTAGAAGGGGCAAAACTTGTCATTCGTTTTTATTACGAATACAGCAGTTATTACATTTAGCCTCGACTTCAAGGCTACACTTAACGAGAAATCCCATAGCTGCTGTGAGTGAAATGAAAGTGTAGGGACAAACGGTTACAGTTGGAGGCAATCGTTACACTCTAATGAGATCAGCTCCCTCACTGGGCCCTAGACCGACCATTAGATTACGCCGTGGCGGAAAGCAACGCTACAACACCGAAACTTGACCCTTACTCTAACCTTCAAGATACTAGGGAAAAAGGTGTTTGTGAGATGGGTCAAGGACTCGACTAGAGCTGAGTACCGCAGTTGGAGCAGAACCTTGCGTTCGGAGGATTCTGACTCCCGCAGGACCTGCAGTATTTATACTGTGGGTAACCCTGGGGCCCTTGTGGGTATCCCTGTGGTTGGTAACCTGGGTAGGTAGGTTGCGCACCAGGGAAATTTGGCTGTCCTCCAGGGTAGCCGTACTGACCTGGGTAAGGGCCTGACACCATCCCAGAGATTATAAGCCTCTCGACCTCCGACATTATTTGCCTCTCTATCTCGATGTTCCACAGGCTCTCCAAACCCTCCACCGCCAGTCCCACGGGACCCAGTATTAGGTCTCCTAGAACTGACTCCGTCACGTCCTCTGCCTTAACCCAGTTGGCGAGTCCGGTGTTAACCTCAAGGTACCCCTGTCCTCCGAACAACTTGACGGTAAAGGCCCTGTCCGCTGCGAAGAGGTGTCTGAGCAAACCGGTCTTCTTGGCCTGGACTATGTAGTAGTTCCCAGCACCGTAGAATTGGGCCTGATATCCCTTGGAGATGAACCATTGGTACAGGTTCTGGGCTAGGAGCTGAAGGTTTACGTTCACTCCCTGAAAAGTCTTCTGCATGTTTAAGAGATCGCGGGGACTCTTAATAAAATTTCGGCATCTACGTGTTCCACGGGATTTCGTTCCACTATCTTCGATATCGAGCTGGTTAAGTTACAGCAACAATTAGATTTCACCTAGGTTACAGGGCAACACCTAAGGGAGATTCCCATAACTACTGTCCATCATAAAGTACTTCACCACAAAGGAGGGACAGCTAATAAAGGTTTGGAATCAAGATGCTAATAAGGCTGAATATGTACGTCCTCACGGTCTCTGACAAAAGTATGACATAGAGAGTTTTGTTCGTGTGACGGTCGACAGCTCGTCCTCCACCATACAGCAGTTATGGGATTTTTCCTTAGGTAGCGCCCTGTAATCAAGGTAAAATCTGGTAACTGCTACGCCATAAAAGCTCTTTGAGACCTGGGTCGTGGAGGACCCCGTGGTACTCACTCAAGTTAAGTTTTAGCTCGGTCGAGGAGAGTTTTCTCACGACTGCAGTGATGGGACTTTCCCTTGGATATCGACCTGAAATCAAGGCGAAATCTAATAACTGTTGTAATCCATTTACCGTCACATGAGCCCACGAGAAAACTCCTGTGTCTAAGTAGTCCTTCCCTGCCTCACTTACTTCAATGTCCGATGAGAGTTCCGCAGAAACCCTTTAATGTGGAAAGTAGAAAGCATACTCGATAAGGAAATGGGGGAGGAGACTGAGGGAGGCGTTCGGGGTCGACAGGGGGAGAATAACTCCCTTCAGTAGGGAGGATAGGATTGAGGATCCCGCCAGCACAGTGACGGGGGACGTCATATTCGAGGGGATGAGAGAAGCGTTGTTCATATAGTCCCAGCGTCCCACGAGAGTCACGGCGTCGCCTGGAAACTGAGTATCGAATTGTGCCGCCCTAACCCGACGTGTCGAATAGCTGTCGTTAGATTTCGCTCAATGACGGGGAGTCAGTTCAAGCGAAAATCACACAACTGCTCCGGAGAGCGGGGCGTTCCGGTTAATAGGGAACAGGTTTTAGTTGAAACACTGCTGATATACTCCATTGATAATTATTGATAATTAGGGTCTTCAGAGTCACCATCTCGTCGTCAGGGCCCTCCCAAACGCTTAGTGATACTCTGAGAAGAGTACACGTACGGGACATGGACGTCGTGTATTTCCCTCACGGAAGTCCCGTGATCTACTGTTGAGTTCGTCCCTGAAGTGGTTAAAAACAGCCTTTAGGTTCTCCATTAAGTGTGAGGAGTCACGTAACTGCAACACTCAGTGAACTGCCCCTAGCTTGTGGGTAAGCCCTAAGGGAGAGTCCCGTAACTGTCGCTCGAGGTAGAGAGCTCTGGAGTCTCACCTGAACGCGTCTTCGTTGGCCTCCCTTATCTTGTCCATAACCCTCTTGGGTAGGGCATAGTCCTCCTTCCTCTCCTGCATCCTCCCCAGGATCACTACCCCCTTCCCGGGGACAACGTCTATCTCCCAGACGTACTTGTCATGGTTGGTCTGCCTCATCTTCTCTATCAGGATGTACCTGTGTAACTTCCCGTCCCTGACCAACCTCCTGAACCTTATTATCCCGTCCGCCACATGCTCTACCCCGAAGCCGAAGGCCTGAGAGGTGGTGATGGCGTACTGGGAGGTCGCAAGGATCGTGAACTTCCACTTATTCAGAACTCTCTTCAGGTAGTAGCTTATCTTCCTGGCCATGGCCGGTTTGTCCAGGAAGAGTGCAGAGACGGAGTCGATGACCAGCCTGGCCCTACCGTAGCCCAGCTTCTGTTTCGCCTGAATGACCTTCTGGACCAACTCCTCGGCGTTGAGCTCGTTGAGGGACCACTCGTCCTCCTTCTCCCTCATTAGGGCGTCTATAACTATGAGCCTCTTGTCCAAGTAACCCTCCAGGTCCCAGTTGAACTGTTTCGCCTGTCTCAGGATCGACTCTCTGCTCTCCTCCGTGGTCACGTAGATCCCCAGGTCTCCATCCTTCAGGCCCTGATGAATGAAGCTCAGGGAGAATATGGTCTTCCCGGTACCCGGTTCGCCCGTGAGCGCCACGAAGAAACCTTGGGGTATTCCCCCCTCGATGAGCCTGTCGAACTCAGGAATGCCTGTGGACAATCTAGCCATAAGATCTAATTTATCGCCCAAGGTTAAATATCTAGCAGAACTCGATGGACTTTCCCTCTAGTACTAGCCTGAATCTAGGGGAAGCCCAAGGATGCATTCAGGAGTTTTCTCTAGATTAAGAGAATAATCGACGTATATGAGTCGAAAACAAACCAAGGATACATTCAGGAGTTTTCTCAAGGGCCCTTCGGGACTACGTAGCTTTGTACCACCTTTCCTGCGACTTTGGTGGGGATCAGGATCGACATCTAGTCGTGATCCTGATGATCCCAAACTCTTATGAGAAACCTTATACCTACAAGTTCACAGGCCCAAACGTTTAATTCCAGCGGGAGGGAAGGGAAGACCATGGCTAGATACCCCCAGATCTTGTCCGTGCACCTGTTCCTCTTAAAAGGAAGAGAGATACTTTTGCAGATGAGGAAGAACACGGGTTACAGGGACGGTTGGTGGAGCGTGATAGCGGGACACGTTGAGGCGAGAGAGTCAGCGACTCGTGCCATGATCAGGGAGGCGAGGGAGGAGGCTGGGATAGAGCTGGAGGGAGAGGACGTTTCCCTGGTTCACGTGATGCATAGATTCGAGAACCAGGAGAGGGTGGACTTCTTCTTCAAGTCCACTAAGTGGAGAGGAGATCCCACGTTAATGGAGCCTGAGAAGGCCTGGGAGCTCAGGTGGTTCGAGGTCTCCGCGTTGCCTGAAAACGTCGTGCCCTACGTGAGGCAGGCCATAGACCTGGGCCTATTGAAGGGCCAGGTATACAGTGAGTACGGATGGGATTTATCGTGAAGTCGTGTTTTCCGTTTGTCCCTACACTTTCATTTCAATCGTTTCATCTTGAATCATGATCGAGTGCAAGGACTTAGCCCTCAACCACCTACTTACTGTAGGTGGGTCATGGGACTCCTTCGAGCCAAACGGCACGGGGCTCACATCTCTGCAATCACTCCCACCCTTTTGGGCATAGCCCACATCGAGTGAGAGATCATTATTTATCAACGAAAATTCGTTATAAACAGATACAAAAAGATTTCTATTAATGTGACAGCAGTTATCAGATTTTACCTTGATTACAGGGCGCTACCTAAGGAAAAATCCCATAACTGCTGTAATGTGAGAAGGGATTCAGCCCTATCAAGCAAGCGATGTCTGAAAGTCTGGGCTGAATACTTTTTCATGTTAACATAAATGTTTTTATATCCGTTTATTATGTCTATATTGATAAAAGATGAACTCCCACTCGATGTGGGCTATGCCTAAAAGGGTGGGAGTGATCCGGGATGTGAGCCCCGTGCCATTGGGCTCCAAGGAGTTCCATGACTTACCTTGAAGTCGGGTAGGTTGTTGAGGGCTAAGTCCCTGCACTCGATCATGATTCAAGATGAAACGATTGAAATGAGAGTGTAGGGACAAACGGTAGATTAACAATATCCTAGCTCGACTCTTAGGCGTTCGCCCAGTGACGAACACCCCAGGTGTCTCAGGAACGGAGGGATAGCCAAACGATTCCTCCTCACTAACTTAGGTATCCTGGGATCCCCTGTTCCCTGGTAGACTGAAGCAAGTCCCACTGCAATGTCTCTCACCTCCTCCTTCATAAGGTTGTGACCCGTCATCCTTGAGCCCAGCTCCAACGCCAGTTCCACGTCCCTCAGGTGGCCCAGGAATGTGGATATGACGGGCAACTGTTCTGACCTCCTCAAGAAGGAGATTAACCTCCTTATGGTACTGGAGGTGGAGAGGTCTCCTGTCCAGTACTGTACCTTGGCCAGGGAGAGGCAGTTTAGGGAGACCTCCCTGAGGAGCCACGACCTGTTGAACGGTTCCTTGCTCATGATCCACGTGGCCACCTTGGACGCTCTCCTCTTGAGCTCCCTGGCCATCTTCATCGTCTCCTGTTCATCATCAGTCCTGGCGTAAAACTCCATGAGCGATTGATAGGCCATGACCCTGAGGTGAGCGTGTTCGTTTTCAGTCCCACGTTTAACTTCGTCGAGGTAGTACTGGTACCTGTCATCCCCCAACAGCATCAGTGAGACCGCAAGGTTGGTGTAAGTGTGAAGCTTGGCCTCTGGGCTCTCCAGTGGAGATAACTTCAGCATCTCCAGGGACGCCTCGACGTTCTCCTCCCCACCTGTGGTCTTCCGGTCCCTCATGGCGGTCCAAGATATCACGAAGGACTTCTGGTACTCCAGTTGGGTAGGGAGGGAGTCCCTCAGCTCGAGCCACCTCCTGTATCCCGCGAGAGGTTCGTACTCAGGTGAGACGTGGGAGCAGGCAGTGAGGACCCAGGGCTCTGTGAGAGCACCCAGAAGAGGCTCCCTACCTAGGATGCAGAGCGCCAGGTTAGAGAAGTTATGGGTTATCTCGTCCTTGATCTCAGGGGAGGCCAACCGTAGGGCTTCCTCTTCGTCCCCCATGGAAGCGAAGACCACCGAGAGGAGTGCCCTCTGCGGTGCTGTGTCGGGGCCCTTCAACTTCCTGAGGAGGTAGAGGGAGCTGGCCCTCACGTTCTCCCCCCTTCCGAGGAGGAACATGATGCGGAAGGCCTTCCCTGCCAACCTGTCCATGAAACGTAACCTGGTGAGGAGGGGAGCTAAGGGATCCTCTTTCACGGTATCTATGTAGAGTAGACGGATAAATCTTTAGCTCAACGAGGATCCTAACTACTTTTAGGGCCTGATTTACGTCCTGAGGGACGGCCCCCGACTCGACGCTTATTCTAAACTATCTCCTGCTAGTCGTTCTCGATTAACCGTGAGCTCAACGAACTCCAAGGAGATCCAGGCCTTCGATCCCACGAACCCTCCTCATCAACTTAACCGATTCCCCCATATCCCCTTATCTGCGGGGCCAGCTCGACTCAAGCTACCCTTTCATTCGCGTGAGTGAAGACACTTCTTAAACGTGCAGGTTCCCCCGAACTCGTGAACCTGGGCTGTCCCATCTTGAAGAAGGGTAAGCGAGGAGTCCCTCTCACTTCTTGAGTATCCTTATCCTGAAGGTGATGTTGTCCTCCTTGATTACCTCACAGGGGTACCCCTTAGACTTACACAATTCTGGTACGGTGGTCTGAAGGGGCTCGTCGTCTGTGACCACCTCGAGTACCTGACCTTCCCTCATATGGTTCAGCCTCTTCACGATCTCTATCTGAGGTTCAGGGCAGGGCTCCCCTCGGAGGTCTAGGGTTACGTCAGGTTTCAATTTCCTTAAGTTCTCTCCCATAATAAGTCCTCGGCACACGGGTAATTTAAAGTGTGCACTTTAAAAGATATTGGGTTAATTTTCCTGAAATCAATGGGATTAACTAGCCTTCGAACGCGTTAGGTTCAGAGCGTGAACCTTCCTCACCCCTCCTGGACTACCTCGGGTTAACCTTGGTAATTGGTGGTGAGTCCTTCAGGGTGTAGGCCATCCTGACCTTGGGTAGGTTCTTCTCACCTATGGTGGAAATACAGGACGGCCACTCCCTCGTGGATAAGGGGCCTTACAGGTACGTGAGACATCCGGCCTACACAGGGGGCCTCTTCGCTATCCTGGGGTTATCCGTGTTGGCCCACTCCCTCTTGTCAGTGGTCTCAGCTCTGATCCTGACGACCTTGACCTACATCCTGAGGATCAGGAGGGAGGAGGAACTCATATCAGCTTTCGGTGAGGAGTACCTAAGGATGTCCTGGAGGAAGAAGAGACTATCCCCCTTGTCTTCTAGCTCAGTGCTCTGGTTAGGGTGAGTTAAGGAAGGGCTTTCCAACGCCTCTCCAGGTTTCCAACCGGATTCTCCTAGAGTTCTCAGTTGGTCAAGTCGTCAACTCGAGGTTCTCCCTGGAGGGCACCACCAACTACTTGAGTGCTCCCTTAAGTTAACCTGGCGGTAACGGGAGTCTCCCTTGAATGAGGTCCTATATCATGGCGAGATCAAAGATTGTTAACAGCATTTCTCTAGTCAGCGGTTATTAGATATCGCCTTGACTTTGGGGCCGTCACCTGACGAAAAATCCCGTGACTGCTGATTAGATTTCGCTTTGATTACAGGGTGATATTTAAGGGATACCCACTGGTGTCTATTCCGCCGACCTGACCCTGGGAGGTCGAGTGATCACGGTGAAGTTGCTCGTCCGGGAATGTAAACATGACTCCTCCGGGACGCACGCAAGAAGGTAGGGTGTTTCCCTCGACTAGCCCCAATGATTTGAGGGTGAGCATGTGTGACCGTTTGTCCCTACACTTTCATTTCAATCATTTTATGTTCATTCATGATCGAGTGCAAGGACTTAGCCCTCAACCACCTACTTACTGTAGGTGGGTCATGGGACTCCTTTGAGCCCAACGGCACGGGGCTCACATCTCTGCAATCACTCCCACCCTTTTGGGCATAGCCCACATCGTTGTGAGAGATCATTATTTATCGACGAAAATTCGTTATAAACAGATATAAAAAGATTTCTATTAACGGGAAAAAGGATTCAGCCCATGAGAGGGGGCCCGTGGCGGAATTAGAAGTACAGCAGTTATGGGACTTTAACGTATCTTAAAGATTTTCATCAGCCCCAGCGGTCCGCCTAAATGACGTTCAACGAACCTGAGGAACGCCTCCACGCTCCTCAGGTTAAGA
>Ga0208313_100427_pt1 | contig 11145 bp, 14 predicted proteins | sample OSP_15_2_FD_187142 | JGI IMG/M metagenome (GOLD analysis project Ga0208313, IMG submission 187142) | Extremophilic microbial mat communities from Yellowstone National Park, USA - OSPB_Slides-mat_host_7_15 (SPAdes) (version 2) | ecosystem: Environmental > Aquatic > Thermal springs > Hot (42-90C) >... | reverse complement strand
GCGTTGCTTGTAGTTCTTGCGTAGGTACGAGTCCAGGAAATCGTTTGTCTTATTCACCAACTCATCCAGGACAGTACTCATTGCATTAGTAAGTGCATTTTTAGTTTAAAAATGATACTATACGTGACAACGGTTGCTCCACTGTGTGGGATTTCTCGGAGATAGGAGTTTAAGCCCTAGTACTGTTAGGGCATAATTGCTGAGTGCCCATTCTGCTGATTGATGATGAACGAAGTCATCACTTAGCCATTAGTAGGGCTGTTGTTATTATGGTTAGTGCCGTGGCTATCACCATGAGTGCTGTAGCTATTAGTAACCATTTATCGCCCGTGAAGATAGACACCATAGCCATGATAATCGTGACTAGAACCATCGCCATAACCACAAAGACAATCCTAGACATCGCGCTAGGCTCACTAGAGTGCCTTTATAGCTCTAATGCCTACGTAAGTTAGTCGTACGTTATCCTAACGGTTTGCCTACCCCTGCCGCTGATTATGTTCCTGACTAACTCGGTTATGTTCTCCACGTACCTCTCCACCGCGGGCTTGAGACCAAACACCCTCTCGCCGCTTTCCGTGACTGCGTACCTGGCTAAGCCAGGTATCATTATTGTTAGCGTATCGCCGCTGTCACCATACACCCTAAGCTCGAGGAAGGGCGTGACGTAAAGCCCCCTGGCTTCGATACCCACCTTATCGATCACCTCACCACTCTCTGGGTCGATGATTAAAGCGTTTTCGCTAATTATTGGTTTCATGAACTCCATGTTCCTGGTGATCAACTCAACGCCCAAACGCCTAAGTGCGAACTCCAACCTGGGCTGCACCGCATTGCAGTAGGGACAGTCCGCCCTAACCCAAAGTATCACATCAACCCTCATACGCAAAAACAACAAAAGCGGAATTATTTAAATGATAATTAACGCGAAACTACGGCTTTTCTCCCTGGGGTATAACACCGCGGCTTTTACTTAGAAGTACGTGCACCACTAAAGTCCCCCCTTACCAACTTCTCGAATGTCTTGCGTGCCTCCTCGCCACCCTCCTTTACCAACCTCTCGAACATCGCAAGACTACTGATACTACCCGCATTATTGATGGGCTTATCAAGAGCCGCAGCCGCCGGCGTGCTTGTATTCGCGGCTTTTTTCTTAATCTGATCGACCCAGGGATTAGCATTTAGTTCCTCCACGAATTTCTCGAGGTCGCCAGGTGCCGTAGATGTGCTGCCATCACCACCTACATTATTGATGGGTTTACCATCATGTCTCGGAACCACTGCGGTCGGCGTATTCGCCACAACCGTGCTTGTAATTCGCGTATCGTTTGGTGGTGGCGGTGGTGCTGCATTACTAACGACTCGACTTTTCTCACTGCGTTGCTTCCATTTTCTTCTCCACATTTCTCTCCTCTCGGTAATGTAGGTATACACAGTCTTCGCCAGGGAGTCCGCGTTGGTGCCCCTGGTGTAGAGCACCTCGCCGTCCTTCTCGATCATGGCTATGGATCCTGTGGCGAAGTCGTAACCCACATAAAGCGTCATGTAACTGCCGAACTTGAACACGTAAATAGCGGCACTATCGCTTATTGGTATTGTTAATGCAGCGAGCGATATGATTTGCATGAACACGTCCGCGAAAGCATTGGGTTTCTCCCTAATCAATGACGCAAGGGTTGCGAACACGTGCTTACCCACCCCAACGACGCGCTTACCCATCAACAACCTATACCCTGACGTTGTTAAGTAGGCATTGAGCAGCACGGCTAAGCCTCTAACCGTGTCCTCGTCAGCGTGCATCACCACCGTGTAAGTAAGCTTGCTGGATAACTTACTCGATTGAACCCCGTGGGTTGATAGGTGCTTATAGCCTCCCCTAGTGGGCACCACGTTCCCACAGAATGGGCATACAAAGACGGAATAGTCTCGTGTACGGACGGACACCATGAACTTACCACCATCCTCATTGCCCAACCTCGTGAATGCTATATGGACACGCCTTTTTACCATTACTAATGCCCCGCAACCACAACTTAATAAATCTTCATTTTTCGCAAAATGAATGATACATCAGCATTGCGCTCCATTGCCGCTACTACTATTATTACTAGAAAAAACTAGTGCAACTACGGAGATTTTGAACTAGCGGAAACTTCAAAGTTGTGGTTGCGGGACATTAGTGGGACTAGCGTAAGTATTGGTACCAGCGGAAACATAGTTTTTGTTTCTCTAAAATGGTTTGGAAAGCGTGAATAAGGGCATAATAAGGATGTCTTAAGGATTATTAATGCCGAGAAATTCCTCGAGGAAAGGGTGGTTTTTAATATGCGGTGGTTTTTACGTGGTTTAGGCTTCGACGCCGTATTCCTCGGCGAGTATTCTTACCATATCCATCGGTTTACGCTTAGACCACGCCCTAATCACGGCGTTTATTGCTTCATATACACGCTTACGCATGTTCTTAACGTTTAAATATAACACGTCGAGGTCATCCTCGTCGTAGTGATCAATATCGTAGCGATTGGCGAGGATCCTCAATATGGCTATCTGTTCAGTATCCAGGTCTATTGGTGATGCGGCGATTATGTCCCATTCGCTCCACTCGTGCATGTGGATCATATACAAATACCTTATTTCCCCATACATTATGCCCAGGTTTAAGTTTGCTATTATTTCATCACGTTCATCCTTATTAGGTATTAGTTTTTCTAACTCGTTCATTACGTCTTCGTACATGAACACAAAGCTGCGTTTACGCTTTATCACGTTTATTATTGCCTTTATTGCACGCTTATCTATTTGCCCCGCCTGACCGCCCTGCGGGGCGGGGGCGGGCCCGTTTAGGGCCGGCCCGTCGCCGCTTTCACGTGTTTGGTTTTCGATGCCCTGTTTCGTGTTTTCTACCGTACCCTGCATACCATGGTATATACCACAAAGGGGTATATAAACCTTTCCTAACGTGGATCCCATAACGACCCCCAGGGGCCCTGGGGTACGCAATAATGCATGTGGTGTTGTTTATTGCGTAATGTGTTAGGTTTCGTTGTAGATGTTTATTTTGTTTCCATGCCATTCAATGATTATTGGTTTGTTTTCATTAACACCTACGTATTTCGCTAGCCATCAGCCGACAAGCAATAAAGCATGTTTAAGGATAACGCTCAACCAACCACCACAATCACTTTTACAAATACCTACCCCTATGTGCATTACTTTTGCCTAACTAACCAGCCGTGATTAGGAAAATGATACTGACGTGGTTACCCCTCTATTGGTTTGTACAATGGTATTTAAAAAGCCTGGTCTGCGATGGGGTTGTTTGCGGTTGAGAAACCCGTTTGGCTCTAACTGGTGTAGAAACTTAATTACCAGGGTTTTCCGTACATATACTAAACGGTGGCGTAATGACTTAGGCACGGATGTGTTCTTAAAAAGTGCACACTCGGGGTTTAAAGGGGGTCTTTTCAGTTAAAATAACTCAGAAATTGAATGTAATCACGAACCTCGTCAAGTAAATAAATTATTTACTTAATGATTACGATCCTATATATACCATGGATATATGATACATGGTATATTATTTTTACATATTATATAGACATACTATATTCTACTAGTGTAGTGCCTAATAATAACTTTCACAGAAAATAAGATAAGGGTTGAAAAGTTATTTAGACTCCATAGGGGGGTGGGGGTTAAAGTAGTCGGGTGTTCATTTAAAATAACACCCGGGTGTTTTTGGGGAGTTGAATTGTTACGGTACATGGCATACCGTGCTTGTTTCGTAATCTTTATGGACGTGACTTGGTATACCACTGGTGTATACCTCAGAGGGTACCCAGAGAGGTGTACCGCATTGGTATACCTAGATGGTATACTATTGGGGTATACTGCTGTGGTATACTCCAGAGGTATACTAAAGAGGTATACTAAGGTGGCATACATTTGTGGTATACCCTATTGGGTACCTTTTAAGGAATACCTCTGAGGTAGCCATAGGTGGGTGTCTATACGGTATACTTTTTGGGTGCTAACTTTTTATACCCTTTAGGGTGTCTTGTTTTTCGATGGCGTCTCTAGACCAGGCCCGAGCTGAAAAACCCAAAAGGAAGGATAAGCGTGAGATTATAAAGCTTTCTGACGCTGCGAAGACGGTTCTCGATAGTTTGAAAAGCATGATCATCGACCACGTGTGCAGGAACGATATCAATAGGGAAATGTGTGAAAGGATCCTAAGGCGCAAGTTGTCGTATAGCGTGATTATCGAGGCTCTGGGCGTTACAGTGCAGGGCAATGAACTGCTTAGGTTGAGACTTGCGAGTAAGGCGCTCGAGTTGGCCGTGGGTGAGGGTGCGATCATACTTTCCTTGAAGGAAGAGGTCGAGAGGAAAATCAACGAGATTGAGGAGACGGGCGGTCGAGAGGAGGGGGAAAAGGAGGGGGGCACCGCACGAAGTATTGATTGCACGAAAAACCAGGAAGCATGTAAGCAATTCGTGGAGCAGTCAGTTAGCGGTCTCCGTAGGTTCCTCGGCGAGTAGTTACAGTGGTGCCTATGCCGCAAACACTTGAGATAGGAGACGAGGGTATCGATGGAGTGAATAAGTACTTGACTGACGTGTACATAAACGGCAAGGGCAAGGACGAGACGTTTAACGAAGTCAAGGGTCAGTTACTTGCGAAGGACGTGCAGATACTATCCAGGAGCGCATATGCTAAGGAGATAATCGTCGCGATGGTGACGTCCGCAGGCGAGGTACTCCTGCCCGACCTACTCACGGGTAAGGTGCCGAAGAACGTGGAGATAGTTTCAGTAAAGACGGAAAGGGCATACGTGGGTAAGTTGGTGATGGATGATGTGGAGATGAAGTACGTGGCTCTGGACGAGATAAACACCCTCGGTATGGTTAAGGTGTACGGTGCGAGGATAGGCATACTGAGCAAGTCAGGTTTTGTGAATAACACGTTCATCATTGTCAAGGCGGAGCAAAAACGAAGAATTGCGATGGAATTCGAAACCGTGAGGATCAAGTACGGCTTTGTAATTAATGACTACATCACAAACGCAGCGATACTGTCCAGGACTTTTGCACCAAGTATCGTGGGTTTGGATGACGTCAAACTAGCACTGATCGCCACCGTGGTTGGGGCGGGGCCTCTGATCAATGAAAGGTTCACGCTCAACACCGTTATGGTGGGCCCACCGAGCACTGCAAAGACGACGCTGTCTATGGCGACGTGCGACGTAGTCGAGAGGTGCGCGTTTGTGTCAGCCTCCGCATCCACAGCGACAGCACTCCTCGCCGCGTGGGATAAAGAGATGGACGAGGTATTACCAGGGCCCTTCGTATTACTGAGCGGCAACCACCAAGACTTCGGCGTAGTGATCATCAACGAGGGCGACAAACTAAAGGACATCGGCACACTAGTGGATGCGCTCGAGGAGCAGCGTTACGGCGTCCACAAGGCAGGTAAGCACTTGAGTGCCGAGACGCATGTGAGCGTTATCATAAACATGAACCCACCACTCAGTAATTTGGCTCCTAACTTTATCGATAATTTCCCGAAGCACTGGCAAAATCCCGCGCTCCTGTCGAGGATGGACATGATAATACCAATATCTGGGAGCATGACTAAGGACAGGTTCATAAACATTGCCAAGGCGATCATTGATAAGTTCCAGGGGAAAGTGCCTACGCAGGACAGCGATGCGTTGTGGTCGTACATCAAATATGCCAGGTCGTTCAACCCATACATGCCATCGAGCACTGAGAAGTACATAATCGATGTGATGGGTAAGGTGTTTGATGAATACAAAGAAAAAGGGTTACAAGTGTGGGTTAGGACAGCGGTGAGTTTCCTAAGGATTATTTGGGCGTACGCAAAGGCACTACTCGTTAAGGAAATCACGCCAGGCTTCGTCGATTTCATTGTAGATATACAAAAGCACTGGCTAAACAGGCTCATGAACCCTGACGCAAAGACGATCTACTACGCCATACTTAGTGGTAGTGAGGTTAAGTTCGTGAACGCAATGCTTGAGTTAATGCGCCAGTACTGCACGCCAGACACAGGTGGTTGCTCGCTTATTGAGTTAGCTAAAATGATTGAGGGCATGATGGAGCAAAATAGCGAAATAAGGCAGTCAGTGGAGGACTTAATGGCGAAGAGAGGCTATAAGACACTCACGGCGTACCTCGATGAGGTAGTAATATCGGCAGTAACGAGAGCACCAGGTTCGCCAATTTACAAGTGCAGGGAGGGCAAGTCATACGCGGAAACGAAATGGTGCGTAACATGAGGTGATCTCCAATGAAGCCGAAGATAGAGACTAACAATAACGAAACAATTGTTTGTTTAGGAGAAAACAATTGTGTCAAGTGGGCCAAGGGCAAAGAAAGGCAGGTATTGTCAATACTCAATGCTGACTGTGACGAAGCCAGGGAAATACTAACGCAGTTGGGGTACGACAAGAAGTCAATCGCCGAATTAACAAGCGATATATGCGGATGCCCACAAGTAGACCCCAAGTTCTGTAGCGACCCCGAGACCATGAAGTTTATAACGACGTGGAGGCCCGCGTACATACCGTACCGCAAGTACAACACGCTGCCTGCCGAGACCAGGGAATTAATCAATGAATTAATGAGGAGGGGTTACGTAAAGATACTAACATGCTGCGTGGAATACAACGAGGAATGCAGGTGCGTCAATACCGACCACGGCTTTTTCATAACCGCCAGGGTGGTTGATTACGACAAATGTATCAAGTACTCAAGGGGCGAGTGTGCATTGACGGTTAGGCAGGCAATAGCGGAGGTACTTGCGTATATTAAAAGCCAACCCCACGCCCCAGGGAACCGTTGAGCATTTAGGCAATGCTTATACTACTAACAGTGTACTGCTAGGTGTCGAAACCACCACAATAAATCCACACGTCACTTACCCATTTTTACACTTAATCTTGTTTACAACAACTTAAGTACTAACCGTCAATTCACGCCCTCTCCTCACCCGATCACCATCATTATAGAGCAAGACGCCCGTTGTAATGCCATTAATAATAACAACGAACCTAAACCGCACTGCCAATTCCCCCGCCAATTCCTCACCCCTGTACCGCACCCACTCCTTTCCCCCATCCTCTACCACCCAACCATCCTTTATCATGCTAATGAGAGTTAGGAGCGCGTTCACCAACGCGGTTGGGTTGTCAATAACGCACAAAGACGCTTGCTTTAATAAATCATGATCCAGCAAATTGATCAAAGGTATTCTGCCCCAAAGTATTTCTCGCCAGGGCTCGATAACCCAAAGCACGATGTATCACCTCACCTCTACCTTTTCGCGGCACATCAAAACCGCTTTTTGAACGTCATCTTCACGTATATCTGGTACGTCTTGCTTTCTTTCCAGCAACTTGACGTACCCAACCCTGCAGCGGGTGCCGTCGGTGTACTCCATGCAGTCACTAATCTCCACGCACCAAAACGCTACCTTGTACATCCTTTTCTTCCTCTTCCAATTAACATCCACGATTACATACCTGCCGGGTTGTACTATCCATACCTCCTCACGGCCCCTATCCATGCTCGGCAGCCTCCTGCCCTCCATATCGTAGACATACCTCTTACTACGCGTCCTCGGGCCGTGCGGCCCAATTATTTCGAAACCACCCATAACATAACACCTCGTAAAGACTAAAGTATTTCCGCCAATTGCGACGCTATTGCTCTTTCTTCCTCGAATAGCGTTGGGTCTAGCTTGTTTGTTGCCGTGCCGTCCTTAAACACGTAGTAGTTTAGTTTCTTCATGTATGCTTTCGCGAGCACGTGGAGACTGTGTGTCTCAATAATGACTGGGACGTTACTGCCTATGAGCATGTCCAACACCGCATTTACCACAGGTACACTTAACGCGTCCTCGATATTCTCAATAAACACCAGCGTATTCGACACCCTTTTCGCCAACTCGATCGCTGCCGCAATCAGCGTTAGCCTAATAACGCCGCGTGACCCGTGCCCCAACCCGTAGAAGTGCTTACCATCCGTAAAGTAAATGAGCTTTGAACCACTAAGGCCTGACGGGTATATTTGTAATGTGTTACTTACAAACCTGGCTACATCCAGTACATATTCATCAAATGTTTCGGCGTCGATTTCCTCGGGAACCGTGTCGAGTGGGTCGATGATCTTGAGGAATTCGTGGAACGAGAGTAAGCCCACTAAATCAACATAGCTATAACCCTCACCACGCATGTTTATCAACCCCGCGTCATCGTGCTTAACCCAAATCATTTTTTCAACACTTAAATGCTCATTCAAGTGCGTGTTAATCGGCCCCTTGGTGAACTCGTCTACGTAAATCTTCTCATCGTTCCTAAACACGCTTAGTATGAGCTTCCCAGCGTGTCTTTGTAAACCAATCGAGTACTTCACGCCACCATCAACCAGTACTATACGCCCAACATCCGCATCCCTATTTACCAAGGACTCTAACTCGTACTTCTCCACCTCAAAACCCCGCAACACCCTTAACGCAGCAGCGAGTGCCCTCGCGACGGTTGTCTTACCCGTATTGTTCGCACCATAGAGCACCGTTGTTTTGCCTAACACGACCTCCGCACCCTTAATCGGCCCCATGTTTTCAATAAGAAGCAGTGTTGCGTTCATCATGATCACCTCAGTAAGTCCACCTCGTGCTTAAATGTCTCCACCTTTGTTAAATCGCTTGTTACCGTCCCGTCCTGAACAATATATGCTCTCCACCCTTCGGTCTCCTTAGCCGCAGCGTACCTTAGCACAAACCCGCTGTGCGTCTCAATAATGACTGGGACGTTGGTGGTACTTATCACGTCGAGCATTGACTTGAGGTAATCAACGTGTAGTGTGTCCTCAATGTTTTCAATAAACACCACAGGTTCCTTACCCAATGCAGCCATTTTTTCCGCCAAGACCATGGCACCTGCCATGACAGCAACCCTCTTAATGCCGAGAGATACAGCATCAAAGTAGTAGTAATGCTCGCCGTCAAAGAAGTACATCAATTCACCAGGTGGGTATTCAATCCTCCCATTGGTTACGCTCTCGATTATGTCATTCACCCTAATCATGTAGGTGACATAATCCCCAGTCGCTTGTGCACAATCGCCGCCGCATTTGGATATAAACCTAGTAACATATGGCGAGAGCAAATGGTCTTCAGTTATCGCATAATCATCAATACCCGCATATATATTTACCGCACCGCCACCCACCCACAGTATAACATCATTCGCAACATTAAGCCCTGTGGAGAAGTAACCACCCGTGCACTCGCCACTATATAACACCTCGCCGCCTTTCTTTATAACCATACCCGCCTTCTTGTAATCCCCTGCCCTCGTAATTTCAACCACGTAATCCTTAAAGGCAATCCTACCCACGTCCGCACCATACCTAACACCCTCAATCAGATCGCCGCATCCAATCCTGATATCGCCCAACAAACTAAACATTAGCTTAAGGCTTTTGGCTATGAACGTCTTACCTGCAGCATTGGGCCCATAAAGCACAGTCTTGCTCAGCACAACCTCTGCACTCTTAATCGGGCCTATGTTTTCAATGAGAAGTGTTGTGTCCATGTTCACCACCTATTCGTCATATCCCTCCTCTTCCTCCTCAAGCATGGATCTTACTATCTCCATGATCTTTTCCATAGGCACATTGTATTTTTCACTTATTTCACGATAGCATTGATCTATGCATTTCTCAAACGCATCATCATCATCCACCTCATACGCATAATCAACGCAGTAATCGCCGCAGTCATCAATTTCATCTCTTATCCTTTGGATCACTTCATCCTCAACTTGCGGGGCTTGACCGCCCAGCCCCGCCGAGGCACCCCTGTTAAGGGCCGGGGCGTCACCCGCAGGCTTTATCCCATCCTTTATTTGCCCGTAGACTTGATCCGCAGATTTTTGCATGCCTTGCTCACCGTGGTATATACCATAGTGGGGTATATAAACCTTTCTATCAAAAGAGGAGCGTGGAATAAGCACGAATTAATTCCTCGAGTTTTTAACCCTCTCGAGGAGCCTGATCAATACCCTGAACTGCATTTCGTCGTACTCGCAGCCCGCTGCGAATTCGCTAATTGTCATGAGGGCTATTGTTTTCTCGTTATACGCAGGGTCGAGCTCTAACGCAAAGCCATCCATGGTGGTCTTAGGCTTTAGGAACGATGGTATGACACCAATCCACATAAAGAAATCCGCGAGGTCTTTAAACGCGTAATTATACACCTCCCTAATCGTATCCATGATAACGTTGGTGCTATCAATGTCAAAAAGCCTTACGGGATTCGCAGGCGGCTTAACGTTCCTTTTCGCTAATTCCACAACAAACGTGCTTAGGTTATATGCGTATATTTCTTCAAGCTCGACATCCTTACCTGGGATTAGGTGTATTAACTCGTGGGCGAAGTCCGTATAGGGCGGCGGCCACACCCTAAACCAAATCTTTTTCTCAAACGGCCAGCACATGCCGTAAACAGACGGGCGTGTCCCAGGCGGCGGCGGCTCGGGCGGCAAAATAGTGATATCGCATGGTTTCGGCAGCATATTCTCAGTATTCAAAACGTCATAAATCCTCCTGTACATCACATCCTCATTGAACCAGTTAATTTCGCACAACCTAGGCATCCTCATCACCCCCACATCTGTGGGTCTCATTACACAAATCATACCAAAACCTTAATGTTGGTGCGGACAGCAGCTTCTTGAATGCACTAAACAATTCCTGCAGCGTGAATACCCTTAGGAATGCTCCTTTGTACCTCGATTCGTCGTAGTGGACCCAATCGTGGTCTAAGAAGTTTAAATAACGCTCCTCAGGACATACCCAAATAACGTCATTGTACCAGGACAGTATGATCGGTGTATCAGCACCATCAAAGTCACCTACGTAGACGATCTTCCTATTCTTTAATCTCTTCATAATCTCGTCATGATTAACTAATTGATACTTTGGATAAATCATTTCCTCGATGTGCCCATTCGGTGCTAAATATACCTCAACATCGTTTCTCTGCATTGCCAAATCAGCGAGTATTTGCAAATTATCGCTCCACCACCTCATCGAGCCTGAATTATCCAGCAAAATA
>Ga0208313_100426_pt1 | contig 11159 bp, 7 predicted proteins | sample OSP_15_2_FD_187142 | JGI IMG/M metagenome (GOLD analysis project Ga0208313, IMG submission 187142) | Extremophilic microbial mat communities from Yellowstone National Park, USA - OSPB_Slides-mat_host_7_15 (SPAdes) (version 2) | ecosystem: Environmental > Aquatic > Thermal springs > Hot (42-90C) >... | reverse complement strand
AGTCCATGCTGTTGGATGAAGCAATAATTTTCCAAGATAAACGTTGTTAAAAGTTATTCTATCCTTTTTATCAGAATAAAATTTTTAATTCTTTTCGAAAGGTTTCTTGAGGACTTTTAGATTCATTTATTTTTGGAGGATTTCTGATATAAAATTCCAAAATTCATACGGTAAATCCACGTAAATTTTCCTCGTAGCTATTTTAACTTTGCTTCCTCTAGGAGTTACAAGTTGTATGGAGATACGTAGGAAAAAGCTCGCTTAACCTCATACTATACTTTAAATTTTAAAAAATTTAAATTTTATGCTCTTACACATTTGTCTAAAACATATTATATCGAATCATTTAACAAATTTAAAAGAAAGAGCAGCATTATGAAGATTTAATTTAATATTTATACAACTTAGCGAATTAAAAGAATTGGTTTTAAACAGATATCTTTGGATTTGCTGAAGACTTAAATAGATTTTTGCATAATAATTAGTTAAAGAATGGTAAAGTGCCCTAATTGTGGTGCTGAAGTAAGGACTATATCAAAAGAGTGGAATTATGGTATTTTCCACGTTAAAAGATATGATTGTTCCAACTGTAAAACATGGTTTAGAGAATACTATTACAAGGACAAGGTAAGCTTTGTTCTAATGCCTGTTAAAGGAAAAGGTGTAAGAAAAGTTAGTAAGGCTTAGATTTTTAAATCTCACAAGAAAATTCTACTTTCAAATATTTCCATATCAAATATTAAACTGTTTCTATTTTCTTCTGGTTTTATATAAACTCTAATCGCATGGTTTGAGTTATAAAAAATTGCTTTTAAACCTTTATCTTAAAATATAAAGAAAAAGAAAATATCATAATAACTAATAGTTTAGCAGTATTAATAGAATTGTTTTAGAGTTGTGTTTATTTCTATTGAACAGGCTATACGAAGAAGTTAAACAGAGGTATGGTTTATAAGTATTCGCTATTACTAATGATCTCTTATCAAATTCTTGAAAAGCATTTCGGTTATGAACCAATATTCTAATAATTTTTGTTCATATTCTTTGTAATTTGGATATTCTTGACTTATAGCTTGCCAAAATGCTTGATTATGTCTCTTATGTTTAAGATGAGTTAATTCATGAAATATTATATATCTTAAAATTTGATCTGGAAGACATACAAGTTTTAGATTCAAGGTAATGTTTTTCTTTCCAGAGCAGCTTCCCCATTTTGTTTGTTGTCTTTTTATCAGTATTTTGTTTATTTGTAACCCATATTTTGAAGTATATTCTGCGATTATTGATTCAACTTTCCTTTTTAGAAGTTTTTTGAGCTGGTTTAGAATTAAATTTGAATGCTTAAGATTTTCGCGATTTAAATATATCTTTTTCTCTGTAAGACTTATTATTGGTTTTTCTATTGTTTTTGTGTTTTCTATGTTATAAATTTCGCCAAAAATCATGAAATCTTTTGGAATGCCTGCTTTCTTGATCGCTTCCTGTATTATGTTCCATTTTCTTTGGATCCATGCTTTTCTTTTCTCTATTATTTTTGACGGTTCTTTTATTTCAGGTGGTAGTATAATAAGTAGCTCCAAACCTTTAAACTCTAATCTTGGGTATTTGACTTTTCTATATTCTATTTTGTATGGTATCTCCATTTTTAGCCTACTTTTATTAAATTCTCCATTATTTCATTATAGAGCTGCTCTCTTTCTTCATATGTAAGTTTTTGTTTTCTTAGGAATGCTCTTATTTTTTGGCCAACTTTTTTTATAGTTTCTGTTTTTTGATTCCATCCTTGGAAGAACATTCCATCTTTTTCAAGCTCCTTTACTAGAGATTTTACTGAATCAACTAATTGTTGAGATTTTCCAACAACTTTTTCAAGAGGTAAAAGAATACTTAATTCTCTGCCTGTGAGCTCTTCTCTCCTTTTTTGTATTTCATTAACTTCCATTATGATTTGGATTAGTTTTTGATAGGCTTCTTCTACTTTAATCTTTCTTTCCTTAATCTCTCTAAGAATTGTATTTACACGTTCTCCGATAGTTTCAAGATATGGTGTTCTTGATTTCTCTACATATATGAACCTTCTTAGATCGAATATCATGTTATAGACTCTTTCATTGGGATGTGGATATACTTGTTTAAGCTTATCTAAATATTTTTCATCTAGAGTTATAGCCGGAAATAGTTGTTGTATTTTACCAACGTCTATCATTTGTTGTATAATTTCTAAGGTTCTTGGAAAGTATTTTTTGGCATACGTTTCAATTTCTTCAATTTCTTCAAATTCTCTTTTTCGATGTAAATAGGTACAATAAATTTCTGTTAAGGCTGCAAATCTTTCTCTATATTCAAGGCTTTTAGGATGTCCACCAAGAAATTCGAACATTCGTCTTAAACGTTTGTAGTTCGTTAGAAATTTTTCAGCTTTTTCTTCATCTGCAAGTAAAGGATCTGTTAGCTTTTTTAATGTTTCTCTATCAAACTTTAAAGTTTTAGCCATTTTGGCTTCCTCCTTTAATGTATTTATCAAGTTGGATTAATTCTTCAGTTTCTTTAAGGAGTTTTTCGAATTCTATTGCGAATTTTTCTAAGTCTTGGAATGATTGAGATATCATTGTGAAATCTTCTCTTTCATAAAATGCCAGAGCTTTCTCATAATCTTCTAATACGCCTACGTAGTCAACTATTAAACCCACCTCTTTTTCTTGGGCTGGACGATTTGTTCGTGCTACTGTTTGAAGCAACATGTGTCCTTTTAAAGGTTTATCGAGGTAGATAGTCTGGAGTTGTGGATAATCGAAGCCTGTTATGAGCATATCTGTAACTATGACAATTTTAGGATAATCTTCTTCCTTGAATTTAGCTATGATTTCCTTGTTTATTTCAGATATATCTTTACTTTTTCCAAATCTTTCTTTTAATCGCTGATAATATAATGCAATTTCTTCAGGATCGTTTTGACTATAAGTCATCACGATTTCAGTATATTGCTCAGGATTTGTTACTCCCATTTTTCTGAATATTGAGTCAAGAGCTCTTTTGTATCTTACACATGCAAGCCTGCTTGCTGCTACTATCATGGCTTTAAATTTGCCGTCAACATATTCTTTAAAGTGTTGAGCTATGTCTTGGGCTATTGCTTCAATTCTTTCAGGCTTTTCCATGAAAACCTTAATCTTTGTCATTTTGTTTTTGATGTTTTCTCTAACTTTAAGGTGATACTCTTCTGGAACCTCTTTTAAGGCTCCTCTTTCCACAAGGAAATCTATCAGTTCTTTGTATGATGTTGGATCCAGCCTATCTTCAGTATCTTCAAAAGTTTCCGCATCAAGAAAATCTTGATATTCTTGTCTTATTTCACTGTTATATTTTAGTCCTACTTTGTTAAGCAGTCGTGTTGTAAAGGCTATAGGAATAGTATGCTTGTCCTTTTGAGATTCGGTTATGAAGTATCTATGTAGATAATATTCTCCTTGTTCAGGATAGGCAAAGTAGGCATATGTATCCTTTTTCCCTTTAGCTATTGGCGTACCAGTAAAAGCAATGAAGAAGGCATTTTTAAGAGCACATCTCATGGCTGCTGCTAAAAGTCCATACTGGGTTCTATGACCTTCATCTATAAATGCGACTATATTCTTTCTTGTAAGGATCGTTTCTTCCTCAGTTGACGCCGAAATTCTCTCAAGTTCTTCGATAAGAGTCTTTATTTCTTCAGGTCTAAATTTATGAATTAAAGTTAAGAAAACTCCTCTCTTATTAAGTTTTAAAGTTTCAAGTAAATCTTTTATAGTTTCTATCCTTTGAAGATTTGGAAGCTCTGTTTCTAAAGCTTCGTATTCATTTCTTAGTTGTTCTTCAAGTTCTATCCTATCAACTATGTAGAAAATTGTAGGATTTTCAAGAATATTCAGCGTCCAAAGCTTATTTGTTGCAAAAATCATTGTTAAGGTTTTGCCGGAGCCAAGCCAATGCCAAATTAATCCATTCTTCCTTTCATCTTCTCCTTTCAGATTCTTTATTACCCTTTCAATGATTTTGTTTGTGGCTTGGTATTGCATCCATCTCGTTATAATTCTTGTGTATTCACCTTTTACCTCTCTAACAAAGATGAAATGTCTAAGCAAGTCAAGAAGCGTTGTCTTATCAAGCATTTCTATTACAGCATCAACTTCATCCTCGATACCTTCAACCCTCCATTTTTCTTGTGGCGTATCTTTGCCTTCTGTAGTGTTTGGGAAGTAGTTGGCATTCCATTCTGCAACTATGCTGAATTGAACATACTTGAACAGTTCAGGAACAGTTCGCTCATATCGCTTTACTTGAGTGTAAGCCTCTTGAAGAGTTGAGTAGGGTTTTATGGGAGTCTTGCATTCTATTAGAACTAGGGGTATGCCATTCACGTATAGGATTATATCAGCTCTTATTTCTCCAGCTCCTATAAACCTAACTTGTCTACTGACAACGAAATCATTGTTTTCAGGGTTAGCATAATCTATAAGTCGAATATATTTTACTGTTCGCTCTTTCTCTAGCTTAATTGGAACACCTAGCTTCAGACTTCTTAAAACATTTTTCGCTCCTTCCATGTTTGATGGAGAAAGCTTTAGTTCTGAAAGGACACGATTAATATCACTTTCAGTAAGTTCAACATCGCTATTAATTCTTTTAATAGCATCTATTAAATCCGGAATTAAAAGAGACTCATTTAAATTATCCCTCCTAAGTCTAATAGATTCAACGAATCTCCAGCCCTTAATGTTGACCAATCGATCAACAATATAATCTTCAACCAAACGTTTCTCAGACATTAAGTTTCACCAAAAGACCTCGATCATCTTTTCACCTACCAATTTTTAATGAAGAATGAATTCTTTCTAATATTGCTCTTATCTCTCCATCTATTTCGTCTATACTCATATTTTCTGCAACCTTTATTCCGATATCAACTTTTTTACCTTTAGAGAAAACTTTACTCTTTAAAAACTCTTCGATCTTCTTACTTCTTGGAATTTCTATGATACGCTTTCTCTCTTCCTCATTCAGCTTTATTTCGCATACAGATTCTATTGCTTCAATTAATTTTTCGCTAGGATAATAATCCTCAATAGACCCTTTCTGAAGAATAAATAGATTTTTGTTCAACTCTAACTTCCCTTTATCTACATATTTTTTCGCCTCTTGTTCTGCATCTTTATCTAAAATCATGAAGTAAGGAATGTTCGCAACAGATGATGCATCCAACCAAACATCTAGCATATATCTTCCACGTTCTTTTCCATGAGTAGGAAATATTGATACTTCAGGAGGCTCAATACGTATACCGATTTTTTTAGCCCAAATGGTAAGTACTCTTCTATCAGTTTCTCCTTCAACAAATATTATAGCATTTGAGAAGAAAATATCACTAGGTCTTATCCCTAGCTCATAAATAAGGTCCTGAAGCTCTTTTGATTTCTCTACCCTTAAAACTCTTGTTTCTTTACCTTCTCTTTTTACAATCCAAGTTATGCCTATATCTGTGTAGTCAACAAATATAGGTGAATGCGTTGTAATGAATATCTGTTTACCGTTTTTAGCGAATGATTTAAATATATCTAAAAGTTTCCTGGCAAGAGCAGGATGGGCGTGCAATTCCGGTTCTTCTACTCCTAATATTGTTTTTTCTTCAACAAGAAAACGTAATATAAGCAAGAGTTCTTGTTCTCCTCCGCCTCGATGATGTATTGGTAAAGGAAGGTCTTCTTCAGTTACTCTAAGATAATTTTGGAGAGCTGAAATTCTTGCTTCAGGAAATGCTTCATTAAAAATTCGTTCAAGCTTGCTCCATTTCTTTTGATCCGTTCTTATTTCACTAATTGCGATACTCCTAAGAAAGTCGTGAGTTGGTTGATCTAAAAAAGTTGATCGCTGTAAAAAACTTGGAGGCAAAGCATCTCTTGCGGCGGGTAGTAATCTGAATTGAGATTTTATTTCTTTCTTAATTGCAGAAATTATATTTGTAATATATTCGGGTCTAAGCCAAGCAGCTTCAGGCCGAAGGTGTTCTTCACTTAATGCTTGATTAGTTAACTCATAACCCTCATCTGCAATATATTTCCTCCAATCTGTAGTCTTCTCGGAAACATTAAGCCACTTAACTTTCCCGCTTCTTACGAGCTCTTCAGCATAAGGGCTCATAAAATATGCCTTCTTAATGGGTTTTAAGAGAACTAATCTATCACCTAGCATATTAGCTGGCGATGCGCCTGGTGTGAAAAATACAGCCTGAATATCATCAAATGATATGTATTTTAAAGACAGTGTCGTAGCAAATTGTTGAAGGGATATAAGTTTTCCATCATCGATCAATGGCATCTCAGCCCATTTTATGCTTTTATCTCGCCATCCTGTTGGAGGTTTTATTATCTCTCTGCAAATTGTAAGTTCATTTGCTTTTTCTGGAAACTTTTCTTTCGACAATTTCATAATTTCGGAAGGGAATATCCTGCTACATTCTTCTTCATCTAATTCCAGAATCAGAGTAATTTCTATTGGTATCTCCATATTACCATCGAACCAAGAGTATTGATCTATACCTGGCGTTGAACCTGCTACATCTATTTCTGCGAAAAATCTGTTTAATAATTCCAAAAGATTAGTTTTCCCAGAACTGTTTCTACCTATTAAAATGACTAGGTTTTCTAAGCCTTCCAGTTTAACATCGCGTAAACTTTTATAATTCTTAATATGAATAGATTTTATTCTCATTTTACGCCCTCTATACGAACTCTTATTTTTCCAGTAAGAAGCATATCCATCAACCCCTGCTTAATTCTCTCCAGTTTTGCCTTTTCTTTTCTTTCAATTTCAAGCTTTTTATCAAAAGTTAGAAGAATTTCAGCAATTTTTTGTTGCTCACTTAATGGTGGATAAGGTACTTTTAAGTTCTCTAGATCTTCCTTAGTTATTGCTTTAAAAGTTGATCCTTTTCCTAAATTTTCCAAGAAGTTTTTGATTTTCTGGAAATAATAAAAATAAAACCAATGGCTTGTTCTATTCAAGTTAAATCTTATGGCTGCTAATCCTCTACCTATACATAACTTATATGGAGCAACATTGACATCTCCTACAGGCGCTCTTACTGATATGAGAATATCGTTAGGTTCTGCTATCTTTATTGGTTGCGAACAGTATATTATAGATGAAGGATATACATCCCCAAATTCCATCTTTCCTTGAAGGAAGGGTAACCCTTTACCTTCTTTATTATATGTGCTTGATGGAGGAGATTGGCCCATAATGATCTCAGCTAATTCCTTATTGCCAAGCTTTATAACTTCCCATTCTTTTGGTATTCTTCCAATCTCAGTATCTTTAAATTCCTTATGCCCTATTCCTTTTGTTAGAAGTTCATGCATCAAACCCTTCTTTAAGCGCTCGATTTTAGCTATTATTTCGCCTGTTTTCTGGATAGCTTCATCAACGGTAGAAAGAACTTCTGCTATAAATTTTTGTTCTTCTAATGGCGGGATCGGAATCTTTATTCTAGCAATCGCATCCTGCTTTATATCTTGTTGTGTACTTCCTGTAACTAAAGCATCTTTCATTCTGTTAAAAAGTGAAGATAAAAAAACTTGTTTTAGATATTGTGAATAAACTCTTTCTTTACACTTAATTCCACAAAATCCAGTCGATAAAATATATTTATCTATTTCTTCGTAATTTTCGTTTGTAAAAGCATAAACTTTAATTGTGTTTTTCATTTTTGCAAACCAGACGGAATTTAGAATTGGTTGCATGTTTGCCCTAGACGGTCTGTGAGAAAAGTTTATCTCCATTTCTATACCAACAATTTTTGATCCATCAATGCACTTTGTCGAAAGATAAAATTTTTTTCCTTCAAAACTTTTTATACCACTTGGTAAAATTTCAAGATATTCTTTATTTCCCAAATTTACAACCTTCCAATCTCTCGGGATTTTTCCTATAGGGGTTTCTTGAAAGTCAGTTTCTTTATAGAAAGTCATTTTGTTCACCAGTTACTTCAGCGATTTCAGAAATGTATTGTTCTAACTTGTCTGTAATCTCTTGTTTCTCCTGCTCCAACTCTTTTAGTTCCTTCCATTCCTTAATTATGTCTATTTGTTCTTCTTCTTGAACAGGCATGACATAAAGTGTAACGTTAAGGTTATAGTCATTACTTCTTACTTCTTCAATGTTGACAATTTTGCAAAAACCATCTACATCCTCAAATTTCCTGTAAGCTTCTGTTATGTGTTTGATGTTTTTGTCCGATAAGGAATTTAGTTTTTTAACCGTTGGATGTTTGATAAATTCGTTTGAAGCATTAATGAACAATATTTTTCCTTTCCTTTCTGTCGGTTTGTTCTTTCTAAAAACTATTATTGCTCCTGGAGCATCCGTATTATAGAAGAGTTTCTCGGGTAAGAGCAAAACGCATTCCACTAAGTCAGCTTCAATAATTTTCCGCCTAATTTCGCCTTCTCTTCCACCACGGGATAGGCAACCATTATCTATTACAACGCCAATCCTTCCGCCTTTATCTTTCGCCAAAGCAAGCATGTGTTGTATCCAGGCCCAGTCAGCACTCTGTTTAGAAGTAAAACCATATGGAAAGCGTTGCCTCCATAAATCGCCCTTCTTTAAAACATTCTCATCATAACCGTCCTGATTCCAAGGAGGATTGGCTAAGACAACATCAGCAAAGCCTAACGAATGCTTGGGATAAAGAAGCGTATCGCCAAGCTGAATATCTGCATCCTTAATGTCATGAATGTATAGATTCATCTTGCAGTAAGCTCTTATCTTCGGATTAGCCTCTTGTCCGTGTAAGAAAAGTTCCTCTGCTTTGTCTTTTCCATAAACATCTTCAACATGCTTGTATGATAGGATAAGCATGCCTCCAGAACCACAGCATGGATCATAAACCTTCTCACCTGGTTTAGGATCCAGCATCTCAACTAAAAGCCGAATGACCTCTCTAGGAGTATAAATTTCACCTTCCTTTGCTTTTTCTGGAGCAAAATATCTCAAAACCCATTCATAAGCATCTCCTAAAATATCGGGAGAAACATCATATAAACGCTTTTCGCTAAAAAGCTCCACAAGTTGTCTCAAAATCTCCAAGTTTTCACGGCTTTCCGCAAATCTAATAAAGTCCGCTCTATCAACAACTCCTTGCAGTTCATGGTTCTTTTCAGCTAAAACCTTCAAAGCTTTGGAAAAATTTTCAGCCAAACGTGTAGGATCCTTTCTAATATTCTCCCATAAGCATTCATCGGTCAAGACGAAATCATGGTATACTGCTGAACGAGCTTCCTTATCAGCTTCTTCAGGATCTAAACCGTCAGCTAAAGCTTCCTCGTAAGCCTTTTTATATTCCACAACCCATTTGTCGCTCACACGCTTGAGGAACAAAAGAATTAGAATAAACTCATAATCAACACGCGTTCTAATCAAATCAGCTGCCCGCTTCATCAAACTCTCCAGATCAGCTCTAGACATGTCTTTTTCAGCTAATAAGTCTTTTAACTTCTTAGGCGCTTTCAACATGTATATCTTTCTACGAGCATCCAAAATATCTGCCTCAACAGTAAGTAAACCAGCTTTATGGAGTTCGGAAAGCAAAACATTTAAAGCTTCTTCACTAAATGCGCTACCTTCAACCTGCTTTAAAGCTTTTAAAGCTTCTTCTCGCGTAAAACGTTTGTTACCGAAGATAGACCATAATTTTTCATAGCGACTCAAAACCCAACGCTGAGATTCCAAACCATCCACCTTACTATACTATCAAGCTGCTAACTATTTATATTTTGTGCTTATCGAATAAGCTAATATATTTGAGCTTATATTTTTGGAATGGAGGCTACTTACTCTATTACAGTTTTCTGAAAGATAGCTTAACGACCAATCCATAAATGTTTGGTTTAATTGCTTTTAATAAAAATATAGAAGATAAAATTATTCGTAATTTTACATAGCCTTATTTTTACTTAATTATTTTTCAAGAATTTACCCATTAAAACATCGAACTAATAAATAAATTACGCTTTCACAAATCCTTTACCTTTTTCGAATTTCAATGTAAAGCGGTGTTTTCCATTTCTATAGTATTCCCAAAAACGCGTATTGCATTTTAAGCATATATGAGCATTATAGTAAATTGACAATACTTACACCTTTTAGCCTGCTTTGTTATGTTTGTTTTACTATTATGTCAAACAAACATATTAAAAATATATTACATAATAATCTATATAAAATTTAAAAAATCTAAGAAGAAAAATAAGCTTATTTGATAAAAAATTAATATTATACTAAATAGTAAATTATTTTGATACCATCATGGTGGATTGCTCCTGGTTCTCCTGAACATTGGGAGATCGCTTTTGAGAGGGGAATTTGGGGTATTAACAAAAAAAGATATAAGAGATGGGAGAAACTTTCAAACGGTGATTATGTGCTTTTTTACGCTACAAAACCTATAAAGGGAGTTATAGGTTATGGGAAAGTTAAAGAGAAGTTTAAGGAAGATAAACCGCTTTGGCGTGATGAGATTGAAGAAGGGAAAGTAAAATGGCCTTATAGATTTAAATTTGATATCGAATACCATCTTCCTAAGGAAAAATGGGAACAGTTCAAAGTATCTTCAAAATATATTAATAACATAGCAAAGACAGGTTTTAATAAGATTAAAAAAGAAAACGAGGAAAAAGCTAAGGAAATTGTTGAGAAACTGGCTTCATTAAAAGGCATTCATGATAGAATATCTCTTCATAAATGTGCTCTTGTATTAGCTGATGAAGAGTGGTGCAAAGTAGCTTCTGCTGGAAAGATTAAAGTCTATGATTTTATTAAAAAAAGAAAACGTGGTATTTATGCCCTAAAACCTGGTTCTGTGTGCGTTGTTATAGAGAAAGCAAAAATGGGAAAACCAGCTAGAATATTTGGTGAATTCACAGTTGCTGAAATTAAAAAAGTAGATTTTAACGAATATAATGAATTAGCTAAGAAGGGATATATTCATAATCCTCAAAATCTAAAACCAAAAGAAAAGAGATGGATAATATTGTTCAATAACTTCAGAGAATATCCAAATAAAGTTTTAAAGAAAGATCTTAAAGACATTAAAACCTCAACAAGCAAAAAGCCTATATCTGAATGGC
>Ga0208313_100424_pt1 | contig 11185 bp, 15 predicted proteins | sample OSP_15_2_FD_187142 | JGI IMG/M metagenome (GOLD analysis project Ga0208313, IMG submission 187142) | Extremophilic microbial mat communities from Yellowstone National Park, USA - OSPB_Slides-mat_host_7_15 (SPAdes) (version 2) | ecosystem: Environmental > Aquatic > Thermal springs > Hot (42-90C) >... | reverse complement strand
CTATTTCGTGGTGTTTACCCGTGGCGTAACTTACCTTCTTTAATTACTTCTAATTCCGCCGCGGGCACCCCTCCTAGGGATCATACAGGGTCACCCTTAACTCATTGGGGCTGGTCGAGGGAAACACCACTACCCTCCCATCCACACCTTTATCACTCCCCAAACCTCGTGAGCAGTGCCCGTCATCAGTTGGGGGGATCATCAATAAAAACTACTTCGGTGATACTATGTAAACACAGCTTGTCAAAACGATATTTAGATGATTAAAAATAACCAGTAGTTACGTAGAAGCGTTACAGTCGTTCCGATCAGAGGCCTGGACCCACCAATATCAACGGGAGCAACACTGGTACGAGGAGGGTTAGAACGACTCCGCTCATCATGGCACTCACTGAGTATTCCGCACCTAGAAAAGTGGAATAAAGACCCAGCGTCGTGTCCATTGAGGTTGCCCCACCTACTGCTATGGCTGAGTAAGGATTAGGCTTAGCCTTGAAGAGAGGTGGTATCATTAGAAAGGTGAGTTGTTCCCTAAAGAAGTTGGCCAGGAACCCCACAAGACCGTAAATTGGGCCGTAGTAACTACTTACCAAAGGACCCGTGTAGCTATACCAACCAGATCCTAGCATGACTACTAAGGATAGTCTCAGTGACGGGAGTAGACCCAGTGCAGAGGAGATGAGAGCAGATATCACTCCTCCACCAATCACGACCAGGATAGAGAAGAGAGCACCCTTAGATAGAGTTACGAGCATTCTCAGCTTGAGGTCGGACCCCATGTTTATCCCGACAACTACTGCCAGGAAGTAAAGTTCGTAGTTGACAAGGCTATCGAAAGGAATTTGAGGTCTCATCAGATAGCCCACGAGCAGGCCCAAGAGGAGAGGCAGGCCGTACTTCAGCTGGGCGTCTAGAATCCTTCCGTGACCCCTGGGGTGAACTTTTCCAGGGATGGCCAGTCCCACCACGTAAGTAACGAGTACAACTACAAGGGCTAGCAAGAGCGATATTCCTACCACGTTAATCAGGGTCGTGGCCGAAATTATTGTAGTTCCTCCCCACAGCGATATGGAGAAAATCAGTCCAACTACTGTTGCATCCACGACCCTCCCAGGACGTAGCCCTGTGACCTTTCCTATCAGGAGGGAGACCAGGTAAAGTGAGATGAAAGCTAAAGAAAAGTCCACAATATTGGAGACTTTAACCGGTTTATATTATTTTCATTGAAACCAGGTTCCTAGATATGGAGTAGAGTTGCCTTGAACCCTGTCTCATGTTTACTACTAGTCCAGACCTTTCTAGGAGGTCCAGGTGATACCTGACCGTGGAGTAGTTCAAACCCAACCGCTTCGATATCTCGTAAGCCGTGGTAGGTCCGTTGCCTAGTATTTCCAGAATCTTTTTTCGGGTCTCCCAACCCCTCCCGTTCACCACGTCATCTATTTTAGCCATCATATGCTAAACTGCTCCCTGTATATCTTAACCCTACGCTATTGAATGGAAATTAAAACTAGTTGAAAGTCAGATTTATTCAATGGAACGCCCGTGAAACTACATTAATTTGTAAAAATATGATCCCTCAACTAAAATGGCATGGCCCTATATATCCATTTAACTAGATTAAATAAAAGATACGCTACAATTACAGCCAATACTATGAAATAAAAATTACCATGTAAGATTAGGAGGAGGGAGATAAACAAAGCTAATGGTATGAAACTCTTGTTTGCAGAGAGACCGACTATGGAGAGGGCGATGGCTCCAAGAATAGCTACCGGAATAAAGATGGAGAGAATGAGTAGTAAAATAATGAGAATGAAGAGTATCGGCCAATACTGAATTTTCTGTGTAATCACAACAAATGTTCAATACGGTAGAATTTAAACATTAGAGATTCCTCAAGACCTCATGAAATTCCCTAATGTGGTCCCTAAAGCTACTGAACCGCCTCGAAAGCCTCACCTCATCAAGGGTTATGTCCCCCAACAGTCTGGACTCCTCCATGATTGGGGCCTCTGCTGTGACTTTACCACGCGGGGACATGAAGAATGATCCGCCCCAAAAGAATTCTTCCTCCTGGGCTCCCACCATGTTGGAGAATACCGTCCACACCCCATTCATGAGGGAGTGTGCTCTAAGGAGGGATTGCCAACTAACTTGAATGTCCAAAGGCTGAGATAGCCTCCTAACTGGAGAGGCTGAAGGTACAAATACTAAATCGGCCCCCATCCTCGCGAGAGCCTCTATGGGTTCTGGGTGCCAAGCATCCTCACAGATTACCACCCCGAAGTTAACGTCCCTGATCCTGAAGGTGACCAAATCCCTCTTAGGATCCCCAGGCTGAAAGTACCTCCTCTCCTCAAACAGCCCGTAGGTGGGAAGGAAAAACTTGGGAACATAGGTTAGTTTGCCGTCCACGACTACCCCTGCCGCGTTCCAGATTATTCCCGGTCTCACCTCAGCGAGAGTGCCAAAGATGGCGCATCTCCCCTCCTCTGAGAGTTTCTCCGAGTAACGTTGAGCCTCAGCAACTAGTTCATACACCAGGTCCCGGAGGACGTAACCAGTCAGGGAGAGCTCTGGAAAGACTACGCAGTCTGCCGTGGAGCTCCTGAGCTCCGATGCATGAAGTTCGTAATTATCTCGGATTTTTCCCAGCCTTGACTTAATTTGTACTATCTCCACCTTCACGCCCATGCCCTAGGATACCTCCAGTCGGAGTTGATGGCTCTCCCTGAGAGCCTGAATATCTCTGGTGGCAACCTCTTATGCTGAGATCTCATCACGAGCTCGTCTACCCTCCTGACCAGGGAGATGTCTACTCCTAATTCCTTAGCTACCTCCTCAGGCCCCTTCATCTCCTCAAACCTGGAGTAGAGGATTGCGTCTGCCACCTCGTAGCTCAGCCCGAGCTCACCCTCAGCTGTTTGTCCCTCCCATAATGCAGGGGAACTGGGCTTAGTGACTATCTTTTCAGGGACGCCCAGATGTCTTCCAAGTAGCCTAACCTGGGTCTTGTAGAGATCTCCTATTGGAAGAACGTCCACTCCACCGTCACCGTACTTGGTGAAGTAACCTAGAAGAATCTCAGACTTGTCCCCAGTACCTATCACCAGATAATCCAGCTTCTGGGCGAAGGCGTACAGTAAGGTCATCCTTATCCTCGCCTTCGCGTTCCCCAAAACCAATGGATCCTCACTCTTAACCCTCGACCCTACTTCCCTCACTATGCCGTCTATCTCTACAACCTCCCTCTTATCTCTCCCCCCCAACATCTCAGTCAGCTCCAAGGCGTCCTGAACGTCTCTAGCAGGGGTCGACGATGAGGGTAAGAGGAGGAAGAAGTAATTGTGGGTGGCCCTACTCAGGAGCGTTGCAACTACTGCAGAATCTATTCCTCCGCTCACTCCCACTATTCCACCCTTCTTCCCGCTCTCTGCAATATACTCCCTCAGACGCTTAACTAGATATTCAGCTACGATATCGTAGTTCAGATTAACTAAATGGGAGAGTTTTTGTTGTAGGTCCATGTGTTATAATCTTTTTGTCAAAAATTAAAGCCGTTGTCAACAGATTCCGATAAGCTGTTAAAGTGTGGTCTTCCGATAAGCTGTTAAAGTGTGGTCGCACAGGATGCGAACGGGTTTCCTGAACTGTGTGGCTATGACCTCAAGATGGAGGGTACCCCCAAAGGATAGTGAAACTCCGTTGGGCGGAGTTGTCCCGATAAAGGGCTGAATCCTCTCTCACGTTAATAGAAATCTTTTTATATCTGTTTATAACGAGTTTTCGCTGATAAATGATGACCTCCCACACCGATGTGGGCTATGCCCAAAAGGGTGGGAGTGATCCGGGATGTGAGCCCCGTGCCGTTGGGCTCAAAGGAGTCCCATGACCCACCTACCGTAAGTAGGTGGTTGAGGGCTAAGTCCCTACACTCGATCATGAATGAACATAAAATGATTGAAATGAGAGTGTAGGGACAAACGGTTGCATGGGTTTTCCCAGACTCAGGTGAAGCTCAAGGACTGAGGGTTGGACAGGAGTTCAAATTTCAATGAGGCCCCATCAGTCCTCAACTTAAACTCGTCCTCTCGCAGTAGTCCAAAATCTCGTGGATTATTGCTAGAACGTTGGACAACACGTTGAGATGATTCCTCAGGAATTGCCTTCCACCGTCGGTAGGGGTATAGTATGTCCTGCCCTCCCTAAGGTAGGAGTTAAGTAGTCCGTTCTTCACCATCCTTTTCAGGGTCGTGTATATGAGGCCCTGAGGGACGTTCCTCCTGTGTAGTTCGTCCACCTTCCTTTTCAGTTGGTATCCGTACATGTCACCATGTTTGCAAAGGATGTAAATGATTATAACTTGCAATAGTCCCCTGATTATCATCATCCTCGGAAATTCCCTATAGCTCATGTGACCCACCTACAGGCATCAGGATCTCTACGACGAGGAGTTAATTAACTGTAACCCTGATAATTAAAATTACCTCGAAAAATATAGAAATAGAACGAAAACAATCATTAATAATTAAAGCATGAATCATCCTGACGTGCATTCATCATCCTTCAGCAAAGACCAATCTAATCATCCTTTACACGCTAGGGTATTCCTTAGAGGAGTTAAAAAGGGTGAGACTAAATAATTTCGAGTTGATGATCCTCAGGTGTCACCCTTGACCCTCTCTCCGTAATCTCCAATTAACAGGTCACCCTACAGCGTCGACGTTACGGGATGGTGCTTGAAGTTTAAATACTAAAGGTCACTAAGAACCTCGATGGTGGAAAGATCTAGATTCCAGAAGGTTTACGGAGGTTACGAGAAGGCACCCAATAGGGCCTTCCTTAAGGCCATGGGCCTCAACGATGAGGATTTGTCCAAGCCACTAGTGGGAATAGCCGTGGCGTGGAGCGAGGCAGGACCTTGTAATATACATCTCCTAGGTCTATCCCAGGTCGTAAAGGAAGGTGTGAGGGAGCTGGGAGGTACTCCGAGGACCTTCGTAGCCCCAGTCGTGATAGACGGTATAGCCATGGGAAGCGAAGGGATGAAGTACTCCCTTGTGAGCAGGGAGGTGATAGCTAACACCGTTGAACTTTCCGTGAACGCCCACGGATACGACGGTTTCGTAGCGTTAGGAGGATGCGACAAGACTCAGCCAGGGCTCATGATGGCTATGGCCAGACTAAACATCCCCTCAGTTTACATGTACGGAGGTACCACACTCCCCGGGAACTTCAAGGGAAAGCCCATAGCCATAGGGGACGTGTATGAGGCCGTGGGGGCCTACACGGCAGGTAAGTTGACTGCGGAAGATCTAAGACTCATGGAGGATAAGGCAATTCCCGGGCCGGGAGCGTGTGGAGGACTGTACACAGCAAACACCATGGCAATTCTCTCTGAAGCCTTGGGGCTGTCCCTACTTGGGAGCGCCTCCCCGCCTGCAGTGGACAGTGAGAGGGTTAGATACGCCAAGGAGACTGGGTTGGCATTAATGAGGGCCATGGAGACGGGGCTCAAACCTAGGGACATACTCACGTTTGAGGCCTTCGAGAACGCCATCGCGGTCCTCATGGCGAGCGGAGGATCCACCAACGGAGTGCTTCACCTACTGGCCATAGCCCACGAGGCTGGAGTGAACCTATCACTTGACGACTTTGATAGGATCGGGAGGAAAGTACCTGAGATAGTCAACATGAAGCCTGAAGGGGAATTCGTGATGGCTGACCTACACCAGGTTGGCGGTGCCCCCCTAATCCTGAAGAAACTCCTTGACGCCAACTTGCTTCACGGAGAGGCACTGACGGTAACCGGGAAGACCCTAGCCCAAGCCCTGTCTGAATATAAGCTCCCCAGCGTGAGGCACGACCATGTGGTCAGAGACGTCACTTCTCCGTTCATGCCAACTGGTGGGATAAGAGTCCTTAAGGGAAACCTCGCACCTGAGGGAGCAGTGGTCAAAGTCTCTGCCAGTAAGATAAAGTATCATAGGGGACCGGCCGTGGTCTTCAATTCAGAGGAGGAGGCCTTTAGGGCCGTCCTCGAGGACAAGGTGAAGAGCAAGGATGTGGTGGTAATAAGGTATGAGGGGCCTAGAGGAGGACCCGGCATGAGGGAGATGCTGGCAGTGACCAGTGCCATCGTCGGTAAGGGTTTGGGCGAGGAAGTGGCGTTAGTTACAGACGGGAGGTTCTCTGGAGCTACGAGAGGGTTAATGGTAGGACATGTAGCACCAGAGGCAGCAACAGGCGGCCCCATAGCATTGCTACAGGACGGAGACGTCATAATCATTGACGGCGGAACCGGTAGATTGGACGTTGAGGTGAGCGAAAGTGAACTTAAGAGGAGAGCCAAGGACTGGAGTCCTCCAGAACCTAGGTACAAGACAGGCCTCCTGGCGCAGTACTCCAAACTTGTGACCTCCTCCGCTAAGGGAGCCGTGCTACTTTGATTCGATAATCCTTTTTTCCCCAGTTGACCATAGAGAAGTTATGGTATCTCAGGAGAGAGTCAAGTTATATTTCATTCTGCTGGTGGTCAATGTAACAGTCCTCTTTGCTGTGTCAGCTATACCGACCAATCCCCAAATGGGGCAGCAGATACTGAACTCTTTGAACTCCACAGTCTCAAGTAACCAAGGAATAGTGGGCATGGGCACCTCCATCGCTGGGCACAACTTCTTCCTGTCCCTATTCATGTCATTCCCCTTCATCGGGATCCCTGTGGGGCTCTTCATATTGGCAGATACCGGTTACGCCTTCTCGGCCATAGGTTCCTACAGGGGAGTGCCAGGTGTAGTCTTGCCTGGAATTGAGGCCTTTCTACCCTTCTTTTGGTTGGAGTTCATATCCTATACGGCCATGATGACCGAGAGTTTCTTCATGACTAAGGCTATTCTGGACGGTTCATGGAGGAGGGAACTCAACACCTACCTGATAGTTGTAGGTGTAGTTGCGATAATACTTACAATAAGTGGGTTTATAGAATCATCTTTTATTTCTTTAGGAGTCTAAACTGTAGAACTTAAACGGTAAAAGTAAGTTTATATTCTACAAGTGCTAAAGACTCTGGATACTTATGAGGAGAACCCTAAAGGCGGCCATACTGGGGGCCACTGGCCTGGTAGGAATAGAGTACGTCCGAATGCTGGCCGACCACCCTTACATAAGGCCAGCCTACCTAGCGGGAAAGGGATCCGTGGGAAAGCCTTACGGAGAAATAGTGAGGTGGCAGACCATAGGATCAGTACCTAAAGGTATAGCTGACCAAGAGGTGAAGCCCACGGATCCAAAGCTCATGGACGATGTGGATATAGTGTTCTCTCCCCTTCCCCAGGGTGCTGCGGGACCTGTGGAGGAGCAGTTCGCTAAGCTGGGATTCTACGTCATAAGCAACTCCCCAGACCACAGGTTCGATATGGACGTACCCATGATGATACCAGAAGTGAACCCGCACACCGCCTCCCTCATAGACGAACAGAGGAGGAGGAGGGACTGGAAAGGTTTCATTGTGACCACCCCCTTGTGTACTGCCCAGGGCGCCTCAATTCCCCTTGCTCCGATATTCATGAACTTCAAGATGAACGGCGTGTTGTTGACTACCATGCAGTCGCTCTCTGGTGCAGGCTACCCAGGTATAGCCTCCCTAGATATAGTCGACAACGCCCTACCGTTAGGGGACGGATACGACGCCAAGACTGTGAAGGAAGTCACCAGGATCCTGAGCGAAGTGAGGAGGCGGATTCAGGATCCCCCCCTGGAGGAGGTGACTCTCGACGCTACTACCCACAGAATAGCCACAATACACGGTCACTACGAAGTGGCGTACGTGACCTTTAAGGAGGACACGGATGTCCACAAGGTGAAGGAGGCCATGGAGGGGTTCATTGGTGAACCCCAAGAACTTAAGTTACCTTCTGCGCCTGAGAGGCCCATACTGATTACAGATCAAGACGCCAGACCACAGGTGTTCTTCGACAGGTGGGCTGGTAACCCTCCGGGTATGAGCGTAGTTGTCGGAAGGCTCAAACAGGTCAACAGGAGGACAGTGAGGTTCGTCTCTCTCATACACAACACCGTGAGAGGGGCAGCTGGAGGGGGCATACTCACGGCGGAACTCCTGGTGGAGAAAGGGTATATAGACAAAAGGTAGATCGTGAAAACACCACTCTTTTTTTAAACCAAACTCTAATTCTGGACAGATCACAAGGTGTACTCCAGTGGACTACATAGCACTGGCTGAAAGGATGGGAGTGGATAGGGAGAAGGCGATATATGCATATAGGAGGTTAAACGGGGGCTACTTCATGAGGCTGTACTACGCTAAGCCGCCCACTATGTATAAACTACACGACTGGCCTAGTTATTATCTCAAAGCTTCTAAACATTTTCCAAAGCTTGGAGACAAGGGGTACAACGAGGCCGTCCAGGTACTGATTACCTTAGACGTAGTGTCGATCCTCGGAACCTCATCTGTACTGGAAAACAAACCTCTCCAGGAACAGAAGATCAGGGATCACGTGAGGGAAACCTTTAGCCTGATCAAGAGGGAAGCTGAAGTTAAATCCCTTTATCCATTTCCAGAGATGGGCGAGGTCAGGATCACTCAAGACTTCTTTTCGTTCATAAACGACTTAGTTAAGAAGAGAAGAGAAGAAGACAGCGCAGATCCACTCACGTACCTCACCGATATGGCCTATGAGAGCGACGTGATGGAAAACCTCAGGAAGGAGCGGCCATGGGCTAGGACGATCTCAAGGAAGGACTCCCTGAGGGCCCTAATGCTCTCAGAGAAATTGGAGGAGTTTATTAACTCCAAGAGAGTAGAAATCTTCTACATAGTGGGCCAAAGGACCGGATATATAGACCGGGCCATATTGGATTACGGAATAAGGGGAGGAATAGCGAAGTTAGTGGAGGAGGGAGAGAGGGCGCTTAAGGGGGAGACCGACCAGTTCGGTAGGGAACTCCTGAGGATAATAGAGGCTGTGAGGGAGGTCTCCAATTACCTCAAGTGAAACTGTGGCCCTCCATTCACGTTATCTGCTCCCTGTTTACTGGAGATTAATTAATTACCTTCCAGGTATACATTATCAACACTCATGAAAACGGTATACTCAGCGTTGGCTGTGGATTCCAACAACTCAGCCCTTTCCCCTGAGAGACAATTAGCCGTAGTTGTGGCCAAGGCCTTATCCAAGAAGGTTAGGGTAACCTCAATGAGTCTAGTTGGGTGGCCTCTACTCCTCCTCAGAGTAGAGGAGACCGGGGCGTACTTGATATTTGACGAGAGTGGTACCATCGAAACCTCAATAAATAGAGGTATACTACAAAACTATTCTCTGTTTCTGGACAAACTATCGCAACTCGGATCCCCAGAGGAATTCCTGGGCTCCATGACCTCAATAAGTTGGGGAGAACTCAGGGGAAAAGAGAACTTTAGGCTCAAGGGACTAGTGGAGAAGGATTTAACGCCCTTAATTAAAAACGTCTCTCTATCCCTCAACTTAATCCCCCTGGATAGACGGTTCACAGAGGAGAGGGCCTCACTTGAAATGGAGGAATGGAAAAAGATCCAACAGACAGTATCCGCTGAAATAGCGAGGATCGACGAGTACGTTAGACGTTTGGTTACTATCTCTGAGATGTTCATAGGGAAATTGGCGGAGGAGAGGCAGAGGATAGAGGCCAAGTATAGGTATGAAATAGACGGAGAAAGGCAGAAGTTGGAGGATCTCCTCAAGGCTAAAAAACCGCAAGCCTATGAGGAAGTCAAGAAGAAACTCATGGAATACGCCCCTAAGCTAGCTGAGATTTACGGGATACTGAGCAAGACACAACTAGACGCGGAGGCAGGTCTGGTGTCAGAGAAACAAATTAGGGCCTTCGTGGAGAGTAAGAACAGGGTAATTAGGGAGATCGACACCCAGATAAATTCCCTGTTAGAAAGTTATAGAGCCGAAGTGAGGAGTTACATGGAAAGGATCAGAAGGCTCGAAGAGGCTGAAAAGAGAGAACTGGAAAAAGTGGACGAAAGGATACAGGCCTTAAGGGACGGGGTTGAGAGGATAAGGACGGAACTCCTCTCGCTAAAGCAAAGTAAAGAGGCCGAGCTCGATCAGTTGGCCTCTCTTGGGAGGAGAACAATATTCGCCGACGAGAAACTTGAGGTTATAATTCCCTTCTTAGTCGTCAAGGACGAGTATGGTATGACCCAAGTTCTATCCCCGCAGAGGTATTCAGGTAGGGCGAGATCGCTATTTGGTTTTGGAACTAAGCTGGAAAATATCTCAGTGTCTATACATGAGGACATATCTGACATGGAAGCAAGACTTAGCGTAGTGAACTTTCCAGATAACGTTAGAATCGTGAGAGGTGATCTAGAGAAGGGACTCGAATGGCTAGAGAGCGAGGGATGGAAGGTCCGAAGAATCGTTGAAGAATATTACATCTCCTGAGGGGTTCAAGTTCCATAGGTTTTCATATGATATCTACCCTCAGCCCTAGGTTTCCTCAACGACACTCGTCCTTTTTCAGCCCTCCTCCAACTCCTCAACATTGAGCGTCGTTTATGGCCTTGTCAACGTAGTGTGAGGCAAGAACGTTGACCTCCTCCAGCTCGTCCCTCAACACCTTGTACACTCCCTTCTTCTCGGGGAGGGTTATCTTGACCTTCGTGATGACTTTCTTACCCCTCTTAACCCTCCTTTCTTTTAACTTGCACTCCATCCCACAACCGGTCTAATGCATCCTGCAAAAGGACTTTGTAGTTCTCCAGCAGTACCCTGCTCTCCTCCTCCTTGTCGTTCTTTATGGAGTGTGTAAGGTAAACGTACTCTTCCTTTGGTGTAAAGCTCCTACGCCTTAATTTCCTCGGCACACTTCCTCACCTTCTCGTACTCACGACTCCCCATACCGTACAGTTTCCCGAACGAGACCAAGATGGAAATTAAGTCTATCAACTCTTGTCCTGTTGTCCTGTCCTCCTTGTTCAACACTACTATTTCACAACTGTGCGCTCTGCATACCTCCTCTACCATCTCGAAGCCGAACCTCACCAGTTTGTCCGGGTAGGCTACGGCTTTCGACACTTCGTTGTTTACTATCATCCTCAGTTGAGGAACCCCCTCCTCTTCACGTTCAATGAAGGTCCCACGTCCGTGATGACCTGCTCGTGGTCCTTAAC
>Ga0208313_100410_pt1 | contig 11421 bp, 20 predicted proteins | sample OSP_15_2_FD_187142 | JGI IMG/M metagenome (GOLD analysis project Ga0208313, IMG submission 187142) | Extremophilic microbial mat communities from Yellowstone National Park, USA - OSPB_Slides-mat_host_7_15 (SPAdes) (version 2) | ecosystem: Environmental > Aquatic > Thermal springs > Hot (42-90C) >... | reverse complement strand
CTATAAGGCTTATATACGCACACACGCACACACATACGCACTGGGTGAGAGGGGTGAGCGGGCGTGAGTGAGACTGGCTGTGAGAGTACGTCGTGTGTGAGCTTTACCATAAGCGTCAGGGAAGCCTCCTATAGCCTTAGGGGCATCCCTGGCGCCACTGTCGTAGTGAGCGACAGCAGGGGGCAGGTAAGGGCTAGGGCGACCACTGACTCCAGTGGATATGCTGACCTTCACGTTCCATACGATCCTGACGTCTTCTACTACATAACTGTCAGTGCTGATGGGTACATGCCATGGACGATTACGTATGAGCCGCATAAGCTACGTGGTGTGCAGCTTATTGGGCTTCGACTTTACCCATACCAGGGCTACAGGCCTAGTCTCCTGACGTTTAACATCTACGTTTACGACGCCTCCAGCGGGGCACCAGTACCAGACGCAAGGGTTTTCATAACAGATACTGAAGACCGCATAAAGGGGAGCATCCGCGGCGTAACTGATAATGACGGACGCCTTGTGCTTAGGGAGGCGGTTCCGTACTATAATGACGATACGTACATCATATCGGTATTCGGCCCTGGCTATGAGCCTAATAGCGTTAACTACGCTGGGCAACAGCTTGCTGGGCTCAAGGAGGTTGACGTTAAAGTTGGCCTTAACCCAATCAAGTACGGAGTTGCTACCATCTCCTATGAGGTTTTGCCTCACTATGAAGTGAGGAGCGGGTGAGCTGGTATGAGTGGGATTAAGGTGTCCCCAGATAGCACAATAAACATAAGCGTGTGCCATAATGGCGATAAAATGGCATACTTCGCTAAGGTAACGATGAATGGAGAGAACATAGGGACGATTGAGATTAGCTCTGACTCCGTCTTTGGAAACTTCATTGCCACCCTTCATATGGTACAAAAGGAGACTAACGTCCTTCGGTACGTTAAAGAGTTTAAGCACCTTGCTGGGGAGACGGCGACGGTGATGTCAAACGAGCTCGTTAGGAGTAGCATAGCGCTAACAGCAATAGCTATTGTGAATGCCATGATCGAGAGAGGACAAGGACTAGAGATAGGGGAGTGCAACAAGGGTGAGCGGAAGTGAGCGAGGCGAGCCTGCTTGAGCAGGCGTTGCAGCAGCTTGCATCTATTGCGCAGTACCTAAGCCTCTCATGCAAGCAGCACAACTATCTCGGCGACCCAGAGCTCACAATAAAGAAAAGCACCTTCCTCTGTGACAAGAGTGTAGCTAAGGAGAACTTCTGCCTCCACGTCAGAACGAACATAGATATTGAGCTGGTGAGCCTGTATACCGTTGATGGCAACGGCTGTGGTCAGCTCGTGCAGTGCGACAGAAGCAGCCCAATCTACCCTGCTGGCTTCCCCTACGGCCCTATCGTAGGCTATGACTGCACTTACTTCCTTCAGCCAGGCAGGACCTACTTTATATCATACGTCAGGTACGGTGTCAATCCGCTCCTTAGGTTCAAGAAGTTCAGAGTCATTGACCCTGAACACGTTGATGTGCTTGACGAGTGGAAGTGTGAGGGACCGCAGTGCCTTGCCCCAGACCAGTACGGCCTGCTGAAGGCAGCTGAAGTCGTGAAGAGGATGTGTGAGGAAGGTGGTAAGGCGTGAGCGGGCAGGGAAGCAGTAAGGAGACGCCCATCAGCCAGTCTGAGCGGGCAATCATCGAGTACCTTAAGGGCAGCCTTAGGGGCAGCCTGGGCCTAGTGTGGCACCTCGTACTTGAGGACCTGTCGCTCGCCAGGAGCGTGAGGGGCAACTGGGGAGGGACTGTGGCTGAGTGGGCAGAAGCCGTTGCAGCTGACCTCTCAGCGGCTGGCGAGATATGCTACATAACGGTCAACATTCTTGACAGCGAGTCGCTCTCCAGGCTTGTTAACGTGGACGCAGGCCGCTACTGGGGGCTCCTGAGTGACGTCATAGGGGACCTGATTGAGATGCGCAGGGCCCTCACAGAGGCGCTTAACAGCGGCAAGGTGAACGACCTCATATCAAATGAGCTCTCACCAACGGTAAAGGAGAGGGTTGAGGAGCTCCTCCGCGGCATCATCAGCGAGCTGGGCGCCTCCGTGGCAAAGCTTGAGGACGAGCTTGAGGAGTGCAAGGGGAAGCTGGACGCGTGCAAGCCTGACATAGAGAGGCTGACCAAGGGAGGCGGGCAGGGGCATGTTGCATGACGTAGAGCGCCTCTACGTGGGCGACCCATGGCGCAGGCTTGCGATTGTGAAGCGTAGGGGCTACCGCTGCGAGGGGGACGTCGCAAGGAGGAACTTCTGCCTGACCGTTGACACAAACCCGTACAACGAGTGGCTTAACGTGTTCAGCGTCGGGCGCGGCTGCTCAAACGTCGGCTGCTACGCCCCCTGCTGTGGCTACTACTACACGGGCATAATGGAGTGCACTTACGTGCTGCCCCCGTCAGACACGTACATATTGGCGTACGCAGGCAGCTACCCGCGGCCTCTTGCAATAATCAAGAAGTTCAGGGTCACTGACCCTGAACACGCTGAGGTGCTTGGCGAGTGGGAGTGCTATGGGTACGACTGCATACGTAAGGCGGTTCCTCAGTCTGGCCTCGATAACGTCCCAGTTCCTGAGGCGGTGGAGAAGGTGTGTAATGAGTCGGATGAGTATGAGTCAGAGCAGGAGGTGAGCTGGCGTGAGCCCTAGGGTGAAGCTCAAGGCGGACTGCGCCTCTGACGTTGGCGGTAACGTTATCACCGTCAATAAGGACTGCAGGCTGTGCTGCGTGTCCCTTGCCTTCAATATGCCAGCTGGCTGGTACGCCATGCTGGTGGACTGGGAGGCGTGAGGGGTGAGATGCATGGCGAGGGCAGTGGTAAGGCTGACTATTGAGCTCCCCCAGGAGCTCTATGACTGCCTTGAGGAGGAGGCCAGGCGTAGTCAGGCTAGCAAGGCAGAGGTAATAAGGAAGCTGCTGAGCCAGGCCTGTAAGGGAGGCGGTAGCGCTTGAAGCTCCCATGGAGGGCCAGGAAACAAAGTAAGCCTGAGGGGCAACAGGAGCCAATAGTTGCAGGCCTGGGGCTTATATGCGAGACCATACGGTGCTTCCTTGCAACGCTGGCCAAGCTGAATGGCACGCATGGAATCTTCCTGAACCCGTACGCGCCCCCGTCAGAGACGTTTGAGGTCATAAACAAGCTGATTGAGGAGCACAGAGCAATCTACGAGTACTGCCTGTGCACGAAGTCGGGCCTAGGGGAGTGTGTGATGGGGTAAGAGCGTTGGACAGGCGTGAGCTTGCCTACCGCTTCATGTACGGGAGAGTTCTGGACATAGGCTGCGGCGACGCAGTGATAGTCTGGGGAGGCCGTCCTCCTGACTTCGTCACCTGCGTTGACCTCGACATATACCCTCACACCCACGTGCAGGCGGCCGCCGAGGCGCTCCCCTTTCGTGACAACACCTTTGACACCGCCCTGATGCTTGAGATACTTGAGCACGTTGAAGACGTTGAGGCGGTCCTTAAGGAGGCGCTAAGGGTCGCCAGGAGGGTCATAATCTCCTACCCTAACGAGAGCTATGAGGAGTGCAAGGTCAGGAGGCCAGACGTCAACGCCTTCATAGCGTTTGAGAGGGCCCTGGGCCTGAGGGAGCCTTACGCTGAGGGCGAGGTCGGCTTCAGGGCTCACTACCACTGGAAGACGCGCGACAGGATAATGAGGGACATAGAGTTGCTCCGCAGGCGCTGCCAGCAGGAGTTTAAATTGCGGTACCCAGACTATGAAGGCTGGGGCTTTGTCTGCGATAGGGGGTGAGAGGAGGAGTTGAAGGTCGCAGTCGTAAGCACTGCCCTAGGGCCTGGCAACATCTTCACGACCCCTCCGCTCTTCTACGGGGGCCTTGAGGAGGTCGCAGCGCTAAGGGCCAGGTACCTCCTAGAGCAGGGCCATAAGGTTTACCTGTTCGCCGCCCAGGGCAGCGAGGGAGCCTGGAGGGCAAGGTGGCCAGGCTCACCAGTCCCAGAGTTCATAGAGGAGCCTACTGAGGCGGACTTCCTTAAGCACAGGGATATCCTTGAGGACGTTGACTTCATTATTGACGACGGCTGGGCGGCCGCAGTTGCGCAGGCCTACCCTCAGAAGTCCATTAAGGTCTGGCACGGCTCCCAGTCCCCACTGATGTACGCTCTGGCTGGGAAGGTCAGGCAGTTCGGCGTGAGCAAGGCCCACGCAGACCTCATAATGCGCCTGACTGGCGACAGCAACGTCGGGTACATATACAACGCGGTGGACACCAGCGAGTACCCTCTTGTGAGGGAGAAGGAGGACTACCTCCTCTACATGAACCGCATAGACAGGGACAAGGGCGCCCACGTCTTCGTTAGGCTGTGCGCGGAGCTCGGCGTTAAGTGCTACATGATAGGCGAGGACTTCCTCGTGCAGGACCAGAACTACGTTCACTGGCTGATGCAGCACCTGCCCTCAAACGTTGAGTACCTCGGAAGGGTGCCAGACAGCGTGAAGCTTGAGCTGCTTGGGCACGCGAGGGCGCTAGTTGCGCCCCTGTCACCGCTCTACTTTGAGGTGTTCGGCCTTTACGCGGTTGAGTCAGCCCTCATGGGCACACAACTTATCGCCATGAGGAACGGGGCGCTGCCAGAGATAGCTCCCTGCGCCAAGTTCGCAGACAGCTACGAGGAGCTGTTCAGGCTGGCTGCCCAGGCCCTTAAGGAGGAGCCTCCTGACCCTGCCCAGTGCAGGGAGAAGGCGCTGAAGTGGGACTACCGTAAGGTGTGGGAGAACCTGACATCGCAGCTTTTAAGGCCTCCCAGCCCCTAGGCTGGGGGTCAGCCGTGGGGGCCATAATTGACGCCCTTAAGGAAGCCCTTGATTATGTGAAGGAGGAGGACGAGGACAAGTGGAGGAAGGCCATGAAGTGGCTTGAGAGGGTTGAGGAGCTCTACTACAACGGGAGGACAGTGGTGGACAACTACGACGCGTTCTTCATGGCTCTGGGCGTAATCCTTCTGTATGCCATAGAGGTGTGGCCTTATCAAGTGGAGAGGTTGGCCTCGGTGCTTGGAGTGGACCTTAAAGGCCTGGGCGCGAACCTTGACCACTTCGCGTGGTTCCCCTATTAGTGGTTATGAGCTACTGACATGAACGCTAATACCTTCATTTTAATAGTAGAAGCCATAGGCTTTTTAGTCTAGTCCTACAGAGACTATTGGGTGGGGGCCATAGAGGAAGAGAACGGGCCCTATAGTAGACTTACGATCGAGTGGTACAAAGACCTTGAGACTGGTACCTTCCTTGCAAAGCTTACCGTTGAGGGGGAGGGCATCAAGGAAGGGAAAAGGGAGGCAGTATTCACGCTCTCAAGTGACAAGGTAGCTGACGTGGACTTGCTTAACCCTAGCGAGCTTGTTGAAAAGCTAATGCTTAACAGTGATTCCCTTAACGACCTCATTAGCTACATAGGCGGTGACTTGATTAGGTCTACCCTAGGGAATTTAAATAGTACGAGCGTCGCTGACTACCTTATCTATTTCTTCATTAAAATGCTAGCAGAGGTAATCGCCAGGGGCGTCATGATATTAGATGCCAACAGGCTCAAGATGTCGCTGAGCGGCGAGAAAAGCTGATATAAGCGTTGGAGCCGCGCTCCCAGCGACGCCCACCGCCCTTGAGGCGGGGAGGCAAGTGGCCCCAGGCGCGCGGCCGACCATTGTGGGGCCCCTCTGCCTCGACGGCGGCTTAAGCGCCGCTCTCCCTCGGCTCTCCGCCGCGGGCGCCGCCAGGGGGAGCGTTTAGCTCCCTACGCTTAGGAGCTTAGCCCGCACACTTAAGCTTTAGCAGGCATAAGCTTAGGCCTTCTTTCCTTCATTTGGCTTTTTCCAACAAAATTTATAAACCTTTCCTGGAAAACAGTAAGCGGTGCCAGGCTTGGAGGGAGAGCTCAGGTACCTGGAGGCCCTCGTTCGTTGTCTCGGTACTCCTAACCCAGACCTGGCGGCCCGCATACTTGAGACGCTCATTAACAAGGGCCAGGTAAACGCCGTCTCCATAGCCGATGAGCTGGAGGTAAGCTACCTCACGGTTCTCCGCAGCCTCGACGCGCTCATGGCAGCTGGCATAGCCATAGCTTTCCCTGAGAGGGGGAAGGGGAGGGGGAGGCCGAGGAAGGCGGTAGCGCTCAACAGGGACGGCCTCCTTGCTGCCTTTGACAGGTGCAGGGCGCTCCTTGAAGAGGGCAGGAAGGCGCTGGAGGCAAGGCTTAAGGAGGTACAGGCCCCAGCTACGCAACAAGCCCCTGAGGCCCAGGCCGCGCCTGCGCAGGGAGAAGCCAAGTAAAAACTTAATAGGCCCCTAAGGTATACTTGATGTGGGGAGAAATATGGCAAATCCCTTTAAGTGGGAGCACCTGCTGTATGGCCTGGCTGGGCTGGCAATAGGCGCCCTGCTCGGGTACTTCATCGGCGTCTTCCTGATGGTAATATCGATCTCCTCTGTCTCGTTCATGTCTAACACCACCCTGGCGTACTTCTTTGTGTACAGGTTCAGCAACTTCCCAATAATGTTCACGTTCCTAGCCGCTACCATAGGGCTCTTCATAGGGCTAGTGTACTCGCACGAGAAGGACACGGCCCAGGCCCAGCAGAAGTAAACAAACTTTTTATTAAACTAAATGTTAGTTTTTTGTCCTGCCTCAATCCTCTTCCTGAGCTCCTCAATGTGCTTCCTTACGTACTCACACAGCTTAGGGGATGGCCTGAAGGCAACGAATGGGCCCCTGCTCTCCCTTATCAGGTAGCCCTCCTGTGCAAGCCTCCTGAGGACCCTCTCTGCCGTGTGTCCTGTGACGTAGTAGTTGTTGGCCTTAGTGACGTTCCTGACGGCCCAGTACTCAAAGCCCCTGTACCAGATTGTCGCCCTGCAGGGGTCGTCTGGGCTTAACTGGACAACATACTTAGAAATCTGCCAGATCCAGTCTATCCCCCTCACAGCTAGGCCCCCACCCGCCTTTCTAAGGGCAGTTTGGGTATTTAAATTTTAAGGAAACCTAGGAAAGCCTGTCGAGGATCGCCTCGGCCACCTTTACGACGTTAGCCATGTTCATCTTCTTCCTGAAGTCCTCAAGTATGTCCTGCAGCGCCTGCCTCCACAGCCCCTGCGGGTCCTCCCTGGATCTCCTCTCCAGCTCCTCCCAGGTGTGCGCGTAGTCCCTCAGCTCCCTGGTTATGGTGTACATGCCGTAGTCGCTATCGTAGAGCCAGCTGAGGGTTATCCTGACATAGCTGTCCGCCTGACAAATAAGGAGGGATGCCCAGTTGCCCTCCCCAAGGCCTCTCCACAACCTCGCACAGTTAACCATATTGCCCCCTATATATTATGCGGTCCAAGCTATTTAGCTAATCTTTAGCGACGCGCCCTTTGGAAGCGCAACGCTAACCTTCCTCTTCACTACTCCAGAAGCCACGTAGGGTATGTGGTACACGAGGCCTATTGACCTTATGAGGGCCCTACCGTCCTCTATGAGCGCTGCGTTACAGTACGGGCAGCGCTGCGGAACCCTCCGCATTAGGCTACCTAGCATGAACCACTTGATTGCGTTGAACCTCTCCTGCTCGCTTGCCTTACTTCTCTCGTCCTTAGGCACGTTTCTGCTGTCAAAGACGACAGCGCCGCAGCGGGAGCACACTACCTTAGCAGCCCCTTCCTCTGCCTCAGCCTCCGTGTGGTCTCCGTCTCCAAGAACGATGGTTATGCCGTCTATCCTTATCCTCTGGGTCCTAGGAGGCCACACAATCTTCCACACGTTCGCCGCCCTCCTGTAACCTATAAGGTAAGCTATCACGGTAGCCGCAGCGTTGGCAGCGTTTATAGGCTTCTCATTTATGGCCTTAGCAAGCGCTACAAGCACGACTGAGGAAGTGTCGTCCAGGCCCAGCTCCCCAGCCAGCAGCCTTGCGGCAGACTCCCTCAGGCCATCCTTGTCGCTCCTAACTGGGAGCCTCCTGAACATCTCAATCATTGTAGCGTTGAGGGTATAGTCAAGCGCCTTCCTGTCCTTCTCCCCATTAAGGGTTCCGCCAAGGGCCTCGTAGGCCCTGTAAACGTCCTCCGCCCTCACCGCTGTCCCCTTCCTCCACAGGACAGCTATAGCAGACGCCAGGGTCACGAGGCGCAGGATGTCCGACTTAACCTTTGGAACTCCCTTAAGGTACCTGAAGACCAGGTCTGCTACCTCTGCCTCCTCGTCCTTGCTCAGGCCCATGACCTCTGAAGCTGTGTGAATCGCCCTCATGACCCTCAGCCTGCTTTCCTCACTGCGCGTAAGCCCCCTGTGCTTACCGTGGTAGGTGACCTCAACGTACGGTGCCTTTGGCTCTACAGTGAAGTGAGTCCTGCTCATCCAGTTGTGATCCCCTTCAGGGGTACGGGCATAAGGGATTCCGTCAAAAATGTCGTCGGGTGAGGAAAGTTCAGACCCTACGTCACTCACGCACCCCCACCCACTTAGGCAGTAGGGGGAGGGGTTTTTAACCTCTCGCCTGCTATCTCTGTTGCGGGACTGCGAATGCCTGTAACGGAAGCGCTCAGGATTAGGAAGGAGACCAAGGAGGAGCTGAACAAGCTGAAGGTTCACCCCAGGGAGACCTACGACGACGTGATAACTAGGCTCATCGAGGAGTACAAGAGGTGTAAGGGTATATAGGGGAGCAGGTGGAGTGAATGCCCGCGGGCAGTGAGGGAGCGCTAACCGTGACGGTCAGGATGAAGGTTAGCCCCGAGCCCGAGAGTGAGCAAGCCCTGCTAGACTTTTTAAGGAAGTACGGGGACGCCCTAAACTACTCGGTAAGGGTAATAATAGCCAGTAAGGCCCTAAGTCTTGGCAAGGCCCATAGGCTCCTGTACAAAGAGCTAAGGGAGAGGTACGGCCTGCCATCCAATATTGCAATTGGCTGCTACAGGGAGGCCATCGCTATAGCCAAGTCATGGCTCAGGAACCAGAGAAGGGGCAAGGTGCCCATACCAAGGCGCCTGAACATATGGCTGAAGCACAAACTGGGCTACAGGGTCAAGGGTGACCACGTGGAGCTGGCAGGAGGCTACAGGCTCAGAGTCATCGGCTGGGACAGGAGGTATGACGACTTCCCTAACAGGGAGGCCAGGCTTGTGTTCAGGGACGGCGAGTTCACCCTTTATGTGTACAAGCGTGTGCCGAGGTCAGTAAAGTACACCCCCAAGGGAGTGCTGGCAGTTGACGCAAACGAGAGGCAGGTCGTTGTAGGTAACTCGCATGTTGAGCAAAGGATAGAGACGCCAGTTGAGAGGGCCCTGCGCTACAGGAGGCTTGCTGAAAGGCTTCAGGAGAAGTACTCCTCTCCCAAATACAACGCCTGGCGTAGGAGGAGTAGAATAAGGAAAAGAGTGAAACACTTCTATAGGAAGGCCAGGAATATCATAGAGGACTGGGCTAGGAAAACATCCCATATAATAGTATCGCTGGCTAAGCAAAGCCAGCTAGCTATAGCTAGAGAAGACCTAACGGGATTGATAGAGAACCTAAGGAGGCTTCCAAAGGATCACAGGGTTGCCCTGATAGCGCTTGGTTATAGGAGACTAGGGTACTGGATAGATTGGCAGGCCGAGAAGAGCGGAGTGCCATTACTCGTTGTTGACCCAGCTGGTACATCCTCTACATGCCCAAAGTGCGGTACTAAGCTTGTTGAGATCGGCTACCGCAGGCTCAGGTGCCCTAAATGTGGTTTTGAGGCTGACAGGGACACAATAGCCGTGCTTAACATTGAGAGGAGGGCGCTTAGCAAGATGGGGGGAACTCTGACCTCCCCGACTGCCCCCCAGGTGACAGATGTAGCCCCGAACAGATGGGGGGAACCCTCCGCTTTTTAAGGCGGGGAGGAGGTCAGCCACCTGGGCCCTAGGCCCTGGGGCCGATGACCGCGGCAGGCGGTGGGTGTTGCGGACCTCCGATGCCCGAGGACGCCACGAGGGAGGCCCCAAAGCTTAAATGTGACCTGAACATATCTGTTAAAGTGTGGGGGCTATGCTACTTAGTTCCATAGCCTTGAGCTCCACGCTTGTCTGGGTCCTCACAGTGGCCGTGGCTGTTGTGGCCTCCATCAAGGTGCGCCAGTCCTCCGTGTTTAACTCCCTTATAGCCATAGCCTCCACCTTGGTATGGGCTACCGTGGCTCCAGGCGTCAGCCTGCACGTACGCTACTGGCCGACCATAGCCTTCGCCCTCCTGGTTGCCATCTTCATATTTGAGGTGTTCGCCTTCGGCCTCATAATGTTGTGGAACGAGTACATTTTAAAGGGTTACCAGACCGAATGATAATCTGGTGCAACTAATGGCAAAATGTGGATCCGATATATGCACTGCCAGCTTCTCCCTGAGCCTTGAAAACTACCTCAGGAGAGAGGAGTGGAAGAAGTTCGGCGCCGTGTCAACTCCTGTAGACGTCGTTGATTTCATGATTGACGTCTCTGGCATAAAGAAGTGGGAAGGGCTGAATATTCTCGAGCCTGGCTGCGGGTTCTGCAGCTTCACAAGGGAGATCTACTGTGACCACCCAGACAACACGTTCTGGGGAGTTGAGATAAATCCAAAGGTCTACGAAGTTATAAGCAGGCTGTTCCAGCCGCCCTGCTTTAGGATAGTGTTCGGGGACTTCCTGCTGTGGCAGACTGACGAGAGGTTCGACCTGGTCATCGGGAATCCTCCATACGGGATACCAGGCAGCAAGAGGTACCCGATAAGGGTACCTGAAGAGGTTAGGGAGATGTATAGGAAGCTCTTTGAGACGGCCAAGGGCAAGTACAACATGTACGGGTACTTCATTGAGAAGGGCGTGAAGCTCCTTAAGGAGGGAGGAAAGCTTGTCTACATAGTACCCAGCACGTTCATGATCCTCGACGAGTTCAGCAAGCTGAGGGAGTTCCTCAGCAGGACGGGCGAGCTTGACATATACTACCTAGGTAGGGGGGTCTTTGAGAAGAAAGTGGGCGTTAGCGTCATAGTTGTTACAAAGGACCCAAGCCTCAGGGGCGTGCTGAAGCTGTACGAGGTCAGGAACTACCTAACTAGGGACATGAAGCTCTGGTATGTGAAGACTGACTTCAAGGGGGAGATAATAAGGTTTGAGAACGAGGAGACCAGGAAGTTCGAGGAGGGGAAGCCTAAGCTTGGAGACCTGTTCAAAATATACTTTGGCCCAACGACAGCAAAGTACCGTAACTACCCTAAGTTATCGCTTGTCCCAAAGCCAGGCTACGTCTGCGTCCTCAAGGGGGACAACATAAAGCCTAACAGGATAGACTACGACCACTGCTACTCTAAGTACTGGGTCCCCAAGGACGCCGTTGAGGAGCTCAAGAAGTACTTCACGGTGCCGCATATTGTCGTTGGGGAC
>Ga0208313_100407_pt1 | contig 11454 bp, 25 predicted proteins | sample OSP_15_2_FD_187142 | JGI IMG/M metagenome (GOLD analysis project Ga0208313, IMG submission 187142) | Extremophilic microbial mat communities from Yellowstone National Park, USA - OSPB_Slides-mat_host_7_15 (SPAdes) (version 2) | ecosystem: Environmental > Aquatic > Thermal springs > Hot (42-90C) >... | reverse complement strand
ATACTTTCTTGTTGGCTTTATATCATACTTTGTGGAAGTAGGAGAAATAGCATAATAGACATCATTTGGATTACACATTTCAATAGTGTCAACATATTTTACATCATAGTGTCTATTATAGTTATCACTTAAAATCTTATCCCCGTAGAGGGAAAACAGTTCATTCATAGATTAAAAAAAAGAGAGTGGGTTTAAAAGTTTAACTCGTGGAAAGCGTACCGGTATAGTTGTGATATATCATTGTCTATATATCTCTGTTAAATAGTCTAATATCGTTTCGCAAATTTCGTTGTCTATATCTTTTCTGTCAGTGACAGATCCCCATGATCCTCTTAATTGACATACTCCTCTACTGTAAACTAAACTTATGTTAGGACTTCCAGTAGTTATACCGATGTCAAAACCTACTAGTTGTCTACTTGGTAAAGAGATGTAAAGTTGTACGTCAATAGCGTTATCTATGACGTCATCTAAGTTGTCCTTAAGTAGTTTGGTGATATAGTCCATATGTTTTTCTAGTTCTGTACGGTTATCTGCCGAATTTATCAGTATGTCTATCATTTCGTCGTCTTCACTCATTGTTATCACCACTTTGTCTTATGTCGTTAAATCCTTTTATAGATAGTATTATGTATTTTCCGTCATCTGTCTTTATGTAGTCGATTATCAGTTTTTTCATGTCCATGTCATTGATATCGTATGTATATTCGTCGCCGTGAACACCGTTGTTAATTACACCGTTACTACTATCATATTTGCCTATCAAGTCGTTAAATTCATCTTCACTGAACGTTATTTTGTTAAGTTTGATGTCGAGTTCTTTAACATAGTCTTCAAAAAACAGATCGACGAACTTAACAATTAATTTTTTCATTTCCTTATCACTTTTTATCATAGGATTTTAGCCCCAATATAGAAAAAGAATGAGAATTTAAAAATTTTACTGTTTAATTCTATACCTTTATACTATGTCATGGTTAACTATATTATTATGTGTATTGAAAAGTTATATTAGATATGGATGAGGTTATTCAGGGTTTATTTATAGGAAGTATAGTAGATGTACAAAACAAAGACATTGACATAAAGATATGCGTACTTAATGAAAACGAAGTATGCCCTAACGGAACCATACACATACCCATTTTAAAGATGAAAGACACCATGATAGATTACTTAAGCAAAAATAATCTTGACAGAATAGCTGACATCATAGATGATGCATTAAAAAGTGGTAAAAAAGTACTTGTATTTTGTATGGCTGGTATTGATAGGTCACCGTTTGCAGTTGTCTACTATATGATGACAAAAAAGAATATGATGGCACATGAGGCATACAACATGATAAAACAAAAAAGAAAAATAATTAATCAACATTGGGACTGGTTTGGCATGGTGAGATAGTACCAGAAAAGTTTAACTCTTTGACATAGTACTAATCGAATGCCCAACAACAGATACTGTTAATGTCACTATAATGTAGTCCCATGTTTGGTTTTGTAATAATTGAGGGTTAGCAAATGTGAACAATAATGCTAATGCTAATAGTGTACTATGTATAGCCAAGATACCCAGTGATGTTGCATTATTCATTAGATGCCACCTCTATCTTTACCACATCTATTTTATCCATAAGTGATATCACTATCTTTTTCTGAATGCCAGGGATTTCGATGTTTATCTTATTATCGAAGTCAATGAGTCTAATGATATAGTCTATGGTATCGGGGTCAATAGGCTCTCCACATTCATCAATAATTCCGTAATGTGTTAATGATTTCACTTTCCAATTATCGACATTATATTCCAATAGTACAGAACAACTTGTGTCACCGCATTTCAGTACACCGAGTTCATACACATGGAAATCATGTGATGACGGTTCATTATAAATAATTATGGGAAGGGGGGCAATTCGACATAGTAATGACAAAATACTCTTCATCATTTGATATAGGAAGTTGTACTTTGCGATGTCATCTTCAAGTTGTCTATCTGTAATGCCTTTAAGTTTATCAAGATAGTTGTAGATACTATTAAGTACAGTCTCAGCACTGTCTACATAACTTGCAAGCTTTTCATTAAACTTGAACAAAGTCCATACCATGTTAACACTACTCACTAGGTGTCACCTCATAAAGTACTATGTCATTGTTATAGAACTTCTTTCTTTCCAGTACTTTTACCGGTGACTTAAATATATGCAAGTCTTCCTTATTACTCCACTCTATCATCACCCATGACTTAGTATGTGGTGGTGCATACATTTGTATTTCCAAATCGTATTCGCATCCTTCGCAGTCTATCTTTACGAGTACGTTTTCGGGTATTAATAATCTATATTTTGTCATTAGCAACGCTCTTATCTGTGATTGTGATGTTGAAGTATTAAATCTCTTGATTGCCGGTTTGTCAGTAAAACTCATGTCTATTTCACCAAATGAAATATTCTTTTTAACAACAGCGGGATCCAGTATAATTTGTAAATGTCTTAGGTTGCGTGTTATATTGTCTATGAGGTATTTGTAAAGATATAAGTTAGGCTCAGTAAGTATAACTCTTTCTACGGTAGGGTATCGCAAAGCTAAGTATATTGCAGTGTCTCCGACATATGCACCTATGTCATCTACTACTTTAGGTGTTATTTTAGTATTAAACTCATAGTTACCCTCCTTGAATGTCAAGTCGTACGTAATTCTGACATCGTTATATAGTGGGTCATCACGTGGTGGCAATACAACATCTGCACTTACTTCTTTACCGTTGATGTCTTTAAACTTATAAATTGTTATAGTAAGTCACCTTCAGTATTCTTTGCTATTTCACTAGCAGTCTCTAGTAGTTTCTTACCTATCTCACTCGATTCCAATGCGTTAATCAATTTCTTTAAACTGGTTAATGCATTTGCACTTATCGGTATACTCATGTTCACTCCCCTTATGTTACCACTCCTGTAATCAAGTTTTAGCACTATCTTTGTCTTATTTATTGTCAGTGACAACTTATACGGGTTTACTCTTGCGATGTCAATTACAATGTATTCATTATCTTGTAATGCATTTTGTATTTCCTTTGCATGGTTTAAGATTTTTAGAAAGTCATCTCTTCCACTATACTTATTGATTAGTACGTAGTACATTACCTTTTTATTAGTTGTGATTTTCTTTGAGTATTGAATCCCCAATTCTTTTAGTTTTTCCATAAGTTACAAAAAGCTTATGAGTTTAAAAATTTAACTGTCAAACAGTCATTGAGATTCACATTATCACAGTTATATTTCTTCTTTAAAATATCATATGCTTCCTTTACAATGTCAATATCTTTAACTTTTACCTTGGATACTCGCAGAATATACATCTTACCCTTATTGGAAATAACGGTGCCATCAACGATTCTATGTGGTAACCATTGTGATAATAATACACTATTTACTTTGTACTTTGCTACTGGATATACCCAAAATTTACTGTTATTATATCTCAATACTATTTCTTTACCCAATGTTAGCTTCTTGTCAGTGATAATTGGATATAGTTTGTCACCGTAAATGAAATTAATAATTATATTGATTGCATCATCCTTAGATATATTCATCATAATCCACCGCCATTTTATTTATTATAATTTTATTATGCAACGGGTAGTAGACACCATTCTTTCTAATCACAGCATCTTCAATGTTATACACATAAGTAAAGTTGACATAGATGTCATATTTATCACTCGTTGCAAATTTGAATATATTTATACCTGTAATGATTATGTCACAATCTTTCTTTATCTCATGTTTAAGCATGTCATATATTGTATTTTTTAGTTCTTCTATCATCGTTTCAATCTTTGGATTTTGCATTATCCTCACTCATATCTAATTGTAATTTCAACATGACAGCTTCTCTCACATACTCACTTACTGTCATTTTCTTTTGCCACGCATATTCTTTAATTAACTTTTTCAGATTGTCATCTACTTTAAAACCAATTATTTGGCTCATAATTTAATCTAAGTTTTAAAGGTTTAAAAATTTACTGTCTCAGACCCTTTATGTAAAGCAACTCTTTGACTGCTTTTCTAATTGCTTCACTGTAATTTGTAGTATTATATAGTTGACATATGTCAACTAAGTCATTTTCATCAATCTTAACCATTATCGTGACTCTTTTGTTTGTGTGCATTTTACATAGTCACCTCCTACTATTTCAATGTTATTCTCTTTACACCATTCAATAAGTTTACAAAGTTGTTGCATTTGAAATCTGTCATTCAATTCATACACCACTTGTTCAGTACCTCTCTCACGTATTATGTACACTATTATACTATCACTACTGTGTAACATTGTAATAAACCTTACTCTACCCAATATATCACTCATATTATAACACCGTTGACTATTGTCTCTGCATAGTCTTTCTTTTCACAATCATATTCGTAACACAGTGTAAGTTCAAGTATTGTACGTATTTGATTGTATTGCATTCTCTTTCTGCCTTCACCTATTCCATAGTCTTTGTAGTGCTGATTTGCTAAATCATTCATATAAGCAATAAGTCCACGCAAATACGAATCTGGAATAACATAGTTGATGACTTTGTCACTTGCATTCACTTTTGATGTACCAAGTATTAGTACACCTATTCTGTCCATAAGTGCATCTATCATGCTGTCGTTTAACTTTAGCTGTTTCAATGTGTTGACAAAAGTGTATTTATAGTCAAGACTTTGCACATTTATATTGCCACTCAAATAAATTGGTATTTTGCGTACTATTTGCGGTGCAGATTTATCACCTTTTGCTCTAGTCCAGACACCGTGTGACATACCAGTTAGCATTGCCTGCACTATTTCTTTCATATTCATGTTGTACTTGTCTATCTCATCAATAAAGATGCCATTACTTCTAAATACTAAACCAATGGCACCGTTTCTTGCATCCATAATGAGTCTGGCATACGATGGCACTTCGTCAACATATGCCCAGTTAAATGCAAACTGATTGCGTATACCAAATGTAGTTTTCCCGGTGTTTGGCAAAGACAATTCAAATGCATGTATTGTGTTACCCGCAATCTTATACAGTGTAAGAGACCTCACAAACGTTAAAAAATCAATTGGATATAACGGTGCATATCCATATGCTACTGCAATTGCTGATGTAAATGGTATACCATTCACTGACAAGTACTCATAAAACTCTTTACCTAATTCTTTCTTTTCATTTGTGATTAACGGCTTAACTTCTGTTGCATAATACACGTTACCACGTCTCTGTACAACAAAGTATAACATTTCTTCATGTAATGCTTCAAACATGTCATCATTGAACATGTCAACAGGTGCATATACTTTACCACTGTTTAATTCGAAGACAAAATATGTAGAACTACGTGATGACTTTACATATATCTGATTCGGTTTACATACAATTTCTGCCTCACCGCGTAATGTACTACGTGTAAGTGACAATGGGTCAATACAATTTTTCCACATTTTCTTTATCTTGTCAATATTACTGTTTCTAAATGCAATATATATTTCACTGGGTATTTCACCATCATTGTATGTACTTATGATGTACGGTTTGAGGGATGTTAATACAGTGTCGGTGTCCATATCAATCCCTGTTAACCTCTGTTAGTGACTCTTTCAGTGCTGAAAATATGTCTTCAATATATATGGCAAACTCAAAGGAACCGTCACCAACATATTGTTGCAAAACTTCTCGCAGTGTGTCATCATCTGCTTTTACACGTACAACTAAATACGGTGGTATATCTTTCACTACTTTTAATTCTAGGGTAATCTCCTTTCCCTCTATTTTAAATCTCCTCTCCATATTATAAAATAAATTACTAGGAATTAAAAAGTTTAACCAACTCTAACTATACCTATACCTAGTACATTATCCAATGAATACTTTTTGCCGTCAATATAGTGCCATGTACCGGGAACACTTACTCCCACCGTATTTAATACTAGATTAACGTATATGTCAACGGGTATGCTAGTATATGCTTTCATGTCAAGATATTTATATAGATACTGTCTTAGAAGTTCAACATCTTTGACATACAGATTTGTAGAATGACAAAACCTTATAATTTCCTGAAACGGTAAATCCTTATTTACTGCCGGTATACAGAAACTCTTGTTAGTTTTCTTATCTGCATATACTTTGACATTAGGTATACCAACATCAGCATCAATAAATATGACATCATCATCTACCAGATAGTCAATAATATATAGCATTAGTTTTGCTATTCTTATACGCCTATTCTCTACTTCATTTCTCTCATCAAATGCAATACCAGTGTCATATTTTATTATCTTTTTGTTAGCATTGGGGGTGTTAGGGGGTACCCCCCTAATAGCAGTGGGGGTGTGGGGGTTTCCCCCACTGCATGTGTCTTGTAAACCGTAATTGTAACTTTTATCAACTATTACGATGTCACTTTGATTTTCACAGACATGGGTACAGTTACCACAGAATGAGTATGCTGTAGTCATTACAGCCTCGCCATCTGTATTGCAAGTTCTTCATATGTTTTTATAATAAATGTTAACGATGGCAATACAAAGTATGGGGTTGTACTTTGCGATGACTCATAGAAAGTTTTAAGCACATCTTCACTTTTTGATACTGCTAGTGGTGACACTTTTCCTTGTAGTACACTACCTGTATGATACTGAAATAGTACATACATTGGATTACCTATTTCACCGATGACATTTATATCACACATTGAATTAGATAGATGATATTTCTTTTTCAATGCATGAATGAGTTTTTCACCTCTAATCACATCTACTTCATATATTACTGTCACCGGTAACCATTTACCCCTGTTTGTATTATATAACACACATACTTCCACTTATATCACCTCCTACCATATATTGTAACCAAATAACGTATATAGTCATCAACTTGGGAAGAACTACTAAAAAATGTAACTGCAGTACGTACAACTGTATATGAAAATCTAAACTGTCTCTCAATTCTTGCTGGTGTAGATGATGCAATGACATTACCTACATAATTACTAAGTATTGTATTGTTACCACTAACAGCAATTGGTGTAAACTTATGTTTAGCATGTCTCATAAGTACAAATGATTGTTCACATAAAGGTGGATATACTATTGGTACATTATCATATGCAAATGATGCACCGGGTAGTTGACTTCTTAGTGTCAATATATATATTCTACCTACTGCTTCTATTCCTATTATACCGGGTACGCTGACAAATTGTTTACTTACATCTATTTTCCTAGTGTACTGCTGTAATAAATCCGGTGGCACTTGAATAAACTGAGATGCTATAGGAAACAAGTACGCGAAAGTTACATATGGTAACCCGGTTGTCATACTATATACCACAGTAGCCGGTGTATATACATTGTCATAACACTTTGTAGGTGCATTACTCATAGTATACCACCCCTTATACGTTTTGCTAAATCATATAATATTGGTACTATAACACGGTGACTAAAATGTTCCATTGTGTAACTATGTAGTTCACCGCGTTCTACTTGTGTATACTCAATAGATAATGCCTCTTTGAATGTCTTCTTTACAGTCTCATAGTCAAAGTCAGCCCACGGGAACCATGCCTCTTTAACAGTTGGGTCTTGTAGCTCATATAGTCTTATTGGTTGTACCGGTATGTTGTACTTATGTTGTACCGGGAAGTTGACATACGGTGAATCGTTATATATAACCGGTGTACCTACTGACATTGCCTCAACTGGTGGTACACCAAAACCCTCACTTGTTGAAAGCCATATGAAGTACTTACTTTGTGACAATATTTCAAATTTCTGGTCATCAGTTAGTGTGAATGGCTTAGCATGACAGAAATCGTAATTGCATATAAAGAATGACTTCTCATACAACCCTAATTCCTTAATGACCTTGTATGCAAGTATGACATTCTTTTTATCATGACCACCCGGTTTACTTACAGTTGCAATAGTAGTGAACATATACTTTCTCTCATTTGATGGGTTGAAATACTTTAATGCATACTCATCATGTACTGCTCTAGGTACCAAGTAGCCAAATATATCATGATTCATTAAAATCTTTAAATTCCATGGTGATGTAGTGACAAATATCTCAGCCTTTGTCATTATCTGATCAATAGGTTTATTGTATTTACTCCATGCAGTATCAACCCAATAGACACTATTTGGTGGTGACAATTGACTTGTAAGTTTAGTTATAGACCACCATAAATCTGTCACTACAAAAAGTGTATCAAGTTGATATTGGTAATCCAAATCCATGTCAAGATTCGCATACTTTCTCATATAGTATTGCAACATTTTACTAACATAATCAAAACTACAATCTTTACATCCACTTATTATCTTGTACTTATTCGTATATTTGTAAATTATACGTGGTGCAATTATATTAACCATGTCTCTTCACCGCTATAATGGTTATTATAGTACCTAGTAGACCACGCATAAATCTCACATTAGTTGTAAATCCATTTCCGTTAAGTAAATCAAGTATCTCATCTAATGCTTGACCCGGTATTACATTAGTACCAAGTATCTGTATCATATATGCTTTAAGTCTGGGATTATATCTAATATTAACTCTTTTTAATCCATATGCCATTGCAATAGCACGTATACCTTGTCTAAGTACAGTCAATTCATTCATATATATAAAAAGGAAAAAGAAAAATATATCTTTTACCTATATTCGAGTGGAAGAGGTCTACCAAGTTGTTTGAGTGCCGGTGTCTGGAATTTAGTAAACCATGCAACCCATGCTCTTCTTCCGTGTAAGTTATTCCTATACTTGTACTCTCTGTATCTCTCTTTCAGTGACACATTAGCTAGTATAAATGGTAGTGCATATTGTACAAACTTAGCTCTCTTCAACATTCCGGCTACCATTAAGCCGACGCTCCATTGATATCCATAGTCATACGTTGTTGGAAACGCTACAACTGGTACTGATAATACACTAGCTTCCGGTGAATTCTCTTGTACACCAGTATTCGGTGCTAACGCTACAGTCTCAGTAGACACTGATTATCAGCCTCCAGTGAATACGCCGGTGATTGAACCTATGACATTACCTAATCCACTTGTGATGAAGCCGATTAGCCCTATTATTATACTTACTGATGCCAATAGTGGTAGATATTGTATGAATAGACCTACGATGTCACCTAGTACACTAGTTAGGCTGGATAGATTTATTGCAGACGTTGTGGTTGACACTTGTTTTCACCTGTAAGATATACATCACATACATAGAATATAAGCATTTCTAGTAGTAAATGTAACCCATTAACAGTGACTAACGGTGTCAAAATTTTTGTTACGGGTCATCGTCTTTTTGGAAGACGCGAGCAAAATTCTATATGATCTCCTTTTATTAGGATTGCGTACGACGCTTTTTTTAATAATTCATTCAATCCGCCTAACAATAACTCAAGTCTTTTTGAATTCTTGGTTTTGAATTCATTCCAAGTTTCGTCAAATACATTTACAAAATATATTTCACTATCTTCGTATGGGAGCCACTCTTTTATACGTTCTTTATCCATCCATGAAAGCCATTCTTTGGAGCTTTCTTTATCCAGAGGTTTGAATGTTCTTCCATCCAGTAATGGTTCACATGCGTAGTTTTCTAATCCATGATCAATTACTACAATGGTTATCATAAAAGATTTTAAGCATATATGTTTTTATTTTTTATGTATGTCACTAGAGGATAGATTAGATAAAATTGAACGTGATATTGATGTAATAAAGACAAGACTTAATACATTACAAAAACATGATGAATTACTATATGGTAAAAACAGTCTTAGTGAACGTGTAACATCACTTGAAATAGAAATTCAAGAATTAAGAAAAGAGATAAACATGATCTCAAAAATGCAAAACAGAAACCTTGCATTAATCCTAAGTGCAATAATGGCAGTGGGTTCTATAATATCACTACTAGTATCACTTAAATAGTTTTTTAGACATCGTCACCTTTAAACACTTCATCATTCTGTTTTTGTTCAACTACTTTAGGTTGTACTTGTGATTGTGGTAATGATTGTTTTAATTTTGACATCATGTCATTATACAATGCTTGTGTTATACCATTGAGGTATTCCTTTATCATATTCGCAAATGGGTTATTTTGTTGTTCCGGTGTACTACTCTTAATAGCATTCTCATATATCTCATCTGCCATCTTCTCATATCGTGACATGTCATATGGATTGTTATTAGCTTGTGTCGGTGACACTGCATTTAGATATGCATTAATTTGTAGTGCTTTTCTTAGACATAACTCCATGTCTGCAGATGTCAATATATCAGGATTTATAAATTTACGCAGTGCCATTATTATGACTTCATCGAAACCACCGTAATCCTTTATTAATTCTGTTAATTGTACACTTTCATTCTTAGTCAACATTTTTCTTACTTTTTTCTCTACTATCTCCCAAATGTCACGTTTTCTCTTTTCCTCTGTCATTTTCTCTCACCCACACTGGGTATAAGTGTTGTAGTACTACCCATTCTCTGTGGCACCGTTACTTTTATATAAAACCATACGATGCCATCAGTATGCTTTGTCTGGAATTTAAAAATCATCGGATTATTCTTATTTGCCTCTTTCCATGCCTGTTTAAAATACTCTATTAACTGTTCAAGTGGTATGTAATGCAGATAGTCATACTCATTATCAACCACAATCTCCGGTTTTATATTATACTTATCCCAACCCGTTATTAATTTGTTATACTTTACAACACCACACATTTTATATAATGAAAAGTCACACTCTTTTAAGAAAACCTTACTTTCAGGTAATTGTTTCTTTATCTCCCTATAGTAAAATCTGAAAATGTCATCGTATCTTATTTTTATGGTAAAACTGTTATTCCTGTTATCAATACTCACTATATCAGCAGTTGGAAAATGTACTTTAAAACTATTCCACCATTGTGTCAATAAACTAATTTGTTTGTCTATTTCAAAGTTTTCTGTCATATATAGTTGCTTTGTAAAGCGTTTATATATACTTTTGTAGAAAATTTAAAGGTTTTTTTCGTGAAAATCTATGGTAAGTTTTCGTGAAAGTGTCTATTTAAAATCTAATAATTTATATAATACTCTAACTATATTAGTTGTATGGAATTTATTGCATTCTGCTCTAGCTTTTTCACTAAGATCATTATATTCTTCTTTACCCATACCCATTGCATATTTTATTGCATCAATTGCATCTTTTTCATCATATACCCAATTTGCTTCAGTACCATCAAAGTACATTATACCTTTTTGTCTGCGTGCTTTTATCCTGATGCCTACAGCGTATTCATCTATAGCATGACCACCTATGTACACTAACGGTGTACCGTCACACATAGCTTCAGCCATCGGCATATAAAAACCCTCACTGCGTGATA
>Ga0208313_100406_pt1 | contig 11490 bp, 21 predicted proteins | sample OSP_15_2_FD_187142 | JGI IMG/M metagenome (GOLD analysis project Ga0208313, IMG submission 187142) | Extremophilic microbial mat communities from Yellowstone National Park, USA - OSPB_Slides-mat_host_7_15 (SPAdes) (version 2) | ecosystem: Environmental > Aquatic > Thermal springs > Hot (42-90C) >... | reverse complement strand
GGAGGAGTGTTCTGGAATAGACCTGCAACTAGATTAACTACGTAGTTGTTCCATGCTGATATTCCTATCATTATGTTACTTAGCACTTTGTTTATCAAATTCTGTACTATGGTCTGGTTTATGTTGACCCCGTTAAGTGACAATATCTTTAAATCGTATACAACAGCATAAAACAGCACATCACTGGATAAGAGCCTTTTCATAATCCTAAACGCGTTTTGTATTGAATTGTAAAATGTATTCATGTTTTGGAGGAACCCGTTAGTATCTGAAGCGGAAGTAAAGTTAGGCTGATTTTGTGTTAGGTACTGAGATATGGAACACCCTACAATCCCACTAATGAAACTTGACAGAGCAGTGAATTGGCTATTCCCTCCTATACTCTTCAGTGGAATGACAGCGTTATTATAGGTTAGGCACTCCTTTAAATCCATGATTAAAAGTTAGAAACCAAGAATAAAAACTATACCTTGTAAAGTTATAAATTGATTACTATTTTTTCTGGTTTTCTACCCTCCAGTCTGGCCTCTACTTCTTCAAGTGGTACTATTAACTTGAAACAGAAGACATCACCCGATTTAAACCTATGTATGAATCCCATTTCCTCCATTTTATTAATGTAATACCTTATCAGTTGAGAGGGGATACCAGTAAGCTCATTTACGTCCCTTATGGGTCTGCACTCATCTGCTAAAGTCTGGGCTATTTCTAAGTAAAACTCCTTTTTCATATGCTAAGAAAAGCAAAAAAAGTTTAAAAACTTTACTGTCAATAAGAACATATGGCGATAGACCCTACAGTATTGGCACGATACATCCTAACGGAAATGAAGAACAGAGGGATAAGCAAGATAGAGGTCATAGGGCATAGAAAGAGCAAATATGTACAGCTAAACATTTATTGTGATAACGAGGAAAGTTATAAGTTTATACTAGAGAGGCTTAGCATGTTGCAAGACATAGAAAAAGGATTAGAGACAGTTTTAAACGAGAATAAGGATAAGATAGCTGAGGCTGTGCAAAAGGCTAGTCGTCAACCTCAGTGACCTTAGTATGTCTCATCTTAACGGCTAAGTCAATAAGGTTTTTTAGTTCTTCAATTTCTCTTTCCGCCTCATGACCATCAGCTAAGAAACTACTTAGAGCATCAAGAATCATAGCCCTAAGTATTTTCCTCCTAAGCGTTTTACTGGAGGAAACTATGAATACAAAGAGGTAGAAAATAAATGTACTGCCTTCAGATAAAAAAGCCAACCAATCCATTACACAGCACCTAGTATGAATAGTAGTAGGAGTATTGGAACATGGAAACCTACAGTAGGCTGGGTTGACTTAATAACTTTGGGTCTGTCAATTTCGATAAAGAACCCATCAACTGCTATTAATCCGTTACCGTTAATTTCGGTACGCCTAGGTAAGAATATAGGGTTTTGTATTTGTCCCGCTATCAACTGGCATCACCATCAACACTCCATATAACCTTTTTGACTTTTTCCCTTTGGAACCCTACCACGTAATCTTCCTTTAAACATAGGAATAAACCAGTAAGCGTATCAAATAACATAGCCTGACACTCTTCATCACCTTCATCAGTTACCAGAATTACTTTTAGGCTTTGCTGAATCAGCGTTAATAGTTTGCTTTGTCTAGGGTTTAACTGTGTTTGGTTTGGAGGGTTTTGTTTCATCCTATTCCCCATTCATCCAGTATATATTTTATGGTTTTATACTTTTTCCCTCTGGTGTAATTTTCGGTTACATAGTCTCTTAGGTCTTTATCTACCTTCTTTTCGAAACTATTGATGTAGTCTATGAAATCATCTAATTTCTCTGGTCTAAATGTAGGGTTTAGAACCCCACCCATTCTTACCTCTTTAGGCAATACAAACTTATACAACTTGTTCCTTTCTGGATACCATTCATTTAATGGAGGAATATCAAAACCTATAACTCGGCTACCTATGGAGGAGGCTTCAAGAGGAGGTAGACCGAATCCCTCGTTCCCGCTTACCCATAGTAAAGGTTTGCCGTACATCATAGACTTTACCATACTTTCGCTCATGTTACCGAAACCTGTTATACATTTGGCTTTATCTGTGTTTAACCCACTACAATTGTTGGTAACAATAAGTACTTTCTTCTTAAGTTTGGGATGGCTAACTATCATTCTAAGCAAATCGGGGTTTTTCCTGGCTAACTCGAAATAGATGGTAAAAACATCATAATCGGGGTAACTATCATTATACTTTGCGTCATAAAATGAGTCAGCCACTTCATGATGTACTACGTAACAGTTGTAACATCTACCTAGGAATCTACTCCAATAAGAGGCAAATATTATAGGCTTTTCTTCTGCCATAGCGTTTAACTCATACACCTCAGAGAAATCTAAAACCCATTCCAATACTCCATATATTACTTTATAGTTTTGCCAAACCCTAGGACTCCATGGCCCCATATAGCCTAAGTCTTTTATTGGTAACTTTTTGTTCAAGTCTTTGGCTACCTTTTGGGTAGATACGGCACCGAAACCAATCCACATTACTTTATCACCTTCAGTTCTCCTAGTTTCTTAAGTTCCTCTACCTGTTCCTTTGTGAGTAAATCAACCAGACCGAAAACGGATAAAGTCATATCGTTTAAGTACTTGAGGTGATTCATATGAGAAAATTAGATTAAAATATAAAAAAAGTTTTGCCTTAAGCCACAAGGAATAGAGCGAAAGGTAGGGCTAAGGCTGTACCGCTTAAACCTGGATGCTGTTTAATAGCCTCAAGTAAGGCTAATGTTGCACTGGCACTTAACCCCTTACTGTTAATTACATAAACCTTCTTATTGTTTATAGGATATTGTACTTGACTACCACTACTATTATATAAGGCATAGTTAAACTGACCATCATTAACGAATACCACATTATTAGCCTTCTTAGTGGCTGTAACTGTTATAGGGTCAACACCAGATGCCACTATTTGAGGTCTTGAATAGCTAAACGCCACAGTTTGAGGTGGTACGTTTTGCTCAACCTCAACACTGCCAGATACGGCTGAGCTGAGTTGATTAGACAAGATGTTAGCGGGGTTCTGTCTTACCGTTAACACATCAACATCAGTACTGCTATTATTTACTATTATGGTACCGTTTTGTGGCAAACCGTAAGTTGTTCCAGTAGGCGTTATAGTAGGGACTGATGCAGTAGGCGTATAGGTGGGGTAAGCAGTAGTTGATACCCATGGTTTAGTTATAACTGGCTCATGAGTTCCGTAACCGTACTGATATGTGGCACTAAATACATTATTTTGCACAGCGTAGTTAGGCCCCGTAGTACTAGGTATTCCCGCGTTATTCTCATAACTTACACTGATTTGCGGTAAGCTTTGCGAAGTTTGGACCACTGGTTTAAACTGAATGTAAGGAGTTTGAGCTAACAAACTTTGCTGATTAATTTGAACTGGCTGTATCGGTTGATATGTAGGTAACTTAACAGTAACTGGAGGAGGAGCGGGCTTTAAGGAGGCTCCTACATAACCGTTTTGTTTAGTTGGATATAATGGAGGGGCGTTAACTACATTGACTCCACTAAACCCTACTTGAGTTACTGGATTCTTGACAATTATAGGACTCTTTATATCTATTGGGTCTACATGACCTCTTATTAAATCTCCAGGGTTTACGGGGATTGTCCTATCATATTGGGTAACCAGTACGTAGTTTTGCTGTTGCACATTAAGTATAGGCATAACTAAGGTAGGCGGATTTTGCATTTTTGAAGGGTCAGTAACATTATTACTCTGCTTTTGCTTAGCGTTTTGAGCCTTTTGTGGGCCTACTAAACTACTTAAAGCGTTATATAAATCATTTGGATTAGTGGTGTATAATGGGGCTGATGTACTAATTGGTATATAGCCGTTTACCGTACCAGGGCTAACTACGCTATCCCAATCGTAATTATCCTCTATGTATATATCGGCAATATAATAACCACTGGTATAGTAATTAGGTATAGCTATGACTATTTGACCAGGCTTTTGACCCCACTGAGTATAAGTGCTACATCCTTGTACAGCACTGGCAGGGTTACTTAAAGTAGGCTGTGAGTAAGGCTGATTACATATGAATACTTGAGCATATAAATCATAAGGTACTGGATTACCCTCATCATCAAATATGAAATACAATAGCTGACTACCAGGTGCCATAGATGATGGGTCAGGGCCACATACTATATAGTTAATCCCCGCACTAGAGGTTTGTTTTTGGCATGTAACTGGGGCGTCTTTATAACTACCAGTAGGATTAGAATACGCTAACTGGAAATTAAGCCACTGGTTCACATTAGTACCTAACTGAGATGGGTCTAGGACGCTACTTACGTTATCCTTACTTACATCAGCGATAGTGGCTATTATACTTACTAGTCCTTGTAAAAAGTTACTATCAGTTGTATCTAATCCGTTAGGGTTATACACTATTACGCTTATGTAATCTGGTGAGGAAGACTCTATTATAACTTGAAATGCTAAGCATACGTTATTCTTACATGCCACATAAGTTAATGGAGAACTTCCACAGCCATAGTAGGCATAAGATGGTAGAGGTGAAGTAAATAGCTCACCGCACTGACCACTCGCTAAGCCGTATTTAGGCTTATTAACCAAATTAGAGCATGACCCTTGTGAAGTTATAGTACAGTTCCCTACAGTACCGCTATCATAAAATTGCCATGGGCCTACAGAACCTACTAAACTCATACTCTCACCTTATACTAGTTATAACACCTCCAATTATCAAACTTAATAATGCAGATATGGAACCTACAACACCTAAGCTATTAATCTGTCCTACTCCTACTACAGGGCCGAAACTGGTGGAACTGTAAGTGTTGTAGTGGTCTTGATATAGCTCAATTTGAGAATTAGCCTGAACTGTGTTTAGAGAGGCATTAGCGTTATTGCTATCCGTTACGATAGCTCTGTTAGTACTACCGTTTGTTATAAACCCTACAGATGGGACATATACGTTATAAGCAGAAGGTCTAGTAGGCTTTAGCAGTGTATAGCTTATTGGCTGATACCCCACTAAAGTCCCATATGGGCCTATAGCTTTATAGTAATGATAGGTGTGGATAAAGTCACCAAACAAGTAACTACCAGATGGGATTAATATAGGCCCTGATGGAGTTAAGCATATCCCTCCATGGGTGTACGCCCCAAACTTATTAACATATAAGAAGTCATCGTTAAGCCATAATTGGTTACACTGTGCCGTATAGTTATAGCCATTCCCTACAACCGTTATGCTTACGTTTTGGTTTGGATTACCGTGAATATTTAAGTCAATACTAGGCGGTGATGTAACGTTATTTAGACTAGGTACAACTTTACCTAAACTATTTACAGTATTAACGTTAATGGCGTTAAACCTCGTAAGCAAAGCGTGTACTCTAACTACGTTATATAGGCTCTGAGGTAAGGAACCCGCTGATGTATAGGGATACACTATACTATTATAGGTACTTGATACGTAAATAGCGGGGTTATAACTACTGCTTTGGGTATAAGTGGAACCGTTTGGCAAAGTTATCGTAGATGCTGTTATTGCCGTAGATGTGGCTGAGAAAGAAGAATTCGTAAACCCTTGTATAATAGCATCAAGTAAAGCATCACCGCTATAAGTATTCTCTTGTACAGTACCATTATAGTAAAGGTTAACGCTCAGCTTAGTCCCTATCTCAGTAGTAACATCATAAGCAAACCCATTAGCACTGGATATACATAGGTCAGTAAGGTCTGTATACGTTTTGTAGGGATATTGCACTAGGTAACAGTGAATATCCTTAGGTTTAACGTTACTCAAGTAAAACCCTATGAAAGCGGGATATGTCCATAAAACACCGTTATATGGATTTGTTATAACTTGTACTGGTAGGATTATCTCTACGCCGTATGGAGTTACCCCATCAAATACAATAAAGTATATTGGCAAACCCGCAAACCCTATATTGAAGTTACCGTTACTTGTCCCTAAGGTAGGCGTATAGCCGTTAAATGCTACAAAATAGTAGAAGACCCACGCCCCTAACCTGTGCAATATACTCTTTATGGCTTTCTGTCTTTCTTGTTCATTATTATAATATGGAATATTGGCTATAACCATGTTGTCATAAGGAGCTATGTTTGGCAAATTGGTATACAAAGAGTTAACAATATTAGCATAATCCGTTAGCTCTACTACGAAATCATTCCATACGGTAGGAGAACCTACAATTATCTGCTTTGCTGAAAAACTCCTCATAGATATTTCTGCTCCTCTCCTTAGAATTGATGGGATTAACAGCTCAACCATTTAACCACCTCACAATATGGCTATTAGAACTAGTAGGAATATGCCAAACGCTAATAGATACTCTGGATTCGTTAAGATGTTGTTAAAAACATTGCTTATAGAGCTTAGGACACTTGACATATGATTATGTAGTTCTCTAAATTTAAAAACATTTTCTGTAAAAATTTTATTTTAGACAAAGAAATCGTAGAGTACCCCACCTATTAATATGTTGAGGATACCTAAAGCTAAGAAGAGAAGAAGTGCTATAATAAAACCCCATGTACCCATACTCCTAAGTTTTTGGGAAAGAGTAGAAGCAAAACCCATATATAAAAAAATGATTTTGACTTTTTAAGTTTAGACTATGGCACCTTGAGAGGCTACCTTAATTAAACCGTATATACCGTAACCTAGCAAACCTACGCCTATACCGTTAATGAACCCAGCGTTAGGGAATACTAGTAACAACACTAGACCAATAGCTAAATTCACTATAGGCCCCATATAGGTGGAATTGGCAAATACTCTAAGTTGTAAATAAGCACCTGCTATGATACCTATAGTTACTCCTATTGCCTCAGATAAATCGGTACTAAGACCGCTAATGTTAAATCTCTGTAATGTCATTGACACTCGTTATCACCCTCCTGGTATCGTGGCCTGTAAAGTACCACCTTGAGCAACCACCATACCTTCTAACTCTGAAATATACCTATCTTTAGCAGTATTAACAGCACTCCTAATAGCACTTCTAACCTCTGGAGACCTCATTACTGAAGTCCATGTACTTACTCCTAGTATATAAGAGGCTCTGCTATCTGGGTCGTTAGCTACCCTATTCATAGCGTTAGAATAGTCTGTAATCATTTGTGGAATCTTTGATACGAATTTATCCCATCCTCTCTCTGCCACTTGTCTTGGGGCATATCTCTTAGTCTTAGATTTGTGCCTAGCCATTGTGAATAATATACGCAAAAGGATTTATAAACATTTCTATGCAAAAAACACTTTACAAAGAAAAAAACTAGATTACTTTAAAGTTTTACTGCTTATTTTGGTCTCTGGTAACGCTATAAAGCCAACCACCGAAAAACCCTAAAGCACCAAAAGTTATGGCAGACAATAGTGGGAATGAAGACACGCTAAGAGCCACTGGGTGAACTATGGTATAATTGAAAGCCTGTGTAGTGTATACCGTTATGTAGAAGACTATGCCGAAGAAGTACCCCATGATGATGCCTAGAATACCAAACGCTAAGGCAAATATTAGATGTTTCATATCGAAATGGAATGTCTCTGCCATGCTATATCATATTAATATATATCAAATAAAAAACCTAACGCCAAAGGCGGGAAAGTTTAAATTTTAACAAAACTATTACTAAATATGGCTGAGAAAGACCTACCCGATTTGGCTAAAGTATATCTCAAACATGATATGGATACTAAGGACTTGATGTACCTCCATAGCACAGTGTTATCATGGTTTGATAGCATAAAGAATTACATAGATGGTCTGCAAAACATAAAGTTATCAGCAAAAGCTAAACTAATGTTAGACCTTACAAGTCTCTTAACCGATTTCGAAAGTGATTTCTTGATGACATACAAAGAGGTGCAGAAAAGGCTGATAGAGTATAACGAACACCAAGAGCAGAACATACTAGGGTTTATAACTAATTACGTACCTCCATACATAGGAGACCCCTACGCAATATACGAGAGACTGGAGAAGATAAAGAAAGAAGGAAAAACCGATTTGTATGATGCCATAAGCGAATTCATAGTCAGTATGCTTAAACTACCTACCAGTCCTGACACGATTAAAAGTATATTAGAAAGATTATTCCCACCAAAAGAAGGGCAAAAAGGTGGTAGTGGTGAAGGAGGAAATAAGCCTAGCTGAATTCAAGATTAGACTATTCCTAAATACGCTTAACGAGATAATAGAAATAAAGAAGACCGCATTAAGCGATACGCAAATACTCCTAAGATATATGTCACTGAGAAAGAATGAAATGCCAAAAGTAGAAACCAAGGAGGTGGATGACTAATGTATGAATATAGTAAACTGCAAAACCTATTAAAGCAATTAGACCCAGAGGCATTAGCTCAACTACTTGACAGCCCCGCATTTCATTATGCTGACAAGAACATAAGTAGTCTAGTAGAGATAGGAGGAGGAATGGGAGAAAACGCCATAGTATTCCTTCACGTACTAAGGAGACCATTTATTTATACATATATAGAAATGAATGAAGCCAAATGTGACAGATTTACGCAAATAGTCAAACCATACCTAGAAAGCTATGGAGTGATGGTAAGAGTCCTGTGTGAAGACGCTAGAAAAGTAGAACTACCCTATGCTGACTTAATCTTAGTTGATATAGAAGGCTATGAAGATGAAGACCTAATAAAAAGGGTAAGAAACTTATCAAAGTACTCATTCATCTGCATTCACGGCTATAAGAAGTTAAACCTAAGCTATTGCAAACCGTTATTTGTAAACGTTCCAGAGGTCTGTTACACGTGCGAAAACGAATAACCTATAAGCAATTTGTCAAAGGCATAGCCCCATATTTCCAATTGGCTGATAAAAATAAGGAATATGATGAATGGTTCCAGAGAACCCTAAGGAGATTCGTAAAGAAAGTAGCAAACTATACAGAAGACTACATAAAAGAAAAGGAGAAGAAAAAATGATTTTTTATTATTCCTCTTCTCCAGATTTACCACGATTAACTATATTACTGCACAAATTAAAAATCATACCAGATATGGATGAAATTATCACAGGTCTTTACGTAGGAAGTATTACAGACGCACAAAGCGGGAATATTGATATAAAAATATGCGTGCTTAACGAAAACGAAATATGCCCTAGTGGAACCATCCATATACCTATTCTCAAAATCAAAAACAACGCAATAGATTACCTAATCAAAGAAAATTTAGACAAGATAGCTAATATAATCGACGACGCATTAAAAAACGGTAAAAAGGTACTCGTATTCTGCATGGCTGGCATAGATAGGTCACCGTTCGCAGTTGTGTATTACTTAATATCGAAAAAGAACATGATGGCACACGAGGCATATAATTTAATAAAACAGAAAAGAAAAATGATTAATCAACACTGGGAATGGTTTGGTATGGTAAAATAACAGTTACTCCTCCTCATCCATATACTCTAATTCCTCCTCTGCTCCACATAACTCCTCGGGACAGTCCTCATAGCCTTTAACCTTACTACATATTTCATCGTCATCCTCGTCATCAGTGACAACATCACTTAACGGCACCCAATCATCACCACACTTTACCCAACATTCCTCTTCATCACAATCAATCTCATCAAAATCACACTCTTCCGCACTATACTCATAATCGGTCATTTTTTCTCCTCCTCCACAGCCCTATATCGTAGTGGCATATATGTATAAACCTTCATCCATTCTTTACCTCCCTCTCATATTCCTCGTTACTCATCATCAACAACCTCTATTCCCATCTTCTGCTTTATTAGACTATCCAATTCCCTTACAAAGATTTCGGTAAGCTTTTTAGTATCTAACAATAACTCCATTTGCTGTTTCTCATCCTCAGCCTGTCTGGCATCATCAAGAATTGCCTCAATACTGACTATAAGCCTATAAAGACTGATTATATTCATCTTAGTAAACCTCCACAAACTTCTTACATTCATCCTCAGTCAGGAAAGCTAACACTGCCAACCTCGCCACATCACTAGGATATATCCCCTTATACTTAGCATAAGTCTTAATCAAATCATCTAACGCTTCATCAATCACTATGCTAGTAGTCTTTCCTATAATCCTAGTAGCGGTAAACTTATAATAATTGTTCCTATAAACCCACGCAATAGCCCTCCTTAAACACTCTGACTTTGTTAAACCTATCTTCTTACATTCCTCCTCAAACTTATCCCAAACGAAAGAATCAATCCTAAAGCTGTATATCATACCCATCACCCGTAGAATATTTTAATTAACCTCCCCCTTTGCCAATCGTTTAACTTCTCTCCATAGTTTCTCTCTATATCCTTTCTTACAAAGTTTAAAAAGTAATCATAGGATATACGCTGAGCTTTGCATTCAAACGCATAGATTATTAAATCCCTCCAAAACATACCATCAACACTCCTTAAATCCTTATCAAAATGAAATGTAAAGTAATGATCTAATATATCCTCCTCATTAAATTTACAAATAGGACATCTCATAGTATCACCTCATAGAATGCTATTTTCCCTTGAGAGAGCATATCCATTAATTCTTCATCACCTAAAACCCTACCTTCTGGTAACCTCTCATTAACCATAACTACTAAAGCCACATCACCCCTCTCCAGTTTAACCTCCATCCTATTCTTTGTAAGCTCTACCCCGCATAGCTTATTTATCAAATTAATAGTGGAATCATGACCCACAGCATTAATTAAATCCCCTTCATCTAACCTTATATCCAACCTTATACAGAATTCCTGGTCATCTAACTTATCGAAAACCACCGATATAGGAAAATCCTTTAGCATGTTGATAGAAAAGGAATTAACTAAGTAGGTCTTACCCATATATTTCCTCCTCTGCAACATAACCATACTCAACCTTCTCACCCGTTAACTTTTCATAGAACTTAGGACTTTTCTTTAGCCTCTCTATAAGCTCTCTGATATCGGAAACACCGTAACTATAATAATAGTCTTGATATATCCCCGAAACCTTTCCACCATTAAAGTAGATGACATCAAACGTACCATCACCGTTATCCGCTATTACCATATACCGATACTTATACTCGGAATCTAAAAAAACCTTGTAGGCTTCTCCTAACCTTTGGATTATGAGACCAGACACCTTTTCCACCTAAACATAATACAACAAAGGTAGTATTTAAAGCTTTCTCCTTTCCCAAACCTGGAAAACCTAACGTAAAAAGCGTATGGAAACCCAAATTATCGGAACCAAAACGATAACTAAGCAAAGCAAACCGCGGAATAATATACAGCCAAACCAAAAAACGGGTACCTCTCAGCAAAGCCTCAAAAGGAGAGGTGGGAGGAGTAGGGAAAAGCTGTAGGAGGAGGTGTATTATAGATAGGTGTAGAGGAGTAATAAGGAAAGGGGAGAGAGAGAGGGGGAAAGT
>Ga0208313_100403_pt1 | contig 11634 bp, 7 predicted proteins | sample OSP_15_2_FD_187142 | JGI IMG/M metagenome (GOLD analysis project Ga0208313, IMG submission 187142) | Extremophilic microbial mat communities from Yellowstone National Park, USA - OSPB_Slides-mat_host_7_15 (SPAdes) (version 2) | ecosystem: Environmental > Aquatic > Thermal springs > Hot (42-90C) >... | reverse complement strand
ACAACTCAGCCTGTGTACTGGTCACCCTAATGCCCACTGCTATTGGAACCAACACAGCGTTCTTCCACATGGGCAACCCATGCGCCCTAAACGCCCTCTCCACCATGTTGCTCTTGAGCATGAAGCCCAGGTAATTAGCCAACGCCCTTCCGAACTCATTCCCAGACTTGCTCAATGAATCAATTAAGGCACTTAGTGCATTTGTTTGTCCCTGTTTGCCCTGGCTAATCACCACGGGTATACCAAGCAACACCAGGTAGGACTTACCTGCAACGCCCCTCTCGTGCTTCAGCATTAAGCCAATCAGGCCGAGTTCCTGCACAGACGCGCCTACCTTGCTTGCCTCGTTCTTGAGGCTATCCACAAAACCATGCAGGTAATTCACCAGTGCTTGCGTGTTTGTCTCACCCATTATTGCGTCGTATATTGCATCGCCGAGGGCTAGCACCGATGCGTCTATGTCTGCGAGCTTGCCTATGCCCAGGTGCTGGGAGTACTTAAGGGGTACCCCAGGCGTGAGCGTGACAAGTGTGTTATTGAGTGCAATGAGTAATTGCGTGGGTAATGACCCGAAGTCCAGGAACTTGGCGACCGTTATGTTATCCACACGCTGAGCCCTAGCACCCCTACCCCTCCTGGCGCGGGTTGTGGATACTGAGCCAGGCACCTGGACTTGGAAGAGCTGACCCAACACCTGCAATGTCGCTTGGGGCGCCTGGATAACCTTGATAGTAGCCCCAGGCACAGAGGTTTCTGTTGCTTTGTTGGTTAGGAAATTGGCAAGGGCATTGGCTATCTCCTGTGCAGGAAACAGCAAGGACATGGGGGTCACGCCAGGCATTTGGAACATCACTGTGTTGCTCCTGGCATCTATTGTCAATGTGACAAGCACAAAGCTTGCGTCATAACCAACCTCACGCCTATACAAATAACCATACTCCCTCTCAGGACCTACCTGCTTGTACAACTCACTATATATTGAGTAGCCCAGCCTAATGGCGTCAGCCCCAGTTGGTCTTATCCTGTTATCAACAATGTTCTCCAAGCGGTCTTGGTCAGAGGGATTAGTGAACAAGACAGGGAACAACAAGGTGAACTGGGTCACATCATTACTCGGCGCAGTGCTCGCCTCAACCACAATAGGATCATGAACACTCGGCATACTGAACCCAGCATAAACAAGCATATTCGTTATGTTTTCCCTCAAGTCTGCCAATTGGCTACGCAAAGCACCCTCAAGCAGGGAAACCAGGTTGGCTGGGGTACTAACACCAGCCTGGCTAAGCACGGTGCCCAAGGACGTCCTACCCCTCTGTATGACTATTGGCTGTACTTGCCCAGGTGGTTTAATTACAAGTGTGCCTTTTATATAGGTGACCCCACCTTGAGGCGATGCGGTGAACCTAGCCATCTCTCTTCTTACCCTGGCTTCCCTCATGAAGTCCCTGAGTGGTTGTCCTGTGGGTTTTACAATTGGTGTCCCAATAACCACCTTGGACTCCCTTGGGTTAAATGGGGAGAGGATTATTGGCACCTCAACGTTAACTCCGTTATTGTCGCTAACAAGTAGCGAAACCACTCTTGCATCCCCTTGTTTCCCTACATCAACATTGACCAAACTAGTTGGTTCATAACCCATTGACCTAGTCAACCTACTAACAACACTAACCGCAATGCCTGGGTTCTTCCTCAAGTAATCAGCAATGGCGTTAGCCACATCACCGAGAAACCTAGGATCTAAGTCAAACGTGAACGGGTTGTTGAACCCAGAGACGTAAATCTCCACGTTCTTCCTACCCCCACCAACCAACCCACCCAAGACCAAGTCAATATACAGGGTGCCACTCTGAACCCCAACATTAGTCACAGAAGCCCTCACAGGCGGAGGCACAAGCTCAGGCACGAAATAGTTACCCACAGCCCTACCAACAACACCCAAAACCCTCCTCCATCTGGGTTGAGTGTTTCCACCGCCTTGAGGTTGTTGGGGCGTTACTGCCATCAGTAATCACTGCTTAAACCAGCCGAGATAAATATATGTTTATACCCGAGATGAACACAAGGAAAAAGGAAAAGAAAAAGATTTGAGAGGTTTGATTTTGAGGCGTTTTAAGCTTTAGATGGTAGCTTAGACCTTGGTTTCGTAAGCCGCGAGTTTCGCCTTGATGTTATCCTTTATACACTGCCTGTAAGCCCTTAGCCTCTCGCCCTTTGGTAACCCCTTTACCTGAGCCGCACAGCTCTTTGCCACCTCCCTGAAGATGTCCTTCATTTGTACGCCTGCCGGTAGCTTTCTCGACCTAGCCATATTTGGTCAAGGAACCACCCCAAGCACAGATATATATACCTTACACGTACACCAACACGAAGCCCTAAGAAAAGGTTTAAACTCCACAAGCATTAGAGCACGCAATCCACGCACTAACTAGGCACAAACAATACCTGGCACATTGTTCTAAGTACTAGCAAACAAACGACAAGGAAATCAAACTGTAAAGTCGAGATAAAGTATATATTAAGACATAATATAAAGGCAACATAATGAGCACCCCACATGTGCCACAATGGTATGCACCAAACATCATGAGGGAAATGCCTACACCTAGTAATGCCGTTCCTCAAGAGATATCTCGCCCACCTGAGGTGGGCTCTTGGTTACCAGTAAACACACAATCCCCATTAGAGGCACCAACAGTGACATGGAAATCAGTACCACCACGGGAGAATCCACCACTGCCTATAATACCACTACCCGAGAAGGCAGTTAATGAAATCCTAAAGGAAGTCAAGGAGGTTGAGAAGCGTGGAGAAATACCCATAGCTGTGGGATCAAGTGGCATCATTGCAATATCAAAACCCACGAGTACTGAGGTAAAGCCTACTACTGAGCATGAAAAGCTCAACTTAAAACCCACACCACAAGAGGAGAAGCAGTTAAATGAGGCATTAGAAAACTTCACAAGGAATTACTACAAGGTCGCCCCACATATTACACCGCCCGAGCATCTTAGGTTTAGATCCCCCATAATACTCCCACTGATAGGTGGAGCACTAACACCTGCGCCTGGAGCACCAGTGATCCCCCTAGGGAGTAATCAACAAGGCACACCAATTAACCTACCATAAACGCAACAAGAACTCAAAACCTTGATTTAAAATGCGAATCTTCAGAGAAGCCTTGCTCTTTAGGGTAGCTCACTTCTTATTACTCATTCTCATTACTATGATTAGTATAGCGAGCACCATCACTATAACACCCATTGCAATGTACAACCTGGTATAGTTTGGTGTGTAGATTATTGTTAGTTTTGTTGGTTTATTTACAATTAGGGTTGCTGAGGTGATGTTCGGCTGGTACAGTACTAATCCGCCGTATTGACTGTAGGTTGGTGCCTGTATGGTTAATGTAGAGCCTGGTATTGCCCAGGTCGTGTAGTTGCTGACCAACTGCCCATTTACGTAAATGGGCATTGTGGACGTTACAGTCACTAGGTACCTAGGGCTCCAAGCAATCACCAACGTGGTTGGGGCGTTGACTATTATTGACTCGTTACCCACACCTGGTATGAACATTGTCCCGTTTGAGAACACGTAATCGAGAACCACAATGCTCACCTGGGAGCCTAGGCTTAGCCAGTTCGTGTAATTCACGGTCTCACCACCGTTGATGTATATGGGTAGGGGAGACACGATGGACACGAGGTACTGCTGTTGGTACACGGGCTCTATCTCGTACTGCGCGAACCACGTCTCGCTCGGTGTTATGGTTATTGAGGAGTTCGTGAGGAACTCATTATTGACGAAGTACCCCTGGAACACGTACCTCTCGTTACTGCTCACATACACAGTACTTGGGAAGTTAATGGTCATGGGTTGGGTGATGTAACCACTGAAGTACTGATTAGTGACTGGGTTGCTGTAGCTCACGCATGTCATGGGAAGGGCTGGGGTAGGCACCTCACCAGCCACGAGACCAGGGCTGAATGAACCCAGCGACACAGTGGCGAAGCCGTTACTGCTCACAGAAACGGAGATGCTTGGTACCGCCCCCTCGGCAGTATCCACCCCGAAGTCAAACAACCTGGGTAGGGGAACCCAGGCACTACCGTTCCAATAAACCATAGCCAAGTCAGCGGACAAACCACTGAACTGAGTCCACTCACCACTGGCATACCCAGTAAAAACAAGCTCGGCATCCATTGGTAGATAGGAGGGAGCTAACTCCGTACTCACCTCGAAGTAGGCATTAACGGCTGGCGCGGACGGTATGATGGTTACGTTGTCATACCACACAACACTGGGTGGGTGGTGAGAACCGCTCTGGATAATCACATAGCCGAAGTCCACAAACACCCTGCCGTTACTAACATACGCCTTCGTAATGAGGTAACCAGCAAAGGGTAGGGAGTATTGAGTAAACGGTGAGGTATAGGCATAGTCATACAGTCCATCTGATAAGTAAACCGCACCATTTCCTGCCACTGTTTGGTTGGAGAGAAAGCTTGGAGATGTGGTGAGATTCCACACGTTATCTCCTATATTGAATTCGTTCTTATCCGTTACGAAGCTCGGTACATTCTGCACCCAGTAGTACTGCTTCTGCCCGTTGGCTAACTCAACAACAAGCACCGCATTGAGTTGGAGAGACACCCCACTGTTTGGTACGCCGAATTGTGACTCACCGCTTGGGTTGTAGGCGATCATTGCCGTTATGTTGAAGAAGCCCATCAACTCGCTGGTGGTTATTGGAGCTAGTGGGTAGGACGCAATACCGATGGGTAGGTACTCCTTCTCAACTACAGTGATGCTTGGGCATGTGGTTGAGCTGACGGGGTAGATAACAGCTACGTAATCCCCAGCGCCCACTGGTATTGTGAGGACTGCCCCGTACGAGACCGTGCTATAGTAAACAGCAGGTGTTGGGTGCCCACCGCTCCAGGTCTCGTATTCTTGCTGTGTAAGTACTGCTAGGTTGTACGTGCCCTGGGAACCATCGACAACCACCAAATAACCACTACTGTTCAAGCCCAACTGCCAGGAACAGTAATAACCACTGGTTGGCGGTAACACCACCACCTGTGCATGCACCACCAGTGCTAGAACCACTAGTAAGCCCAAACCTATTACTAACGCCCATCTCATGTTCACCACCAATTCAACCACTCATTATAGAGGTTTATAAATCTTACTTTACCAAACACGTCACGGCATAATGCTAACATAAAGTATATATTTAATGCTTATGGGGTTTATGCGATAGGTATGGTGTACACCACTGTTAATAGAGTAGGACTGCCAATAGGTATGGAAGGACTGGCGCCCACTTCTGGTGCGAATATAAAGACAATGATGGAACAACTGAATCAACCAGCGAGCAATTACAGCGCGCCGTCATATAGTCCCCCAACCACTGGAACAAGTGGTTCTACTACGTCTACATCGACTAGTGGTACTAAGACTACCTCCATAACTTCCGTTACATCGTCAACAAACAATCCCGCATCTAGCTATAGTATTCCTCGTACACCAACATCGGGGGTTGTTGCACAATATCCCTCGAAGCCGACAAGTATGGCTCCACCGCAGACTGTTGCTTCGCAACCCTCAATGACTGTGCCCCAAGTAACTGAGACTACTACCACCACTCCCACTGGTGTGGCTCATTTGTGGATTGGTTGGAAGATTGAGCCTTGGGAGGAGGATATTATACAGAAGTTCATTAAGGCTTTCGAGCATGGGAACCACGTCCACCGCCCACCAATAGAACTCCCACAAATGGGTGGGGTGCTGGCTCCAATACCTGGTGCGCCAGCTCCAGGCACCCCAGTCACTATACTACCACCTCAAGGTGCTGGCAATCAGCAACAGATTAGTGTATAAACAATGGCAATTTGCATAGTTGTTTCGGACTTCAAATTTTTTCCCCTTAAAGTTACGTTGGTTGTTCTTCACTCGTTGTGTATATGAAGAATACGCCGAAGATTAGGGCTAGTGCGTCTACTAGGTAGACTAGTGGAGTTGTTATGCCTAGTGCGCCTAGTAGGACTACTGACATGACGCTTGAGGCAATGAGTGCGATGCCTAGATCCTTCGTGTTCCTCCTGATTACGAAGGCGCCGAAGGCGCCCAGGGGCAGTAGCATCCCCCAGTACTGGTTGAATGGTTGGGGTAGGTTGAGGTTCTGTATGAATGCTCCCTGGTACTCAACAATTGCGAAGGTGCAGTAGACCCAGTTTTGCTGTATGGCTGTTGGGTTTTGGTTCACGACGGGTTGTATGCACGCAGTGGCGTTGGACTGCGGTGGGAAGGCATCCGCATTTGATTGATTGCCGAGCACCACGTAGTACCCAGTCAAGTTGCTGGGCACGGTTATGTAGTTGTTGGATCCCGTCGTTACCTCATACGCCCCGAGGTACTCCCAAGCACCAGCCGTCCAGTTGTAGTAAATAATGACGTAGTATAGGGTAACGTTTTGGACAAGGGGTTCATTACCGTAGGCAAGCAACCTCAGTGTTGTTGAGTTCGTGTAGAGGGCACCGAATATGTAGCCTTGCTCGCTCAAGTACTGAGCCGCAGGCATCCTACACACCTTTATTTGAAACGCAACAACGTTCTGGGCATTCGGCTGTATCTGGTTTGCCTGCTGGTAGGAGCACGATATAATGTCTTGAGCAAACACTGCGGACTGGGTAAATAAAAGCAAGGTCAACAGGGCAATAGCGAGCAACTGTCTCGCCCTCATGTTAACCACCCCTACTGGCGCCTCCACCTGGCTGATAAGCCAAACAGCGCCAAACCAGCCCCAAACAGCGCGGCTATGACGAATTCGTTAGGTAGTGCATTGCCAGCCAGTGCGTTGCCGAAGCTAGCTGTTTGGTTGGCTAGGGACTGGATTGCGGCTACATGACCACCCAAGTTAGCCGTCCCATTGAAGTCCAGTTGCTGTACCTCGCTCAAGCTCGTGGTCAAGGCATTCGATAAACTACTGAAGAGGGGTGCAATTATGGATCCAAAGAACAACATGGCAACAACAGCCGCCACTACCAAACCAGCAATAGTCAGTGAGCTACTGTCATCCTCGTCGGGCGAGTAGTAATTAACAAACACCACATGTATTAACTGACGGAAACAAATATATATCTTTGTTCACCTTACTCGAATATTGAAAATTTATTTTATTATACCAATCTAAAGTGAAAGCTGTCTAACTTATATATTAAAACCTTGTTCTGCAAGGCTTGTAAAGTTTTTGTCATTTGTTCTACAAGTAATGTTCAGTTACTTATGCACGGGTTCGTGAACAAGGTTTACTTTATTCACATAAATAATGAAACAACGTCTAACTTATATATTAGGAGTTTGCTTGTTTTGATTGGGAGTTCTTTGAATAAGTTTAGGGTGGCATCAGCTACGTTTGACGTAGAATGCGGCTATTGATACCATGGCTATGAAGAGCCCCAGTGCTATTAGTGGGATGGAGCTTAGTGCGGCGCCTATTATGAACAAGGCTATCCCGCCTCCAGCCAGTGCCAGCAAGCCGCTCCTGTTTGTCCTCCAGTAGTAGGCTAGTAAGCCGAATATTAACCCGACGCCGATTATGCCGATTGGTGTGGCTAGGTTTATCTGGATGAAGGACTGTAGTGTTGTGCCCCACCAAGGCAACACAACGGGTTGCTGGGTCGCGCCTATCTGTATGATTGGCACGCTGGAGCTGGTTGTGTTAGAAGTCGTTGGCGGCTTGCCTGAGCTACTCACTGTGACGTTGTTTGGGACTGGGTATGGGGTCACCGTGGTTGCGCCGAGTATTATGTTCAATGGGTTGGTCAGGGTAAGCAGTAGTGAGGTTATTTGTTGCGTGGGTACTGAGTATGCTGTGACGGTGACTGGGTTGTTGGCAAGGCAGGTGGGTAGGGTTATTGAGTAACTCTCGTAGTTTGGTTCAACCTCTATTGCGTTTGCGTACAGACCATACACGTACTGCCCACTGTAGGCGAAGACCAAGTAAATCGGGGCGAGCCAGATGGGTTGCCCGCTCTGCGTCACGGATAAATCAACAGAAACACTTGAGCCGCCAGACCAAGCCGCTATTGAGGAGACGTTCAACTCATTCAGTATTGGGGTAAACAAGACGTTGCTCCCATTGATTATTAGGAACCCTTGGTTGGGTCCGCTGTTCACGAACCCCCACCACCAAGTGCCTGGACCCCCGCCGCTTTGTTGTGTCCAGGCTATGCCGTTTAGCCAGTACCACTGGAAGGTGGTTGTGCCTAGGCTTGGTATGGTGTTCGTGGGCTGGCAAGCCCTGGTGAAGTCCTCGGAAACAATGTTATTACTTGTCATGTAGTTAAGCCCGATGTAACCCACGTTACTCTGCGGTATGTAGAGGTAATACACTTGTCCAGGCTGGGTAGATACATTGGGGATGTAGTAGGCAAACGTGTTGCTGGGCAACGAAGCACCCTTTGGGTATAAATCAACCGCTGTGACGTTGAAAGAGTCGGTCACAATACCAGGTATTGTATAACCTGTGCCCGTAAAGGGGGCGGAATCGTCTTGAAATCCGATTGTTGCTTGTTGTCCATCCTTGAAGAACCCGCTTACCGCTCCAACGTAGTCATAGCCGCTACAGCCCATCCAAATATAGAGCGTACCAGGTGGACCAGTTAAACAAGGAGCTTCACCACCTGGACCAGTTGGACCCAAGAAAACAAACTGTATGGATAGTGGTGGATTAACGCTCGGTTGCAATCCAGTGGTTATTACAGCAGGGGAATTCGCCGCCCCCGACGAGCCTGGAGAAGGTTCGGGATACTCGAACTCGAACGGGTTCATTTCATAACCATTGACACCGTTGTATGTACCCAAGTAGACAGGTTGCCCGGGGATTAGAGAGAAGGTAGTGGCTGAATAGCCGGGAAGAGTATTACCGCTGTAACCGAAGACAATACTGTTGCTATTTGGCGGCATTGATGGTTCATAAATGAAGGTCGGGTTACCGCTAGGTGTTGTGTCAGACAATTGGTTGTACCAAATAGCCACGTAGTAGACTTGGACACCACTGAGTGGGAACCAACCACCGTTGGTGTCCGCCCAACCATATGTCCACCCATCCCCAACGGCTATGTAGGGCATTGAACCACCACCGCCACACCCAAGCCCACCTGTTGATTTAGCAACCTCAACACCATTTATGTAAGCCTCACCTGTGTTGTTCGCTGGGTCCCAGTAAAGCGTGATTGTGTAGGTGTTACCCGCAGTAACCGTAGTTACTTGTGTGGCTGTCCCGCACGAGCCACCTAGGTAGGCGTACACGGTACCACCGTTGAGCCAAATAATAGGAACGTAATTACTAGGTCCGTTGGGGTAGTAATTGTTTTCCTCCTCAAGTAGGACGCCGCTGGCGCTTGATGAGGAGACGTAGAATTGTACTTTGAACGTCACTGGGGCGTTAATTATCTTGCTTGAGTTTGCTGGTAGGTAGGCGCTCCCGTAGCTTGTCGGGCTTGGTGCGTAGAAGTAGATGCCGTTCACCAGTCCTGGGAATATCAAGTCCTCACTGAAGGCTGTGTTGAACCCGAGTATGAGCGGTATTGAGTTGGTGTCTGCCGCCACGACCCAGTATGCAATGCCGTATGGCAGGGCGTTTCCAATACCAACGGATGGACCGCTCGCCGCACCGCTCGATGTTGCGTAGTAGTAGGGCGAGGTAACGAGCACGCCAGGTATGTAAGCGCAACACCCACCAAATATTGGTGAGTACACGCCAGTGCTGTTCGTGATTAAGTACAGGGTGGGTAGGGAAGTGACTAGGGCACCGTTGGTCATCTCAACCACAATAAACTCATAGGGCAACTGGGAGACAGGCGGACTTGCTAGTTGCACTAGCTCTGTGGCTACGACAAGGTAATACGTCCCGCTACTGCTTATTGTGTAGTTGTACCCGTAGGACCAGGAACCAACCTTGGAATCCCACACATCAGGAGCCCAACCGTTGGGTAAACCATTCACGTATACGTATATGGGTGAGGTAGGGCATGTAATGTTCTCGCTACTTACACCTGTGTAGGTTGTGTGTTGTCCATTGCATGTTACTTGCACATTCACGTTTATTAATTGGTAACCCAGAGACCCAGTACCGCTTGGGTAAACACCCTCGAAGTATACTATGCCAGTAATGAGTGGGTCAACTGCAACTATGCTCGGCATTACGTTATTGGGTGGCGTGGGTATTACAAAGACCCAGTCCAGATAGTAGTATGCATAGGAACCACCCGTACCCGCTCCTATGAACACTGTTGGTTGGTTGGTTGAGTTTACGTTGAATGAGAGCGTGAATGATGTGAATGAGGACGGCAACGCAAGCCTGAAGGGGGAGGTCACTGTCCTGTACCCAAACCACTCGTTCGCGCTTCCCGTGGATTGGTGGTACTGAACCGCGAAGTACGTAACCACATAGTAAGTGCCCCCGCCGAGGAAGCTTGTCGAGTTTACGCCGTTAGCGTCCCTTATATACGCTGCGTTGGAATAGATCTCGTTCTGGTCCGCAATACCTGCCTTCGCGTACGGTGTAGCGCCACCGGTTGTTGCCCCACCCACCTGACCGGATAGGTACAGCGTTGATGGGTTGCCGTAAAGCTCTTGCACCAGTGCGTCGGCACTGCCACTGTACCACCACATCGCAATCACGGTGTAATTACCCAGGTTCGGTATTGAGGCGTAGGCGTACGTACCCTCCCCACCGACATCATTTATTAGCTCAAGACCGCTGGTGGTGGCTGTTGGGCTGTAACTCCCAGTGTAAACACCCGTTGTCCAACCGCTCGGTACCTGGTTGTTGAAGTACCCGTACGCGGCGAAGACGCTTGGTCCGTTGTCGTAGGTCTGTGAGCCGTAGATGTACGGGTTAATGCCCGTGTACGGGTACTCAATGGAGCTTGTGAAGACCATAAATATTGTGAAGTTTGAGTTTGCGGATATGCCGCTTGGTATCTTGACCCACACGGCTACCCAGGAGGATGTGAAGTTCATGACCCAGGCATACAGGGGTTGGTTGTTCGGCAACATGAACAACACATTCAGGAAGTAATTACTCTGCGCATTACTCCACAAACTACTCGCGGCGGTACTACCCAGCGCATTCGCTATCTGGGACTCACTGATGTTTAGAAACAAGTCGAAGTTAGACGGCGTAGGTAAGGACTGCGAGTTCTGTACAATTATTTCCACACCACCTTGTATAGTTGTTGATGCATACACAGCGTGTGAAAAAACAGAAATAATACTCACCACTGTTATAGCAATCAAAATCCTAAACAATATTCCCCTCACAGTCATTGTATTGATTGACAAAATGGATACATATAATCCTTAACAATTCGATGGTTTGCGCCTAAGGTATATATTTTGTTTTTGTTGTTGTTTGTTGGTGATATTAAGTGGTTACGATGCTTGAGATTGGTAGGAAGGTGTTCATGTTCACGTTGATTGTGGACATACTAGACTTGGGCGTTGTTTATACGTTCATTGCGTCTGGGGTGCCTGTGCCTAGTTTGTTGTTGTTCTACCCGCAGAACCTGGTTAGTTTCTTGATTAGTATGATGGATTACATGCACAGCATTTACGTCCCCAACATAT
>Ga0208313_100402_pt1 | contig 11641 bp, 8 predicted proteins | sample OSP_15_2_FD_187142 | JGI IMG/M metagenome (GOLD analysis project Ga0208313, IMG submission 187142) | Extremophilic microbial mat communities from Yellowstone National Park, USA - OSPB_Slides-mat_host_7_15 (SPAdes) (version 2) | ecosystem: Environmental > Aquatic > Thermal springs > Hot (42-90C) >... | reverse complement strand
TCGTAGAACAGTATGATGCTTAAACTCAGAAGAGGATTGAAAGAGTAACTACTGTTATGAGTCCTACTGTTACACCGACACTTAAACTCAGAAGAGGATTGAAAGAGTGATTCATAATAACATTTCACGCACAAAAATTTTCTTAAACTCAGAAGAGGATTGAAAGAAAAAACCAAACAATGTTCATTTAAAAAACAAAACTTTCTTAAACTCAGAAGAGGATTGAAAGAAATACCAACCCTGTATCTGTTCAAGCTGTAATAAATGCTTAAACTCAGAAGAGGATTGAAAGAAAGAAATAAATTGTTCCTAGTATTGTTAAGTAATTTATTTTATTCTAAAAATGAATGTTTATCAATAAAGAAACATTAAAAATTGAAAGCGAAGAGAAAAGGAAGTTTGGAGAAAGGAAATTAAAGTTAGGAGAGACTTATTATAGCTTTCTTGTACTTCTCGGGACAAGATCATTTATTCTTAAACAAGCTCAAAAGTTCTGACTCTCTTATTCTTAAGTCTCAAACTCGTATTACAAAGGTAATTCTCAAGCGCCTTAAATAGAATTTCCATGTTCTGGCGATCTTTCTTTGGCTTTTCCCTAGAGAAAATTAAGTTGCTGTTCTCGACATTCGAAGCGTAGCTGTTTTTCTTATAGTCAATTTTCCCAGCCAACCCATGCTGAGCTAATACTTTCTGTATTCTAAATTTTTTGATTTTTATCGAGAATTTATATGGCTTATAACCATTATTAACAAAAATTTTATTAATGAATTTGTATTGAAAACCTTAAAAATTTAAATAAACTAAAACGTATATATCTAATTAAGGAAACTGTATGGTAACTCACAAGGGAGTTGCCACTCTAATGCGATTAATAACAGTTCTTAATTATGTATATGAAAGATGTAGAAGCGCTTCTATAATAACTCCTACTCAATTTATCCAAGTAAAGGGTGAAGGGTATATACTTGATGTTCTAAAAGGCTGGCACCCCTTTCTTGAGTATCTTGCCAAAGAATATTCTGAGCTTAGCAAAGTAGTTAATTCTATGAGAATGTGGATAGATTATCTTGACAAAAAATATGCTGAAAATCAGGGATTATTCTTTTCTCCTCCATTTTATATAGAAACTAAAGATGCAGAAGAACTATCACGGTATGCGAAAGAGTGGATGTACACAATTATAAATGAGTATGAAAAAAGAGGAACTATTCTGATTAAAGAGGAAAAGACAGAACAGATTCTTCCAGAAAGCCTTCTTGCAAGTCTCGATGAAACAACGAGAGAAGATCTTTATGATGCTTTAAAATGCATATTGCACTTAATGCCTACACCAGCGGCAATGATCTCTATGAGGGTTGCGGAGAATCTCGTGCGAAGATACTATACTAAGATAACTGGAAATGCAGCTATAAACAAGTCTTGGGGAGATATTTTAAATGAGCTTGAACAAAGTAAAAAGGTTAAACCTTCTATATTAGGCCATCTTAGATATCTAAAAGAGAAAAGGAATGAAGCAGAGCATCCCGATAAAAGATTTACCCAAGAAGAAAGTGAAAGGATATTTCTTCATATTAAAGAACTGCTTGAAGAGCTAAAACCTCTTTGATATAAACTGCAATCCATATCTTTAAGGAATATTAAAAACTCTAATTGGCAGTAGTTTTGGTCCTAACAATCCAATTTGGCAAATAAATGGGAACAGAGACAATTGTAGTTTTGTGAAAGAATTTTGATTATTAGCAAAACTTCCAAAAGAGCCCCATAAGAATAGTCAACAATTAATTTTAAAGGAAGTATTCAGCATTCCTGAAAAGACGGTGAAAACCTATATTCATTTAAAGTGAGGGACTTAAATTATATAAACATATTACTATGTCGAACATATATTTTAAATTGATTATGAAAATTGAGATAATTCCTAACCAAGTATGGGTAGATGTGGAGCAACCAACACTTGATACAGACTCTCATCCCGCATCTTTAATCCTTCCCATGAGTTTTAATCACATATTCAACGATAGATATACGGAGTTCACTTTAAGGTTAAGGTTGGAACTTAAATTTTCGAAAATTAAGTTAGGTTCACAAATTTCACATGTAGAACTTCCACCAGGGACGAGAAGTGAAAAATACGAACTTGATTTCTTACTCCTTCCAGAACTATCACAGTTTATTGAGTCAGAAAGAGAAAGATCACGTGTAGAAGATATAACATGGGTAGTAAAAATAGAAGGTAAAATCCGTTACCGATTCGCAAATGGTGGTTTTGCAGGCGAAAATTCTATCAATACATTTCAGGAATTTAAAACATCGATCGCAGAATGGAAAAAAGTTTTAGGGCTTACAGATTATCAACTAATTCTTTTACCGCATGAAATGGTCGATGAATTAGAAACTTTACGTAGAAAATGGGGGTTTTGGAAAATAGATGACGTCATAATGAAATTTTATAATGTTTATAAAGGCGAACAAGTAGGCATATCCCAACAATTTTTAATTACACTTTATGAAACAAAATCTATTAGAGATAAACTGGCCGATTTTGCTGATAACTCAGCTAATTTTAAAGAGGTAAGAGTTGCAAGCCCATACCTTGATAATACAGGGGCGGAATACTTAATTAAAATGTTAAAAAATAAGGTCAAAATTAAACTTCTCACGAGAAAAAAGGAAACAAAAAAAGCTCAAGAAGATGCGTTATCCATATTAAAACAATTAGGTGCAGAGATAAGATACGATAACATGCTTCATGCTAGACTCATTATTTTCGATGATATAGCCGCTATAATATCTTCTGCTGATCTTGATTCAGAAGGTTTAAATAATCAAAAACAAGCTGGAATACTTTCGTTTGATAAAATTGTAGTAAGAGATGCTATTACCTTCTTTGATAAAGCTTGAGAAATAGCCGAGAAAGCATGAATCTTTAACATATGTTTAATACTTTTGATAAAATATATTTTTCATATCCATTAAGTCCCTACATTCGATATAGGCTAAAACACCATAATACCACTAATTTATCTTTATTGTAAGTTCCAAAATCAGTTTGACTTCAACAAAGCGTTTCATTTCTTCCTTTTAGCATTAGCTCAAGGCAGGTATAGTGGAGCTTCCGAGACTACTTTGCAAGAAGATATTAATATTATTCATAAAACAAGTAATTTTGAAGATGCGATCGCAGAATTGCATAAAGAATTTGGCTCGATAGAGATAAATAAGGATGCTGTAAAGAACGCTGTCCATTATCAAGGCTTAGGAAGATTTCTAAAATTAGTTTTATATCTTATAGTTTATAAGAACCAAGCAGCGGATTGGTTTAATGGGGTAAGATTAGTTTTTTTCAGGCATAATGAAATAAATAGAGATTTCACAATTGAAGTACACCACTTCTTCCCGAAAAGTCTCTTGAAAAGTGTTGGTTATAGTGAAGAAACAAGAAGCATTAGCTAATATAGTTTTTGTAAATCCTAGAACAAATAAAAGACTTAGGGATGAACCATATGTTTATATCAAAAATTACAAAATAAATAGAAAGGAAATTTCAAAGCAATTAATACCATGAGATGGAAAAACACTGGAAACTAAAGAACTACGAGAAGTTCTTAGCCGTTAGGTCAGAAAAGCTCGCTACTGAATTAAAAAGTATATGAAGAATCTATATCCACAGTTTTATACACAATGAAAATTATGTAAAATTCATTAATTATTGTCTCAGTTATTAAAATTTTGTGTACAACTATACTTTAGAATGGTTAAACAGCTAAACTCTTTTTTTAAATCTTAATACTTTCATAATTTAAAAGTTTATTAATCTTTATAAAATAAATTATAGTAGGATATGGGTTATTCTATGGGTGATGGTCTGTGAAGAACTTCACCATATCTTTAGCTAAAGATTGGGCTTTGAGATGGATTAGAGGTTTCGTCAAGATTTTATCAATAGGGTTTAAAACAATGGTTAACTTTCCTTCTGCTAACTTCCTAGAACAATTCAGAGTTTTGATTAGCAATAAGCAAATCAATTATGAGTTATAGCGAAGTTGTTCTTAACGTAAGACTTAAAGAAGTTGTAGATACCATTATTGAAATCGCAAAGGAAGTAGAATTAAGTGATGGTAGTGAAGATGATTTAAAGATTCGTGTCGAAACGTTGTTAGACCAAAATATATGGAAAATCCTTGGTGTGCCTTCTCCTAAATATGAGTACACGATCAAAGGTGTCAAAGGTACGTCTATTAAGCATTATAGAGTCGATGCTCTGTATGGTCTCACAATATTTGAATATAAGAAACCAGGAACTTTACGTAAGCCTAAAGCCAGAGAGGATGCTATAAAAAAATTAAGAGAGGAATATATACCAGCTCTCTCAGATAATATTTATATTCAAGGAATAATTAGCGAAATTAGAAATAAAGGTTTGGTTCCAAGATTAGCAGGTATAATATTGGATGGATATAATGTCATTTTCGTGGATTATAACATGGATACTAATAACTATATCGTTGAACCTGAAGTGGAAGCATATTCGCTTGATGTTGAAAGGCTCAGAAAAATCATAAGAATAGTTATAGCATCTTATAGGAAAAAACTAGATGCGAAAATTTTAGCGAGCGACTTTGGTTTCAAAAGCCGCATAGCTCGGAGTAGCGTAAGAATTTTTTACAACGCACTTTTAAATCCTAGAAGTACAAAAACTCAGTTTCTGTTCGAGGAATGGAAGAAAACCATCTCGTATGCCTACCCACTTCAAGGTGAGGAGTTAAGAAAAATTGCGGAATATTACGGGTTCTCAAAGGAAGAAATAAAGAAAATTGACAGTGTTAAATTATTTTATGCTATACAAACCTACTATGCTCTTTTGTTAAAATTACTAGCAGCTGAAGTTGCAGCTAGATTTTATGATAGTAGTGCGGGTGAATATATCAAACGTTTATTAAGATTTGAAAGTGAAGAGGACATTAAGAGAGAATTAGAATTACTGGAATCAGGTTCTGTATATAAGTGGTATGGTATCAGAAACTTTTTCGAAGGTGAAATGTTTAGTTGGTACCTCGATGAATGGGGTCCTGAAATATATGGAATTATAATAGAAATAATAAGGAAACTAGATGAATATGATGTTGAAGTTTTAACTCGCGACCTTTCAAGTGCTAGAGATATGTTCAAATTGTTGTATGAAGAATTAATTCCAAGAGAAGAGGTAAGGAAATATCTAGGTATATATACTACTCCAGACTGGTTAGCTGAATTAATACTAAACGAATTAGGTCTGAATGTTGAAGGACTTAAGAAAATGGAATTACAGGGTATAGATCCACTTAAAATAAAGATACTAGATCCAGGTGTTGGTACAGGAACATTTCTATCCTTGATCATACAAAGATTGGCATCTTATCTCAGAGAGAAGTATCGCAATCAGATACCTATGGATGTTGCCAAGCGTACATTAATAGCTATAACAAAAAATATTATAGGCTTTGATATAGACGCGTTAGCCGTTCTTACCTCAAAGACCAATTATCTACTTTCCCTTGCTGCTACAGAATTTTTAGCATATAAGGAAGGAGCGGAAATAGAAATTCCAATATATATGGTTAACTCTGTTATGACAGCTGAAGAGTTGAAGGACACCAATATGGTAATTATAAATAATAAGCCTATAACGGTGGAAGTTGTTAAGATACCGACAGTCACTGGTGAGTTCTTGATACCTTTAAGAGTCGTAAGATCAGATAAGCTAAGTGAATTCTTACTAAAGGTCTCAGATCTGTTAGAACGGCCCGGATTACCTAATAGTGCTGATTCTATTAATGTTCTTAAAGCATATACAGAGGGTTACATTAATCAGGAAGAAAGTGAAGCGGTACTTAGAATCTTGAGAGAATTTTACACCAAATTATTCGAGCTCAAGAAGAAAAACGAAGATACGATATGGATACCGATTCTTAAAAGTCATATTTTGTCTACCATGTTTGAAAAGAAGTTTGATTTTATCGTGGGCAATCCGCCATGGGTGGCATATAGATATATAGTGAATCTTCTATATCAGGAGAAAGTTAAGAATATGATTGTAGATAGTTATGAGTTAGTGTTAGATGCACATTTGATGACACATATGGAAATGGCAACTCTTTTCCTTGTAAGAGTTATGGACCTCTATTTGAAAGATGGATGTCAGCTCGGATTTGTTATGCCTAGAGCTATTTTTAGCGCCGATCAGCATGATAGGTTTAGGGATTGTAAAGTAAAAGGAGTAGCTTATGAACTACTTAAGATAATAGATTGTGAGAATGTGAATCCTTTATTTTATGTTCCTGCATGTACCGTGATTGTCAGAAAGGGTGGCAAAACTACATATCCAATAAACGCTACTGTTATCAGTGGGAGGCTGCCGGAGGATAGAAACAAAACCATTCCTCTAGAAGAGGCGAAGAAACATCTGAAATTAAAAGAAGAAAAAATTTACCTTAATAAAATTGGTAAAAGAACATGGCTTGATTATAAAGAAATAAGATTAAGGAGTGGAAGAAGCTATTATTATGAGTATTTTAAACAGGGAGCAACTATAGTTCCTCAAGCATGCTGGTTCGTAGATATTATTGACCAGCATACAGGCTTTGCAACAGTTAAAACGAGTAAAAGAGTTAAACTTAAAGGTAAGGTGAAGCACGAGATGCCATTATTACCTGTAGAAAATAAGTTCATATTTGGAGTTCTGACAGGTTCTGAGATCATGCCATTTTGCCATTTATCGCCAAATACAGCTGTCTTGCCAATCCTTCCTATGGGAAACAAGTATCATCTAATAACAAAAGATGAGGCAAAGCGTTCAAATTATGATAAGCTTGTCGGGTGGTTAAAAGAAGCAGAGAAAGTATGGGAAAAAGTTAGAGAAACAAAACAAGAAAAAGCAACGCTTTATGAATGGCTAGACTATCAGCATAAGCTATCTGATCAAAAATCCAAAATAAGATTTAAGGTTGTATATCTAAGATCTGGTACACATCTATGTGCAACTGTCGTTGATGTAGAAAAGATTCTTGAAGAAGACAAGCGATTAAACGGTGTTATAGTAGAGAGTACACTATACCATTATGAGACTAATGATATAAATGAAGCCTTCTACTTGGTAGCTATACTTAACTCTAGTATTCTTGATAAACTAATTAAGCCTATGCAATCTAAAGGCGAATTTGGTGAACGTGATATCCATAAAAAACCTTTAGAGTTTCCTATACCTAGCTATGATCCCGATAATCCTATTCATAAAAAACTCTCTGAATTTGGTAGAAAAGGATTTGAAATTGCTCATAAAATTTTACCTCAGAAACTTAAAAAATATGACTATGATAAAAAGCTTGCGGAAAGAGGAACGTTAGTTCCACAGGAGGTTGCTACTATAAGAAAGAATCTCAAGGAAAGCCTTAAGGATCTAATAGATCAAATAGATAGCTTGGTTATTGAATTATTCAAAGAAAAAATTGCAGAGGCAACCTCACTTGAACAATATATGAAGGAATAATAGGTTTTACTAAACTTAACACTGAATTGCTAAGAGTTATTTGCATCGAAATTTCTGAATAGAATAAAATTAAGTTCTTTTAACTTTCAAAGAGATGGCATAAAAGGTTTGATGAAATTATTGCTTTCCTAAAGGAATAAAAGGTATTATTAGAAAAGTAAGAGCATTTGAGTACGGTCATATATGCGAATTGGAGTTAGTAGGCTTTATGTTAGTGTTGCTTTGTTTTAGACTATCCAATAACACTAGGTAAATATTTGATTAGCTACCCCTATTCGTTAGAATTAAACGATCTCGAAAAAATCGTTAATATGTGTAAAGCTAGGAAACTAGATCTAAAAATAATTGGAGATTCGGAATATTTTCCATGTCATACATTTAAAATAATTATCAAAAAAAGAAAAACATAAGTCTTCCTGTCCACCCATCTATCTAAAGTCGCTCACTTTTTCTAAACTACTTAAGCAAACGTCGCATAAAGCGGAAGGTAGGAATCTGGCCAATATTAAGAAGACACCGACCTAATATCATATAGAAGACCTATAATAACTCTAAATCTTTCCTATTAGCAAAATGAACATATCAACTTAAAATGTTCTCATATTTATTACTTACTAAACATTGCTACTCCAATCATATAATCTGAATTTTTTAAGCTAATATTGTATATTCGCAATAATTACGTTATTTTAAAAAGAAGTTGCTTGCCTGTATCTGCTAAAATAATAAAATTTTAGTTCCGAAAAGAAACATTAGGTACGTAATACGTAAGCTTTTAGTAGTTTTATCAAGTAGTTAAGTTCAATTATCGCTTGCTGTACAGCGAATTCGGTTTCTATTTCCGTCGGAATCGGAGTATATAACAATTCCTTCTTCCTGATCTTGTCCTTCTTCCTGGTCTTGGTATGAATTCCTAATCTAGAAGTGTAATTAAAAGTAGCACTGAGAATCCCAAATAGAGCTTCGCCCATTTCTTCTGCCGCTTCATCTTTTGCTTCATACTCATGAGCTTCAATACAAAGAGTCTTATAAATCTCTTTATATAGCTCTTTTAGCTGATCAAGACCTTCAATAGTTTTTCTTGCTTCATCGATTATTCCTCGCCGCTCAGTGGCTGTTTTTGCATCCTTTTGTTTATTCATTATTTCTAATAATAACTTCTGCTTCTCTAATAGTAATTCAAAAGCCTTCTTTAATCTTGTTTCCTTTACATAACTTAAGTCTATAGGTTCAGCAATAATTTCGATGAATTCTCTCTTCAGCATATCGGCTTTCTGAAGAATCTTCTCAATGAAATTCCTACGAGTTACGAGATAACTTTTCTCAGTTGTAATATCAATTGGAATAAAAGTTATATTCATTATGTCTTGTTGCTGTGTATAATTTTCCCTTATGAATCCCCATGCACCAATATTCCACGTGATCTCCAAATCATCTGAGCCCAGCTTCCTATCTATTTCATGTATTTCATTTCTAGAAAGCGGTTTAGAATTAATTAATATTCTTAGAGGGGTCCCACCAATTAGCCGGAATCCTCTTAACTCAGCGGGAATATCTATACTTGTATTACGAATAGGATTTATAAGTCGGATAAACCCTTCGGAATAAAGAACATAGAAATCATGTATATAGTCTCTAGGTTGTGAATTTATTTCTAATATTCCTTTTTCATACAAGATATCTAAAGTAAGCCTTAATTCATATGGATACTTGCTTTCTGAAAGGTATAAATCTATGAATTGGTCTCCCTAAAAATCAATCTGGCCATATGAGTTAATAATAATATTTTTAGCTTTATTTTAACTTTTACTTTAATGTGATAACCCATATATCTAAAAATGATATGGATGATTCATAATAAAGCTGAGCATGTTAAAGATAAATTTGATAAACTGATAAGGAAATAAGGTATAATCCAAAAGCTGCTATGAAAATTTAACTTTAAAGTAATTGAACCATATGCCTAACGTTATGTATTGATAAGAACGAATTATTATAAAAGTTTTATGCATAGATTAAAAAATGAAAAAGTTAATCTTTCATTTTATTTTAATCAAATGGTATAAGTGCGGGATTCATCTCTTTAAGGGAACTTAAATAGCTCTTCTGAAGAAGCTAAATCATCAAGATTATGAGCTAAGATTTTTTCATATTCTTTATTATCGTAGAAAGTCGGTATATCTTTACCAGTTATCTCAGGATATTTTCTCTTAATACGTGCTTTTGAAAGCCAGTGGTTAAGAGAACGCCGATCATTACCTAAATATTGGTACAAATCAAACCACTTTTTGTTGTACATTTCCCAAAATTCTTGTTTAAATTTTCCTAAAATTCTCAACCTTTCCAGCATGAATGGTACGTCAAATTTAAGGTTATTATAACCGACGATAGTTTCATGAGTTTTAGTGATTTCTTCTACAACTTCTAAAATCATTTTTGCTTCATCCCCAATTTCCCAAATTTTCCATTGTTTTACCTTCTTACCTTTTTTTCATTCTAATAACTATAACCATGCTTTCATAAGGATCCAAGCCGGTTGTTTCTATATCAAATGATATTACCATGTCATTTTTCTTAACAAATTTTCTTTTCTTATTATATAAATTTTATCAAAAAAATTTCTCTTTCTAAAATAAAAGCTATTCGAAATATTTATATAAATAAATCTAAAAATTTAATGAAAAAATTAATGGTTGAGAGCTAAAGAACGGTGCAAGTTCTACTCGTCAACTTTTCGCTGACTTCGAATTGAATAAAAAATGTTGCAACTTATTATAACACACCTATAATAATTTGAAACGAGTTAAATTAGTGATCACCCAATACTATGCGGGACTCCAAAGATTCTTAGAGCAGATTTCCCTTGCTCAGTTAAGATCACTTCGCTTCTTCTTCCAGAATATTCAACCTTGACATAACCCCACTCTTTTTCTAAGGGATTAAGTATAGCGCGTAGTTGACTATGTTTAGCTGCTATCGTTAATTTTTTGTATTCCTTTGGTCTTATTATTTTAAGCTTGACAAGTTCTTGAATTAGTTCACGTTTACGCATTTTCCCACCAGCCTTTTCTAGAATAGAAAGAACAATTAAATGTTCATTCTTTGGTTTCCTTATTTTAAGAACAGGCAGTGTTACTATATCTATTACCTCTTCTTCTTCATTTGATTTCTCATGCCCAGACGTGCTATAATCTCTTTTAGCATAATATGGTTGTCCACCACTTATCATGCAAACTAGCATGCCCGCCATAGCTGTAATTTTGCTCCCTGTTGAAACATTGAAATAAATTTGGTTGCCTTTTTCCTTTTCTTTTTCAAATATTTTTCTAAATTCTTCTACACAATCAAGCAAATCCCAAATATTAACATAAACTTCTTTTAATTCAATACGCTCATCTTGCTTTTTTAATTCTTTTTTAACTTCTTCAAAATACTTTTTGGCGTTATCGTCTGGTTTATATGTAACAAGATAAACTCTGTCGGCTTTCATTTTAACCAAAGGATATGTAACTCTTTTTACCTCCCTAAAACCTACAGGGGCTATATGAACCCGTAAATTTTCAATCATCAATAAAATTATCGTTATTATCATATTTAACATTATTAAGGAAAATAAGAATAAATATTGGATGAAAAGAAGGGATTCTATGGAAGGAAATACATTTAAAGAGAATTTAGTCAGGATTTGCACATTCAACATCACAAGAGAAGATAAATACTCCTATGAAACATACCATTCAGGCCCGATTTGCAGAAATCATGCAAAATAAAGAAATCTACCTTAACGTTTGGATAACCAGCAAACCCATTTCAAAAAGCGCTAAAGGATACGTTTACGCTCTAAAGGGTTCAATTGGTTCAGAAAATGAACTATGGCGTAATATCAGTAAAATAGTAAATGAGCTTAATTCAAAAGGTTTGATAGCTACTCATGTTCCAAAAGATGCTAAAAAGAGTCTTAAAGGCGATATTATAGTCATCTCAGAAGAATCTATTGATGAGAAAAGCCTTACTAATCTTATACCAAAAAGATTAAACCTCGGGCTAGCATTCTTATGCGAGGCCGAATTAAATTACTCAGAGTACCAAAGCATATTTAATTATGCTTGGCAAAGT